>Ga0315291_10008222_pt1 | contig 12819 bp, 10 predicted proteins | sample YL17G12_20_MG_FD_203070 | JGI IMG/M metagenome (GOLD analysis project Ga0315291, IMG submission 203070) | Sediment microbial communities from Yellowstone Lake, YNP, Wyoming, USA - YL17G12_20 | ecosystem: Environmental > Aquatic > Freshwater > Lake > Sediment | place: USA: Wyoming | collected... | reverse complement strand
GGCAGCACGCCAGCGTCCGTTGACGCAAGGAGGTGCTTCTTCGCTACTATCAAGAATCTTTGGTGGCAAACAGCACCCCGGCGTCAAGTTCAAAGAGAAGGCTGTAAAGGGCCGAAACACCTATGAGGTATACACAGCCAAGACTAAAGACGAAGCACTTGAATTCTTGAGAGGCAAATCCGTCTCGAAGAAGTTGCACTATATCGTTGTTGAGACCCCAGAGGGGAAGTGGGGACTGGACATAGACGGTATCTATGAAGAAAAGTGATCTTGCAGTCTTTGAACGACGCAAGGTAGATGAGTTGAACCCGACAGGGCAGTGTCTGTCAAGATAGCAGACGGTGTTTTCCCAGACGGCCTGAGGTAGCGCGAAATGCGCGGTGAGCAGACTGTTTCAATGAAGCGAGGAGGCCGCCCAACATTGCGCTGGAGTTGACCGCGCTATCGCGCACCGAAATCGACGCGGGTTTCACGTTCGCAGGTCGTCTTTTGTTGCGGTTGGCGTTGCAGAGCCGCGCGGCAGGTGAGCTTTGCCGTGGGGCGGCTCCTCGCAGAGAAGGCGAACCTCATCTGTGCAGGAGGGCACCCATAGTGGGTCAGAAGGCTCGTTCTTGGCTGACAGGGCAATTGCTTCGGCCTCTTCTGGCTTCCTTGCTGGAAAACCGACAGGTGGCATTCGTGCTAGTCGGAATTGCGATGCTACAGATGGGAGTTGTGGCAGCAGGGCTGGTCGGATGGCAATGCCCGGTCGAGGCAACACTGGGGGTTCCGTGTCCGGGCTGTGGATTGAGCGCCGCGATGGTCTTATTGATTCGGGGGGAATGGCGCGCCGCCCTCGCCAGACATGCCTTCGCACCCATCTTCCTGTTCGGGTACATTCTGATGGCAGTCGTCGTCGTGCTTCCCGATCGTCGGCGCGGGAGGGCTGTCCACTGGATCGGTTTGCTGGAACGTCGCACGGGTGCTGTAGCATGTGTGCTGCTAGGCCTCATCCTCTATTGGGTCGTTCGTCTGCTTGGGTTGTTGTAGCACCAATGGGACATCGCAGTTGTGCAAAGTAGAGAATTGGCCAATCAACCAAGAAGGAGGAATATCGTGGATGCATTAGCTACCCTTGTGAACCTTGCCATCTTGGCTCTGTTCATAGTCGTCCTCGTCAAGCTCTTTCGGCAAGAGGGGGTCGGCAAGGGAATCCTGGGGCTTATCTGTGCGCTCTACAGCTTCGTCTGGGGCTGGCAGAACCACAAGAAGTTGGGCCTTACCAGTGTGATGACAGCATGGAGCATCCTCGTCGTCATCGGGATGATACTCAACGTAGTGGTGAGGATGCAATCGGCGATGTAGCAAAGGGAGGCCGTTTCGACCCTGCTAGAAGATGAGGGTGGCCACACCGGAGTCTACTCTGGGCAGTGGAGAGGACTTCACGGCATTCTAGTCACAGTGTTCCCGGCCGCATTGCCAGTCGGCTGAGGCAGATGAACGGTCAGAGCTGCCATCCGTATGGCAGACGATGAGGGCTGTTTGGCAGAGGCCGGGGGCTGACCCACCCCCGGCTCTCTATTCACACGCTCTTGATGGAGCGGACGGCGCCTGACAAGCGTTTGCACCCGACCTGGCCGATCGGGGTCTCTTCAATGGCTCCACCCGCTTTATGAAGACGGCCACTGGAAAGGAGCTAGTGAAGAGTCCAAGTGGACTCGTCAGAGCAGCGGGGCTAATCGCCTTAGGAGTGTTCTTGCTGGTGGCTGCCAGCCAGAGCTCCACCACCTTGGCCGGTTGATCAGCTCATGAGAGTGCGGCCCCAGCTGCGACTTTGCCTCTGCTACAACCCACGCACCCGTGTTGTTCAGCGACGGATTCGACGGTAGCGAGATTGACGAGTACAAGTGGGATGTGTATCAACGCATCCCAACCGCAGGTGGGGACTGGTTGGCGCTTCCTCCTGCTCTGGTCCAGAGCAGGCCGGTTTTTCGTGTGGCATCCTATATGGAGTCATTCACTCTGAGGTGAGTACCTGCGGTGACTGCAGTGCGCATGCCGAAGCTCCGCGTGCGCCGCGCGCACTACCGGGCAATCGCCGGGCGGTGCGCGCAACATGGCTTCGGATTGCGCAGAACTACCGTGCGTTGAACTACGTGAACACGCTGTGGACCGGTGCACGCCGGGAAGCGTGGCTGCACGTACACGCTATCTGAGCACCCGTCGCCGCAGGCTCAAGGGGTAGCTACCTGCTGCTATGGTCTCTGAGCACCACGGGCAGCCAAAGGCGATACGACGGCACCGTGGGGGTCAGGGTCGGCGTGCATGTCGGGGTTGGCGTTGGTGTGTGCGTTGGTGTGGCTGTGAGGGTCGGCGTGGGTGTAGGCGTCGGTGGGAGGAGGGTGTATTGCCACACGCTGCTGCCCATTGTGCCGGCAAACAGGGTGCGCGGAGACGTGGAGGTGAGCGCCAGGGACCCGATGGAGAGGTTCCCTAGCCCCGCGTTCATGGCACTCCAGGAGGCCCCGCCGTCGGTGGACCTGGAGACGCCGCCGCCCGCGCCCCCGGCGAAGAGGGTGCAGTCACTGGCATAGCCCGGCGAAAGCGCCAGAGCCCGGATGCCCCAAGCAGTGATGCCCGTGTTCATGGCGCTCCAGGAGGCCCCGCCGTCGGTGGACTTGAAGACCCCGCTCCAGGTCCCGGCAAAGAGGGTATCGTCTGTGGCATAGCCCGGCGAAAGCGCCAGGGCCAGGATATTCAGGTCGGTAAGGCCGGTGTTCACGGCGTTCCAGGAGGCCCCGCCGTCCGTGGACTTACAGATCCCGCCATCGGTCCCGGCGAAGAGGGTGTGGTCGGTAGCATAGCACGGCGACAGCGTTAGGGCCAGGATGTTCAGGTTGGTGAGGCCCGCGTTCACGGTGCTCCAGGAGGCTCCGCCGTCGGCGGACTTGAAGACCCCGCCATCGGTCCCGGCGAAGAGGGTCTGGTCGGTGGCATATCCTGGTGAAAGCGCCAGGGCGGAGACGTTCAGGAAGTCGATGCCCACGGTCGCGACGCTCCAGGAGACCCCGCTGTCGGTGGACTTGTAGACCGCGTCCTTGTGAGTCCCGGCGAAGAGGGTCTGGTCGGTGGCATATTCCGGCGAAAGCGCCAGGGCTTGGACACTCGGGTAGGAGAGGCCCCAATTCACGGCGCTCCAGGATGCCCCGCCTTCAGCAGACTTGAAGACCCCGGCCCCGGTTCCGGCGAAGAGGGTGCGGTCGGCGGCATAGTCTGGCGAAAGCGCCAGGGTCAGGACATACTGGTAGGTGAGGCCCGTGTGCACGGCGCGCCAGGAGGCTCCGCCGTTGGTGGACTTACAGACCCCGCCGCCCTCGCTCCCGGCGAAAAGGGTGCGGTCACTGGCGTAGCCCGGCGAAAGCGCCAGGGCCACGACGTTCAAGTCGGTGATGCCTGTATTCGCGGCACTCCAGGACGTCCCGCCATCGGTGGATTTGAGGACCCCATGGTCGCCCCAACGGCGTGTCCCGGCGAAGAGGGTGCGGTCGGTGGCATAGCCCGGCGAAAGCGCCAGTGCCCTCACGTCCAGGTCGGTGAGGCCCGTAGCGCTCCAGGAGGCCCCGCCGTTGGTGGACTTGAAGACCCCGCCCCGGGTCCCGGCGCAGAGGGTGCCGTCGGTGGCATAGGCCGGAGAAAACGCCAGGGCCAAAACGCTCGGGGAGGTGAGCCCCGTGTTCACGGCACTCCAGGAGGCCCCGCCGTCGGTGGACTGGAAGACCCCGCCGCCCTCGCTCCCGGCGAAGAGGGTGTGGTCGGTGGCATAGCCTGGAGAAAGCGCCAGGGCCAAGACGTCCAGGTTGGCGAGGCCCGCGTTCACGGCGCTCCAGGAGGCCCCGCCGTCGGTGGACTGGAAGACTCCGCCGCTCCAGGTTCCGGCGAAGAGGGTGCGGTCGGTAGCATAGCCCGGCGAAAGCGCCAGGGCCCGAACATCCCTTGGGGGGAGGCCCGTAGCGCTCCAGGAGGCCCCGCCGTCGGTGGACTTGTAGACCCCGTCCTTGCCAATCCCGGCGAAGAGGGTGTGGTCCGTGGCATAGCCCGACGAAAGCGCCAGAGCCGAGACGCCCCGGGAGGTGAGGCCCGTGTTCACGGCGCTCCAGGAGGCTCCGCCGTCAATGGACTTGAAGACCCCGGCCCCGGTTCCGGCGAAGAGGATGCGGTCGTCGGCGTAGCCCGGCGAAAGAGCCAGGGCCTGGACGGTGCCCCCCCACATCCCCTGAGAGGATTGCGTCCAGACGTTGTCCCCGGCCAGGGCGGGCGTCGAGTTCCCCGGCCTGACCAACAGAGCCAGAGCAGTCAGCAAGATGCAGACGCGTTTCGGGGTGGCCAGCAGTGCCATGCAGCGGAAGAGGGAGGCCGCACTCAGTCTTGGGTCGCTCTTGAAGCGGTTCATTTGTACCAACCTGTCTCGATTCAACCTGGCCGCGCAAGGCGGACCAGGCGGATGGGAGACCTCAAGAGCGAGCCACAACGCGCTGTTCAGCGGTCAACGGAAAAGCGATCCAGTCTCCGTGACGCTAGGGGACGCGGCGAACGGACGGCAACAGTATACTGCAGGACAGCCCAAACCGCAAACACAACTTTGCGCAGTGGATGCCATCACGCACACATTCCCTCATGAAAGCCCGTCCATGGCAGAGTCTCTACCTCGGAAGGTGGGATTCAGTCCGGGGGTTGTGCGGGATGATGCGCTGACCTGCCGAGGCAGGCTGGCCGCCAGCGGGCAGGGGGAGGCAGGCGCCGTGCTCCACGTGGCACCGTGCAAGAGACTGGAACGATTTCGGGCTCGACCAGAACTCTTGAAGGGATCCCTGCGGCTGTCGGCACACGTCACATCGATGCTCGAGCGACCCTGGCGGTTGGAATGGAAGGCGATCTGCGCGCCATCGGGCGACCATACGCGGTTGTTGTCCTCGGCGGTGTTGTACGTCAGGCGTCGCACGTCGCTGCCATCGGCACCCTGAAGGGTATCCTGGACATTCATGACGTAGAGCTCGCCGGTGCCATTGCGGAAGTACGCGGCGTAGGCGATGCGCCCGCCGCCGCTGCCGGTCATGGGCCGGAGAGGGGTGGAGGTCGGTGGGTGTGGGGTCGCCGTGAATTGCGGTGCGGCACAACCGACCATCAGGACCGTCGCCAACACCGCTGCGACCAGCACCCTGCTTCGGACAGGCACGTCAATCCTTCTGGCTACCCACGACGCCCATGGTACCGAACAGTCCTGGTTTCGTGCCCGCTTCCATGTCCAGTACCCCCTCGCCGCTGGGACGACCGCGTGAGTATACGGTATCCACTGACAAGTACACGCACGGGCACGAATTGGTTCAAAGCTGGGCGGGCGCGCGGGTCCCCTTTGCCGCCCTTTTGCGCAGAGCGACTCGCGGAGTATACTGTGCGTGCGACATGCGGCTGAATCTAGGCACCGTCACGGTGCAGTATCCAGCACCTGGGCCGGCTACTCCTGAGGAGGCTGAGATGCTCTGTCCGAGATGCCACGCGGAAAGCCCGGAAGGGGCCAGGTTCTGCCCGAGTTGCGGGGAGAAGCTGATCGCCATCTGCCCGCAGTGCCAGGCAGAAGCGGCGCCGCAGGTCCGCTTCTGCCCGTCTTGCGGTAGCGCCATGCAAGCGGGCTCCGCCGAAGCGCAACAGCAGCAGAGCACAGCCGCGCTGGCCCAGGCCGCGCAGCGGCTGATCCCTCGAGAATACGCGCAGCGCCTGCTCGCCACCCGCGGTCAGCCGCACGACGAGCGGCGCACGGTCACCATCCTCTTCTGCGACGTCAAGGGCTCCACCGCCAGGGCCGAAAAGCTGGACCCCGAGGATGTCAAGGAGATCATGGACGGCGCCTTCGAGGTACTCAGCCCACCCATCTTCCACTATGAGGGTACGCTGGCACAGCTCATGGGCGACGCGCTCCTGGCCTTTTTCGGCGCGCCCATCGCCCACGAGGACGACCCCGAACGTGCCGTTCGCGCGGCGCTCGAGATCACCGCGGAGGCACGCAGGTACGGAGAGAAACTAGAAAGGGAGAGGGGCATCCAGGGCTTCAGCGTGCGCGTGGGCATCAACACCGGCCTGGTGGTGGTGGGCGAGCTCGGCTCCGACCTGCAGGTGGAATACACCGCCGTGGGGGATGCCATCAACCTGGCGGCGCGCATGGAGAGCGCAGCGGAGCCGGGGACGGTACTCATCACAGAGGCTACGCATAGGCGCATCGCTCCGTTGTTTGAGACGCAGGCCCTGGGCCCGTCGCAGCTCAAGGGCAAGGCCGAACCGGTGTTGACCTATCGAGTCCTGGCGGCAAAGGCTACAGCCGGCAAAGTGCGCGACATCGCCGGCCTAGGGTCGCCGCTGGTGGGGCGTCAGGCGGAGTACGCTGCGCTGCGTGAGGCCGTCGAGCGCCTGAAGGCGGGCGTGGGCGGCATCGTCACCATTGTCGGAGAGGCGGGCCTCGGCAAGTCAAGGCTGGTGGCCGAGGTGCGCAGACTCTCGAATGTCATTGCGAGGCCGTACTCGGCCGAGGCAATCTCGCCGCCACCGGAAGGAGATTGCTCATCTGCAACAGCGGCAGATGCAGGTGTGGCCGGACAAACGGCTCGCAATGACGGAGAACTACAATGGGTGGAAGGCCGCTGCCTGGCCTACGGCACAGCGGTCGCCTACCTGCTATGGCTGGATGTGATGCGCGACTTGCTGGGCGTGAGGGCAGAACCGGCCCCGATCCGGCTACGGGAATGGGTGCAAGACCTCTGTCCGCAGTCCGCAAATGACGTCTACCCGCACCTGGCGCGGTTGATGTCCCTGCCTCTGAAGGCGGAGCACGAAGCCAGGCTACGTGGGCTGGAGGGCGAACAGCTCAAGGCCGCCACCTTCCGCGCCATTGAGACAGTGCTAGAGTGTGCTGCCAGGGTTCGCCCCCTGGTGCTGGTTTGCGAGGACCTGCACTGGGCCGACCCGACATCGTTGGAACTGCTGGAGCGGCTGCTGGCCGTCACTGATCGCAGCTCGCTACTGATCCTCTGCGTGTTTCGACCGGACCCGGAGCACGGCTCGTGGCGACTCAGGGAAACCATCGCTCGTCAGTATCGCCACCGCCATACCAACCTGTGGCTGAATCCCCTCTCCAGCGTCGAGACCCAGACCCTCGTGTCGAACCTGTTCCATTCCGACCATCTTCCGCTCAAGCTTAGAGAGCATCTGCTCAACGTGACGGAAGGCAACCCTTTCTACGTCGAGGAGGTCATCCGCACGCTGATTGACCGCCAGGCCATGGCCCGGGATGTGGCTACCGGCCAGTGGATTGCCACCCAGGCCGTGGCCGAGATCGCCATCCCCGATACCCTGCAGGGGGTCCTGTTGGCGCGCATTGACCGGCTGCAGGCAGATGCCAGGCGCCTGCTGCAGATGGCTGCGGTCATCGGACAGACCTTCCTGTATCGCGTGCTGGCAGCGATTGCCAGCGAGGAGCGTGCGCTGGACCAGGACCTCTTGATCCTGCAGCGCGAGGAGATGATCCGCGAGCGCGCGCGGATTCCAGAGTTGGAGTACAACTTCAAGCACGAGTTGACGCGAGAAGCTGCGTACCACGGTCTCTTGAAGAAGGAACGGCGCGATTTTCACCGCCAGGTGGCCCAGGTGCTGGAAGAGCTGTTCCCCGAGCGCGTCGAGGAGCAGTTGGGGCTGCTGGCTCACCACTGGGAGCGCGCTGAGCAGGTGGGCAAGGCCACAGAGTACTTGCGGCGGGCCGGCGATCAGGCGCGCTTGGCCTATGCCAATGAGGAGGCCGTGGCCTACTACCAGAGGGCCCTGGTCTTGCTCGAACCCTCGTCGCTGAAAGTACCCTCGGTCGCCGGGCAGCCAGAGGAGGCGGCTCGTATCCACGAGAGTCTGGGCGACGTACTGGCGCTAGCCGGGCGCCGTGACGAGGCGCGGCAGGCCTATGGGCAGGCCATGTCTGGCGCCCCCGATGGTGACCAGGTTTGGCGAGCACGCCTGCAGCGCCGGATTGGCACGGCCTGGGATGAAGAGAACCGCTGGCAGGAGGCAACGCAAGCCTACGCCGCTGCCGAAGCTGCACTGGGCCCCGAGCCACCCGATTCCGCTCTGGGCTGGTGGCGCGAGTGGTTGGAGATTCAACACCGCAGGATCTGGCTGTACTACGGCCTCAGCCGTCTGGACGAGATGTCTGCACTGGCTGAGCATACCCGGCCAGCGGTAGAAAAGTACGCCACGCCCCTGCAACGGGGCGAGTTCTTCCAGGGGCTGGTGCTGTTGGGCCTTAGAAAGGAGCGCTATGCCCTGTCGGACGAGACACTGGCGCAGGCGCGAGCCTCGGTGGATGCCTTTCGTGAATCTGGCAACGCCAACGCGGTGACTCTGGGCGTGAGCGGCCTTGGTTTTGCCCTGCTGTGGGGAGGCCATCTCGACGAGGCGGAGCAACAGATGCTCGCCGCTCTGGAGCAGACCGAACGGAGTGGTGATGTGGCTGTGCAATCCCGCTGTCTGACCTATCTTACCATACTCTATCGGATGCGCGGCCAGTTGGACCAGGTCAGGCACTATGCAGCGCTCAGCCTGGCGCTGGCGACGGAGCGACAGATGTTCGAGTACATCGGCATGGCCAAAGCCAGCAACGCCTGGCTGGCGTGGCGGGAGGGCAGTTGGGCTGAGGCCGAGGTCAACGGTGAGGCGGCCGTGCAGATGTGGCAACAGGCGCCGCTGAGCACCCCCTTTCAGTGGACGGCTCGCTGGCCGCTGTTAGCCGTCGCCCTGGCTCAGAATCGTGTGTCCGACGCGATGGACGATGCGCAAGCTTTGCTCCAACCAGAGCAACAGCGTTTGCCGCCGGGTTTGACGGCGCAGCTAGAACAGGCGGTGGCCGCCTGGCAGCAAGGGGACAACGCAGCGGCAGGCGTTCGCCTGAATCAAGCACTCGAGTTGGCGCAGCAGCTTGGTTTTCTCTAGAAGTAAGGAGGATGGCATGTCAGCACAGCAGAACATCCGAATCGTGCGCGACTACCTGGCGGGTCGTGGGCCAGAGCTCATGGCGGAGGATGCGACCTTTCATGACTGGACGCAGCCCGAGCCCATACGGGGTCGTGAGGCCATCGAGGCGATGTTTCACCTCTTGTACGACGAGGCTTTCCCAGGTGCGGCGGCCGAGTACCGCAACTGGGTCGGGAACGACGACTGTGTGGTCCTGGAATTCACCTTCCGGGGAGTGAACATGGGTTCATTCAGCGGCCGGCCGCCCACTGGGAAAAGTGTTGAGATCCCGATGTGTGTGATCTATGACGTCAAGGATGGGACCATTCGCCGCGCGCGGCTCTACTTTGACTCGGCGCAAATGCCGTAGCCAAGCCAGGGAGGCTTGACATGTTGTGTCCTGCCTGCCAGAAAGAAAATCCTGCGACTGCCAAGTTCCGCGCGAAATGCGGGGCCAGGCTGGCCCTGACTACCGGCACATCGAGGACGAGATGTTCGCCTGGGCCGAGGCGCACCTGGCGGTGGCGGCCAACGGGCTCTATGATGCCGCCGGCTTTCAGGAAGCCTATCGGGGCTGCATCTGGCGCAAGTGGCTGTAGGCGGGGCCTTCTCGAACGTCACGTCAGCCTGCTGCGAGGGCGAGGCGTCGATACGTTGGCCCGCCAGCAGCTCGGCCACGGTCAGGATTTGCAGGCGTAGGTGGTCGCAGGGTGAGGCGTTCAAGCCCGCTCCGGCGGCCTCGGAGCGCATGGGCTGCGTGGGCTCCTGCAAGGTGATCAGCACGCCGATCTGCGCGCCCTCGCGCTCGACCACGCCGCGCAGGTCGCGCACGTGGGGCGCGTTGGTGTGGCCCACCTTGGGCGTGGATCACCGTGAGCGCAGCAACGCCGGACGATGAAGTCGTCCGGCTGAGAGCTGCAAGCCCGGTGAAACCGGGCTAGGACCGGGAGCAGACGCGCTGAAGCGCGCACTACGAACGTGGCATGCGCAACGTGAACAAGAGGGTTTGTAGTTCCCCCGTTAGGGGGTCTTGTTGCCCCCTTACGGGGGAACTACGAACCCCACTTCTCTCTCAGAGGGGACTACGAACGCTACTGGTAGTTCGCCCGTCGGTAGATAGTGGCTATCTGAGCACTCGCCGCCGCAGGCGCAAGGGGTAGCTACCTGCTGCCATAGTCTTTGAGCACCACGGGCACAACCCTCGGGCTATGACAGATCAGCGGGCAAGTGAATCGCGAATGTGCAGCGGTCGTCGCCCTTGAGCAGCGACTCCACAATGTCGACCCGCACCGGCTTGCCCAGCGCGCCTTCCCACTGCTGGCGATACCAGCCCGCGCCGCAGTAGCAGAAGGCGAGGGGCATTCCTCCCTCCAGATGGTCCCGCACGAGCGGGCAGAAGCAGTAGGCTCTGCGCCGCTCGGCGTCGTCCTCGGCGCTCTCAAAGGCCTTGGGATCACGCGGCTTCTTGGAAGAATACAACACGCGGCCTTCCCGCCGCGGAAGCTCGCCCCAGCCCGCATCCGCGGCCATGAACTCCCGGACGGCGTCCACCGCCTCCAAGGGGTCCTCCCCCTCGGCCCGGGCGCTCTCGTAGACGGCCCGCAGTTTCTGGAGTTGCGCCCGGGGGAAAACGTGGGAGCAACTGGAGAGGGCATCCGCCTTGGCGTGTTCATCCGCCCGGCTTGTCAATCTCTCCATTGCGCCTTTCACCCAACAGAAGCGCTCATGCGCGCTTGACTCCAGGGAGAGCGCGTCGCTGCCCCGCACTACGTCGCGGCTTGCTTCATCGCCTAGCACGCGCGTGAGGTGTTTGCCGAGCAAGCCCGGCCAATCGTGGAGAATGAACTGGAGTTCCGTCTCGTTTCCTGCGGGATTGTTCGAGTCCAGGTACACCTCGCGCATGAACTCGTCGGAAATGAGCCCGTGCCGGGCCGCGCACGCGTAGAGGGTCGCAGCGGCCTCCCGGATGCGGTCCGCGGGCCCTTTGTGCACGAGTGACAGCACCTCCAGCGCGGGAAGAACCCGAGTTTTGACCTCGGACGTGTCAATGGGCTGGCTCACGGGGAAGCCCGCTTCTCCATCAAACCCCTCGCTGACGCTGGATACGAACTGGAAGATGCAGAACGCCGGCCCCGCGATGGAGCCGGCGGGGATCGCCCTTGCCACACCCTCCAGGATGGTGCGCAGTTGCCTGCGGTTCCGGAACTGGCAGCCGACGGTGGCAACCAGCGTGTCGGCGAGACTCTTGTGTTCAATGCCTGCTTCCTTCAAAGACACCTTTCCGCCTCCTTGAGGAGAATGCGATAGATGCGCCGGGCGATGGCGCGCGCCGAGGTCGTCATCCGCCGGCTGGGATGGAGGGCCGCCAGGCAGGTCCCCAGTCCTCGGCTTGATTGTTCGTCAGCCGCTGCGGGTTGCTGCCGTCCGCATTCATGACGTAGATCTCCTGACTGCCCCCTGGGCGGAGACTTCGCTCCCTTGACCGAGGACGACGGCATCGCGGCTGGATGAGAAGGCAATGCGCTTGCCGTCCGGAGACCAGGCAGGATACCAATCCTCAGCCTCGTTGTGGGTCAGCCTTTGCAGGCTGGTACCATCCGGATTCATCAGGTAGATTTCCTCGTTCCCGTCCCGCTCGGAGACAAAGGCAATCCGGGCGCCGTCGGGCGACCAGGCGGGGGAATGGTCCTGCCCTGGCTGGTCGGTCAGTCGCAGCACGTGGCTGCCGTCGGCATCCATGACGTAGATTTCCCAGTTGCCCCCTTGATCGGGGACTGCGTCCCCCTGGGCGGGGACTGCGTCCCGGCTGGAGAAAAAGGCGATCTGCCTGCCATCTGCCGACCAGGCAGGGCTCCCATCGATGGCCCTGTTCTCGGTGAGGCGTTGCCTTCCCGTCCCATCAGGGTTCATCAGGAAGATCTCAGAACCGGCGGCCTGCTGGGCAGAAAAGGCGAGCTGCTTGCCATCGGGTGACCAGGCCGGTTCCCAACTGTCGCGGCCGGGCTGGCCGGTCGTCAGTTGCCGCAGCGCGCCATCGTCAACCTGCGACCCGCCCAGGACATCCGCGACGTAGATGTTCAGCGCGCCGTTGCGATTGGACTGGAAAGCCATTTGCTTGGCGTCGGGCGACCACTTGGGCCACCCATCTTGGGCTGGGTTGGTCGTCAACTGCCTCTGGTCGCTGCCGTCCGCGTTTATAATCCAGAGATCGGCATTGCCGCTGCGATTGGAGACAAAAGCGATCATTCCGCCGCCGCTGCCGCTGAGAGGCGGCCAGAGGGTCGCGGTGGCTCTGGGCGTGTTGGTGGGGCCAGGAGTGCTCCGGGGAGAGGGTATGGCCGTAGCCGCAGGCGGCGCGGGCGTGGGCCGGGGTGCGGCGCAACTGCAGAAGGCAACGAGGACGAGCAGGAACGCGGCGAGCGGGGTGTGACGATGTGACATCTCTCCGTCCTTTCACTCCTGAATTGAACATGGGCAACACGAATCAGCGCAGTTTCTCCAGGAATCCCAAGAGCAGGGCGCGAAAGTCGTCGCGGTGCTGCGTGCCAAAGATCTCCGTGCCGTGGACGGTTCCGGTGTACTCCTGGAACTGCTTGGGCTCCGGCGCCTGCTTGTACATGCTCTTCATCACCGCCGGGATGCCCGTGAAGCGGTCGTTGTCGGTGGTCACGAACAGCTTGGACATGCTGAGCCTCGCCAGCTCGTCCGGCTCCAGGGATACTCCCCCGCCGGTGCTCCAGTCCGAGCTGATGACGCCGATGCCGACCAGCTCCTCAGTCAGCGCTGCCTTCAGGCAGG
>Ga0315291_10008221_pt1 | contig 12821 bp, 12 predicted proteins | sample YL17G12_20_MG_FD_203070 | JGI IMG/M metagenome (GOLD analysis project Ga0315291, IMG submission 203070) | Sediment microbial communities from Yellowstone Lake, YNP, Wyoming, USA - YL17G12_20 | ecosystem: Environmental > Aquatic > Freshwater > Lake > Sediment | place: USA: Wyoming | collected... | reverse complement strand
ACCCCGGGCCTTGACCTTCCGCTCTCGTAGTACCGAACCACACCCCTCATACTGATCGGTCGTCTCATATAACGTCGTATCACAAGCCGCATGGATATATTTGGGAAAGACCCGAGCCTGCGCTAATCTCTGAATACAATGGTTGAAAAATTCTCTAACCGCCGAGGGGTTATCTTCACAATCTGGTTGGCCAACGTATCCACACAAATGCTCCCCCTGACTTCCGGCAGGGGTCTCTTGCGCAGCTTCGTCCCCCTCTCACAACTCCCGTTCTTCACCTGATAGGCATTAAACCCACACAGACCCATCAGCAGTTCATCGGTCAATAGAAGCTCCCAGACCGGCTCCATCTTGGGAATCGAACCAATCACTTTCATCAAATAAACGAGCACAAACTGAAGAAAGGGAATATTCTCTCTTTTCTGAGCTTGGGGATCGAGATCTTCTAAAAGGCAAAAAACATCGATCTCCCGCAAATAATGGAAGAAGAAATCAAACAGGGTCGCCTCGTCCAGTGTGTAGACGGTATCCATCTCTTTGTGAGAAAAAAGGTGATCAGCCACCTTCGCATCATCCCGTTCTGCGGTGTGCCAGAAGAGCCGTTCGATGAGAGTGTTTTGCATCTGTTCTCGGGTGCACATAACCACAGGATAAGCATAAAGTGAAAGGTTTGTCAAATCGATTAACTTGAATAATGTAATAATATCAATAAGATATGCGCAGTTTTTAGTGGCTTTAGAGGCGTTATTTTTTTCTCCATGACTCCCCTCTCGTCCGACGTCAAAACCAGGCCCTCCCAACTTCTACAAGGCTACTCAGATGCCTTTTTGAAACACTCCCAAATGACACACTCAAGTTTCAACACCACAAGTTTTTCCAAAAATTTTTTATTTTTTTTCAATCCTTATATCGGAGTTCCAGACCCGACTTTCTCTCCTCTTGCTATTCTTCTTGACTCGTGCTACATTCTCCATTGGTACACCCCTTTCTCCCTATCAGGAGTGTCACCCATTTCTCCCTTCTTCTTTAGCTCATGATCTGGTAGTTAGGACAAAAGGACGTATCTCATGCCAGCTCTGAAGGAGATCGCAATAAAGCAAATAGAGCACGCCGGGAGGCCGTCGCTGCGAGCCGGCCACGGGCGCACGGGCGCAGTACATCGGGTGGCACCCTTCTGATGAGAATACATCCGAGAGTCGAGCAGGTAAGCACACGCTTTGACGATATCCGCATTGAGCTTTACTTCGTCAGGGGCGATACAAATATCCTCATCGATGCCGGGACGCGTGAGATGCCACAGAGGGATATACTGCCGGCCCTCGAGGCACTCGGCCTCACCTTATCTGACATTAGCCTGATCCTCAACACCCACGGCCATTCCGATCATACCGGCGGAGATGCGGCCGTTAAGGCGGCGAGCGGTGCCCAGGTATTCATCCATGGCGACGACGCACCTTTCCTGTACGACCCGGCGAGTTGCTTCGACCGTTACTTCTCTCCTGTGGTCAAGGCGATCGGGGGAAGCAGCCTTCAGACGGAAAGGCAAGCCTTCCTGGAAGAGTTCGGAGCACCCGTAGTGCCGGATCGGACCCTTGAGGATGGAGACGTTATCGATGGAGGGAGCGGTGTCAATCTGCAAGTCGTTCACCTCCCAGGCCACACCCCTGGATCCGTTGGCTTCTATTGGGAAGGAGAGGGTATTCTCTTTGCCGGTGACTCATTAGCGGGCCTGCACTTTCCCAATGGCAAAGTGCCGATCATTTTCGATCTTCCCACATACATGAAGTCCGTGCAAAAGGTACAGGATATGCCTGTCCGGTATCTTCTGTGTTCCCATTATTACAGAGGCCTTCGCTTAGCTCCGGGTCCCGTGAGGCAAGGAGAGGAAGTGAGTCAGTACCTGCAAGATTGCATCGAGTTCGCAGTAAGATTCGATGAGGCGGTGAGGAACCTGGGCCAACCGGCATGCGAAAAGGGCTTTATGCAGATGGCTGACGAGATCATAGCTCAGCTCCCGGTCGAAATGGGTTTTAAACCAATGACGCAGGTGCAGCCTCCTTTATACTTCTCCGGCCGGACTATCTTCTCCCATCTCGATCGGCTATACCAGTACGGCACGGCCAGTGGAGACGCGGGCTGAACCCACGGAATCGCATCTTGACTATTGGGAATGGTGAAGGATCTAAGACATCCGGGTGTTGTAAAAAGATCTATGAAAAAAGACCTTAAGATTCTACCACCCATCCCGCCTTAGGGGCGATTAGAGACACGGAGGGGCCACCCGTGCAGGATGGGGGCGACGGATAAAATAATGAGTATCAATCCAAACGTCATGAAAACTGCTGATATGGGTCGGGTGAAAAAGATTAGGAAACTTCCCTTCGAAACAAGGAGGGACTGGCGAAGATTGAGTTCGAATAGCGGTCCAAGAACGAAGGCAAGTAGCAATGGAGCACCTTCGTAATCAAATTTCCTGAATAGATAGCCTACAATTCCAAAAATAATCATGACGAGCACAGGAAAAATATCATTCTTGAGGCTGTAGGCGCCTACTAGACAAAAAAGCAAGATAAGGGGAAAGAGAATCCGGTAGGGAATCTTCAGAACTTTTACCCAAAGAGGGATCAGAGGGAGATTGAGTATTAAAAGCATCGCATTTCCCAGGTACATACTACTGACCACACCCCAGAATATTTCTGGATGCTCTCTTAAAAGTAGAGGTCCAGGTCGAAATCCATGAATTAAGAGTGCTCCGAAAAGCAGTGCCATGATAGCATTTGTGGGGATTCCAAGAGTAAAAAGCGGGATAAAAGCCCCAGATGCGGCCGCATTATTGGCAGACTCAGGCCCAGCCACACCTTCAATGGCACCCTTTCCAAATCTCTCAGGGGTTCTAGATAGTCTTTTTTCAACGGCATAGGACACAAATGAGGAAATCACCGCCCCTCCACCCGGTAAGATGCCCAAGAAGAACCCTATAACCGTACCCCTGAGAATAGACCATATTGACTGCATCCAATCCAATAGACTGGGAAACAAGTTCTTTATTTTTGTCTTAAGAATTTCAGTGGCGGTAGTTTCCTCAATATTAACCAGGATCTCGCCGATACCAAAAATGCCCATGGCTATTGAGACCAAATCAACCCCATCCCATAACTGGAGCATATTGAAAGTCATCCGGGGTGATGCCATGATAGGATCAAGACCAATGCAACTGAGAATAATGCCGAAGGCCGCCATTATGAATGCCTTTATTTTAGAACCTCTTGAAAAATAACTGACAAGGGTCAGTCCTAAAAAAACGGCTGCAAAATACTCAGGACCGCCGAATTTTAATCCAAAATTTGCAAGAGGGATAGCGAAAATCATGAGTCCCACGACTCCCAGTGTTCCGGCGATAAAAGACCCAAAAGCAGCAATGCCTAAGGCAGCTCCTGCCCTTCCCTGCTTTGCCATTTGATAACCATCCAAACAAGTAACAATCGATGAAGCCTCCCCAGGGATGTTGACCAAAATGGAGGTCGTAGACCCTCCATATTGGGAGCCGTAATAAATTCCTGCCAGCATGATGATGGCACCGATGGGGTCCATTCGAAAGGTTACAGGTAAAAGGATTGATATTGCTCCCACGGGCCCTATTCCGGGAAGGACTCCTACCAAGGTACCCATCAAAACTCCAAGAAAGCAGTAGAAAATATTGGAAGGTTGGAGTCCTACAGAAAACCCGTAGAAGAGATTATGGAGAACATCCATTCGTTTCCTTTTCCCAATCGATTATTTTTGGCCTAAAAGCTCAAAATCCCTTTTGGCAATTGGACGCCCAGCCAAGTGTAGAAAACGAGATAACTTGCCAGTGTAGTGAGGAGAACGCTCACTACCTGAACCCATAGGCTTTGCCTACTCATTATGCGAAAGAGAAGGGCCAACAGCCCAGATGTCGCAATAAGATACCCCAGTCTGGGTAGGAGGATGGTGTAAACAAAAAGAGAAGCGAGAACCAAGATGACTCTATACCATGCCATCCCTTTCCATAGACTCGATATCCTTTTTTCTACCTCTCGTTTTGGGATACTTGCGATCAGAAGGGCGATTGAAAGCATCCCCAAGACGACCCCTGACCAGAAAGGTATGAATCCTGGACCCGGGGAACGGGGAGTGCCAATGTCATTGGTTATGGATTCCACACAAACAAAAACGGAGGTTATTAGCCAAAAAAGACCACTCCATTGGTCGGGGTCGGGGAGATTCATTTTGCTCCAAGAGGTCACACACCCTCCAGCAAGGTCGGAAATTTGATAAAACCTGGGGCCACTCGAAGGGACTACGCGTCATTATTGATTTCTTTGATAGTTTTCACATCGGTGTGTTTCAATTAACCTCCTCAGAGGATAAGGTTGATAATGCTACTTCCCGACGTATAGGCCGAGTTCCTTAAGAATAGGGTCTGCAATTTCTCCGGATTTCCTAATCGTTTCCCGCATGAAATCTGGGTCCTCGACCCGCAATAAATCCCCCAGTTTGTCAACCTCTTTCTTGAACACGGGATCGTACAGCGTCTTCTTGAGCGCATCCGTGAGCGTTTTTTTGACCTCCTCCGAGGTGTCCCTGTGCACGTAGTAGCCCACCAAGGGCTTGAGCTCCGACGCCTCGGGGAAACCCAGCTCGGTCGAGCAGGGCACATCAGGGAGGAAGCTGTACCGCTTGCTGTTAAACACGGCCACCGCTCTGACCGTCCCGGCCCTCAGATGTTCCTGGATGACCGGAAGGGCTATAATCGCAGCATCGACATGACCGCCCAGCAGGGCCGTTAACTTTTCGGGGGCTCCTCTGTAGGGTACGTCAATCGTTTCGATGCCCGCCTTCCGGAACATGACCAGCGCGTTCACGTGCTCGAATATGCCGCGCCCGGCGTGAGCCCACCGGAACTTGCCCGGGTTCCTCTTCCCGTAGTCCACCACGTCCCCAAAGGTCTTCCAGGGGCCATCACTCATGACGATTAAACAAATTGCCTGCTCGGTCAAATTGACGAGCGGGACGAGTATCTGGGGATCGAAGGGGATCCTCTGCGTCTTGACCGTCACGGCAAAGAACAGGGTGGAGGTGTGAAACACCTTGTAGCCGTCCGGCTTGGAGGCGATGATGTATCCGGCGGCGATGCTTCCGCCCGCACCGATCTTGTTGACGACGACCACGGGCTGCCCTAAGTATTTCGGGAGGGTCTGGGCCACGACCCGAGAGACCACGTCCAAGGATGCGCCTGCCGTGTAAGGGACGATGATCTCGACAGGTTGCGTGGGATATTTCTGCCCGTAGGAATCGTGCGCGAAAAGTCCCGTAAAACAGGCCGCAGCCACCACATACGTCACAACCTTCTTCAGCATACCGCTACCCTCCTTTTTTTCAATTTGGACGCCGCGAGCAGGTGGACCTGCATCTCCTCCGCCCTCACGCCAAAGTTCGGCACCTTCTTCGCCCCTGTTTACCACCTCATGATGTGCTCGGTGATCTCCCTCATGGCCTCCTGTCTGGTTTCGTAGCGACGGTGATGGATAAGCTCACTCTTGAGCATTTCCCAGAAGCTCTCCATGGGGATATTATCGTAGCAGTTGTCTTTCCGGCTCATCGACGCCTTCATGCCAGGCAAGACAGATACACCCCCACTCGGCTGATCGGGGGACGGATAAGGTCGCCCTCGTCTTACTGATGCCAAGATCGCGACAAATGCAGCTTGGCCTCCGTGGTTAGCCGTTCGAATGCGCCAGATGTCCTTGGGGTGAAACGACCGGATCGACACCAGACAAAGCGCATCAATCTTGTGTCCGCTTCCCGGCTCTGCCTTTCGGGGTCAGATCCCCGGGCCTCTTGTAGGTGGCAATGATCTCCTTCGCCTCGTCCATAGCGGCCCGAACCGGCGCGATGCCCGCGTACGTGGTCAGTTGAATGATCACCTCTTCGATCTCCGTCGGTGTCGCACCGCAGTTGAGGGCGCCGATGACGTGAAGCCTGAACGGTAAGCCAAGAATTCGCGACGTCGTGAGGCATGCTATCTGGCAGAGTTCCCGGGTCTTCAGGTCCAGCCCGGGTCTTGCAAAAAGAGACCAGCCTAAGACCGAAAGGTCGTCAAAGAATGGGTGGGTGCGTTGGGCCTTCTTTAGCCTTTCCGCGAAAAATTCCTTGCCCCATATCTTCTCCCCGATTTCCACCCCTGATTGGTACCAGCTTTTCCTCCATCGACCTGCCATGCTTCCGGACCTCCCCAATCGATTATTTTTTAACTGCTGCCTCTATCCGTCGACCAGTTCGATGTTCGAGAGACGGTCCCCGGGTTCGATGATACGGGGTATTTATAAACCCAGTACTCTTTTTGCCTGTCTTTTTCGCCGAACATTTTCCGGTAGCGTTCTCTGTCTTTCTCGACAATGTCCATCACAAAATCTCCTTACAAATTGAGCTGATATGAATACGCGTACCGACGTTTAACAAGTATAGTGTAACAAACGAATATCTAATCATAAAATTTATTATATATAACAGAGACCGGGTTTGTCAAGGGTCTGGAACTCCGATATAAGGATCAAAGATAGTTATGGTGCCACCAATGGAATCGCTTAAATTATGTGGATGAATTAGGGAGGCGAGAGACCCGTGTACTTTGTATAAATTGAAGTACGGGTGACTCCAAGTTCTTTAGCCGTCTTGTGAACCGGGACATCCACCAGCATAATCACTTCATGAGAAAGAAAGATCCCAAAGTAGGCCCCCACAAAAACAATCAGCTTATTGCGGTTGAGCATTTTGAGTTTTCTTCGATACATCTCCCAGGATGTCTCCTGGCCTAACGCATCAAGGCGGGCTTGTTCTTCCTGCCACATCAAAAAGGCCTTCGTCAGCGCCTTCATGGCCATCACCATGTAAACCTGGACAAACACACCCTCCCGCGTCTTCTTCGGAGCATCCTCCAGATGCCAACCCTGTTTCACCTCACGAAAGAGATTATTTTCCATCAGACTGCGATCATCATAACGATCAAAAGCCACAAAGGGATCTTGGACTTCTCCATTGGTCACGAAGACCACTTGCTTATCCACTGGGGGCGTCTGATTGTTCCAGGTCTTAACCACCACCGCATTCAAAGGGATGGACTCATAATCCTTCTTCGCCGTATTCGCCTCAGAACCCTCCGGGTTAAACCAATCGCAGCTCAAAAGCCCTGGCACCCCCACCAAGGTAGTTAAAACCTTTTCGTCAAATTTCTTCTTCCCATACCCATGACTCACCGTCACTTCCCGTGTGCTCTCCATCGAGCAAGTAGCCTCCAAGGCAAGCGCTCGCGCATCCCAGGTCGCCTCCATATTGCTCTTCAAAGGAATGACAAACTCAATCCCTTGCTGATCGATCGCATACAAACGCTTTCCATCCAGAAAGGCTCGATCTACCACCAGTGAACGGATCACACTGGTCTCCTTCACATTCTCCTTGGCCTGCTCCAAGACTGCAAGAACATGTAGATTATCTGGCTTCTCTATCGTGCCGATCTTAATCGCCAAGGGAATCCCCGTCTGAACCTCATAAATCGCCCAGATCTTCCAACCGTAGAGCCAAACCTTGACCCCCTTGAGCTCCCCCGCTTTACGATAACCCCGGGCCTTGACCTTCCGCTCTCGTAGTACCGAACCACACCCCTCATACTGATCGGTCGTCTCATATAACGTCGTATCACAAGCCGCATGGATATATTTGGGAAAGACCCGAGCTTGCGCTAATCTCTGAATACAGTGGTTAAAGAAATTCTCTAACCGCCGAGGGGTTATCTTCACAATCTGGTTGGCCAACGTATCCACACAAATGCTCCCCCTGACTTCCGGCAGGGGTCTTTTGCGCAGCTTCGTCCCCCTCTCACAACTCCCGTTCTTCACCTGATAGGCATTAAACCCACACAGACCCAGTTATTTAATCTGTTCCAAAAACCTGGAACAAATTCCAAAATATAATCGTCCACTCCAAAATGGGCGACATTATAAATCAATAAGTCATTGCGTATTTGGTTTCTGTTAAGTTTTGAGCTTCGTTCTTACCTATAAGAAACGTATCCTGAATCAAGAATTTATTTAAACTTCCCTTATCAAGTAACCCAAGCTGAAAAATAACCTCCATATTCTCTTGAAGAACAACATTCTTATCACTTGTGGAAAGATTATCGTTAATCCAAATCCTCTGCATTGATTCCACATAAAGACCAAAACTAATGCTGGAAATTATCTTTATGCTCTCATCGACATCATTTCTAATTTCACCAAAAATATCTAATATTCCTATACCCGACTTCAAACTTTTTAGTCCTTTTGAATAGATAGACTCTGCTTGTATCTTCAAATCAACCAGGGATGGTCTTGCATGCTTTGGTAGGACGGTTCTGCCCATGACAGCCCAGTAATTCTTGTACTGTACCATCATTTCCAGCATCACTTCCTGCTCCAGTTCTTCCTCTGTTGGTAAATGGAGCCAGCGCAGTCCATTTTTATGGGATGCGATATGTACAAAAATGTCCTCGCATCTGCGATAACGTGCTTGCCGTTCAATCTCACCTGATAGTTCGCATTCTTTTTTAAATTCCCAATTTCTTACTAGACTCTCGAGCGACCCACATGCGATTTGCCCCGCGTGCCGAATCAAGCTGATCTCAACCGGGCTACGCTGCGAACGCATCTCATTAACTATTCCGGAAGCATCGATAAACGCTACATCCGGAAATTCTTTTTTCATATTCAAGAATGCTGTATAAGGAAAAAGATCAAACTCAACAATACCAACCTTGTTATATTTGAGCTCTATTCCTTTCAAAACTTCCAAGCAACCCTTTCCATAATCACGTTGGAATCGGATATCTTGTATTAAAGAGTTGGATTGTATCCATGACTTTGACCTCTGTGCCATAGCCGTAGTCATAATCCCTTCCCCTACACAAGTAAGAATTAATGCAGCGCTGAAATAATAAGGAGCAAAGTTAGAGAAATAGTTCAGTGCACCTGCTTCATTTACGTCGCCAAAAAGAATTAATGCATCAATATTCCCCTCATCCATTCTTTTTTGCATCGTTTCGATTCTTCTCTTTATTTCTTGTTCCGGAATTTCTTGATGATCCCAGATGATCAGTCCATTTTTCATCTTCTCACCTCATCTTGCTCAGTAAGATTGGCAGAACAATTTCCTTTCTGTTTGGGTCAATATTTCAGGCCCATTGTTAGTAATGAGGGTCGGGTCACCAAATACCATATACCCGGCAAGGGGCAGATAGGTATTCGGATGAACGATAATGACCATCCCCTCCTGAAGGACCATTTCGTTCCCCTCAGCGATCAGGGGTGGTTCATCGAGATGAAGGCCTTGCCCGTGTCCTCTTGAACGAGTCCACTTCAACGAAGTGTACTCGCCAAACCCCTCTTCACGGAAGACCTGGTTCTGAATTTCGGCCAATTTGGTGATCGGAGTACCCGGTTTTGCAATCTTCAAGGCCTCTTCTGTGGCCCGGAAAAAAATGTCATGGGATCGCTGCATTTCTTTAGAAATATTACCTATTGCCACAGATCGGCAAATTTGGGTCCAATATCCATGATATTGGGGAGTCACCTCGGTCAATACCAATTCCCCGAACATGAGCTCCTTATCCCTTGGCGGCGTCATGCACATCGTATCTTTCCCACCCGAAGCAATAATCATAAAATGATCTTCGGCCCCTTCATGACGCACGCGGCGTTCTATCTCTGCAACGAGTTCATATTCTTTGATGCCCTGATGGGCGTATTCTAAAAAAGTCTGAAACCCAAGATCACAAATCCGGGCCGCCTTTCGCATCATCCCGATCTCGTAATCACTTTTAATTGCCCGTATGTTAACGAGAGCATTGGACGAAGAGATGATTTCTAATTGGGGAAATTGATCCTGAATGCCTGCAATCGTTTTGGCCGGACAAAACTCTAATCCAGCAACACCCAAACGCCTCGTTATTCCTTGATTCTTTATCTCGGTGCTCAATTCCCGCGAGGGTTCCTTGACAGGAACGACCTTGTCTGCCCAACTCTCTTCTTCTGCTCTCTCGACATCATCGGAAATGGTGATAAAGAGAGTCAGTTTATCCATTTTAGATAAGAGGGTATAAGAATACCCCCCCCAAGTGCGGTAATTCGCAATATATCTGACATGGTCTTTTCTCCAAGGCATGGAATAGGCCAATAATCCATCGAGTTCTTTTTCCTCCAGGTAGGTTTGAATCTTTTTTAATCGACTCTTAAACTCTTCCTCCAGCATAATAACCTCCAAAAGTTAACACTCAATATCATTCTTAGCCCACAAATTCCCGTGGATCTGTCATAACCCCTCTGATCGCTGAGGCTGCTACCGTTGCCGGGCTGCTCAGGTAGACTTCTGACTTTCGATTACTCATTCGGCCCAAGAAATTTCTTGTTGAAGAAGCAAGACAGATCTCGCCATCGGCCAAGGCCCCTCCGTCATCTCCACAGGCGCTGCATCCGGGGTTGGTGACAAGAACATTGGCTCCAATCAGGCTTTGAATAATGCCGGCCCTGGTTGCCTCTAAAAAGACTTCCTGAGAGGAAGGTGCGATGATAAATCTCACATCCGGATGGACCTTACGCCCCTTTAATATGTCAGCAACCACCCTTAAATCATCAAGATTAGCATTAGCGCAGGACCCGACGAAAGCCTGGTGAAAAGGCCGGCCGGCGACCTCTGATACTTTTTTAACCTGATCGACATTATGGGGAACTGCAACCACGGGTTCCAGTTTTTCCACATCTACAACAAACTCCTTTGCATATACCGCATCCTCATCCGGTTGGATCAGGTTGATCTTTCTATCTGTCCTTCCCTTCAGGTAGCTCAGGGTAACCTCATCAGGAGGGATAAAGGCCGATTTGACTCCCATTTCCATAGACATACAAGTGAGCGTCATCCTTTCGGACATGGTTAAGCGTGGTATCAAATCTCCATGAAATTCAACTGATTTATAGGTACATCCATTGGCCGTTACTTTTCCTATAAAATCCAATATGAGGTCTTTTGCATAAACCCCCTTTGGAAAAGTCCCATAGAGCACTATTTTATAGGATTCGGGAACCTTCATCCATAACTTTCCTATAATCCAAATTGAAGCACACTCAGTAAAACCAATTCCGCAACCTAAAGCTCCCATACATCCATAGATTGTGGAATGAGAATCCGTTCCCAATACCAAATCGCCTGGCAATACATGACCATTCTCCATCATCACCAGATGAGCGATTCCTTTATGAACATCGTAAAAGTTTTTTAGATTCTTTTCCTTAACAAAATCACGGGCTATTTTTTCTTGATTCGCATTTTCCACAGTCCGTGCCGGTACACGGTGATCGATGATGATCACAATCCGATCCGGGTCATAAAGCTTATCCACTCCGATCTTTTTCAGCACGTTCACAGAACGATAGGACGCATAGTGACTCATGACAGCATCCGGATAGGCATCTACGATTTCTCCCGATGTGACTTTGCTTTTCCCCGACTTATTTGCCAATATCTTTTCGGCTAATGTCATTCCCATACCCTTTTCTCCTCTTTTCCTCATTTCTCATCAGTGAACATTATTTCCTCAAGGAGGCCTTCAGATATTCAACCAGTCCCCCGGCTTCCAGAATTTTAAAAACACTCTCCGGGATGGGGGAGAATGAAAATTCACCCCATGGCGTTTGAATTTTGCTTAATGAAAAATCGATACTGATTTGATCTCCTTCTTTTAAAACATCAACTGCTTCAGGACATTCCACAATTGGCAACGCTGAATTAATTGCATTTCGATAAAAAATTCTCGCAAATGACTTTGCAATCACCGCCTTTTTCTTGAGTCCTTTGATGGCTGTGGCACCCTGTTCTCTCGCACTTCCACATCCAAAATTTTCACCGGCAACGATGATATCAAATTGTTTTAATCGTTCTGCATACTCGGGTCCCATCACACTAAAAGCATATTTTGCTAACTCTTCAGGGTCGGTATAAATCAAATATTTAGCAGGAATGATTACATCGGTATTTACATCATCCCCCATAATAAAGACCTTCCCTTGAATTTTTTTCTCCATACTTTCTCCTTTCTCTTCATTTTAAGGATCGCCCTTAAGGGTTGATACATCGAATCAATTCCCTTATATCGGTCAAGCCATTAAGATACATCACTTTTTCTATCATCTCATCGATTCTATTTTTTTTAAAAACCATAGACGAATTTTCTATAAACTTGTTGATGACCTCGTCCTTTGATAAGGGGTTTAGAGGGCTCCCTTTTCGGGCTTCAACTTTGGTCACGTATGATGCTCCATTTCTCAAATAAATCTTTACGATGGCGCCCGGATAATGTGTCCCCTTGTCCCCTACATCTTTGGTTACAAATTGCTTAACTTTTTGAATAAGTGCTTGGACCTCTGGCCGATTGACTTTTTCATCCGTAAACTTTTCCAAATTCACCTCTCGGTCAAGGAGAGCCACTGCCACACAGAATTCAAGGCTGAATTTTCCTTCAAGGCCCGTCCGGGGTTCGGAATGAATAAGCATTTTGGGATAGAGATAAAAAATTCCGCATTCCACACGATCCACATCTTCGGCCTTAATTGTGTTTTGTTTGATAAGCTGGAAAATACCATCCAAGACCGAATGGGTAGCAGCACAGGAAGGATAGGGTTTAATCCCAATCCCGGGAGAGATAATAGAAAAAGGAGCTCCCAGATTCTGGATGATTTTCTTCAAATCATATGCTTTATCCTCGGTGAAGATGG
>Ga0315291_10008218_pt1 | contig 12825 bp, 13 predicted proteins | sample YL17G12_20_MG_FD_203070 | JGI IMG/M metagenome (GOLD analysis project Ga0315291, IMG submission 203070) | Sediment microbial communities from Yellowstone Lake, YNP, Wyoming, USA - YL17G12_20 | ecosystem: Environmental > Aquatic > Freshwater > Lake > Sediment | place: USA: Wyoming | collected... | reverse complement strand
CTAAACCGGCAACTCTCGATTGACGATACCGTCGTAACCACTTTCTGACTGTATTTTTAGATATATCAAAAAAGCGTGCGGTTGGTTTAATGCCTTGTTGTAAAGCCGTCATTACCACATTATAACGAGTTTCATACTTCAATTTCGGGTCCTTTCCTTTGACTACCGAATAATAAGCGATTGGTGGCATGCTGTAGCTCCCAAGTAAAGTAATTTTTGATTAAATGCATAAGTATAGCCAAAAAGGTTAAAACTTCACTTTATTTTTACGAATTATTTTCTCAAGCATATACCACTGTTTTGGTGAAATGCATACCAATCGCCGTATCTCTTCAAACCTTTCTATTCTTCTTAGGGGGTCACCATGTACTTGGGTTAGATCTAATATTTAAATTTATGTGGCGAACCTTTAGGTGTACCCTACATTTTTCTATTGTGTCATTGCGACCCGATTCGGGGAAGTAATTTCATTCTCCTCAATCCCAGAAATAATCGAATCCCTTATCACGGACAGTGTCACTTAATAAATGCGCTACATAAACCTGATTCTGAATCGAGTTTCCAGACCAATGCCCAAGGCCAAGTTCCAACTGGTATTGTCGTTTCCAACCATTGAGCAGACGCAGTAGTGAGAAAAGAGCAGAGAGTAACAAGTAGTAAAAATAACAACTTAAACTCTTTCATACATTCTCCTTTTATCCCTTATTTTTCCTTATTTGCAATGCATGCTAAAATATTCATTTGTCAAGTATTTTATTCACTTGGCTATAATGATGGCACAAAAAATTCTATCTTGAGATAGAAGAAAAATCGAGTAAATTTTTCCTCTAACATTCTAAATTCAAAATTCTCTTAACATAGGGGAGGTATCCTCTTCATGGAGCAGGTTTTTGAAGATTTGGGGGCTAGGGATTGGGGATTAGTTGTGAAATTTGATTCATAAACAGGTTCAAAATTCAGTTCACAATGATTTATGTAAATAATTATCTTACAGATTATGTGAGTAAAAATCTGATTGGAATTTTATCAGGAAGTTCAAGAGGGCGTAGAATAGGAGATGCAACAGAAGTACGAATAGACGTTGGAGCTAGTTATAAAGTAGGGATTTTAGTAATCACAATAAAAAATCAAATATCAAAAAGGGCTCGCTGACGCATCGCCTGCCCTTCGCGATCCAAAAGATATATCAAAATGCAAAGATAAATCTTACCATGGTTTAACACAGATAAATACAGAGAAAGATAATCATGTGAGCATCTGTGTAATCTGTGGTTTCTAAAGTTTTACTCTTGCTTCAGCAGTTAGAGCTAGAGGAGATGGTCCGAAACGATTTAAACGCTCAATGCCTGCAGCAGCAATCATTGCGGCGTTGTCTGTGCACATTGAGGGTTGAGGGAAATAAAATTCAAGATTATGTTCTTTACTATATTCATTGAACCGTTCTCTTATTCGTTCATTAATCGCCACACCGCCAGAAACCCCGATTTTTCTTATTTTATAATTATCGCTTGCTAATTGTATTTTCTTAAGCAGAAAATCAATCACAACTTCCTGAAAACTGCAAGCAATATCTTCCTGAATCGGATTTTTTTCTGCTTTCAAATAGTAGAGAACAGCGGTCTTAAGTCCGGAAAAACTGAAATTGTAACCTGGTATATGGGGAACCGGAAATTTTATATTTCTTTTACCATTCTGAGCTATTTTCTCAATAAATGCGCCACCCGGATAAGGAAGCCCAAGCATCCTTGCCACTTTATCATACGCTTCACCACAAGCATCATCCAAAGTAGAACCTAATGCGTCATATTCGCAACGACCTTTGATTACCATCAGTTCAGTATGTCCACCAGAGATAACTAATGCTAAAAACGGCGGTTCTAAATCCGGATAAGATAAAAATAAAGAGAAGATGTGTCCTTCGAGATGATTAACGCCAATAAAAGGTTTATTTAAGCTTAAAGATAAAGCTTTAGCATAAGATAAACCGACTAACAATGCACCAACTAAACCAGGAGCATAAGTAACTGCAATGCCGTCTAAATCTTTATAATCTATTTTAGCAACTTCCAGAGCAGTTTTGGTTATCGGAACGATTAGTTGGATATGGGCACGAGAAGCAAGTTCTGGTATTACTCCACCATACTTTGAGTGAATATACTGAGAAGATACGATATTAGAAAGGATTTTACTGTGGGTACGGTTATTTATTGTTTCGCTTTGGACAACGCTGGCTCCGGTTTCATCGCAAGAAGTTTCAATACCAAAGAATATCATATTAGCAACAATTAACGTGCAGCAAGTAAAGGGAAATTCTGTATGCTATATGCTCGATACCCGCTACTGCTTTATCGAATTTTAATTTCAAATTTTTGCGGTTCACATCGGACCAGGAAAATACCTTTTGGCAAGCTAATTTCAGCCGGCATTTCATATTCACCGCTTTCAAGTTTTGAGCCATTAATAACAACTTTTATTAAAGAATCCTCTAAGGTTTGCATTCGACTCACCGGTCCGCGGAGGGTAACAATTGCCGTGTCGGGTTTAACTGTTGCGCGTTTCGGTAAAGTGACAGATATGTTGACGCGTATACCCGAGTAGGTTTTTGTTTCTTCTTTTTCTATTGATGCGATAACCGTGATTGATTCCGGATTTGCTTTGTAAAAATTGCTGTCCGGCACAACAACTTTTAGCTTACGGCTGACCTGCGGTGCTGAATAATCGGAGATGAATAAAGAATCAGTAAAGACTTCATCCAGAAATTCCATATCTCTAACCGGGCCGAATAAAGTAACGGTATCCTGAATTACCACATCAGTTATATAAACACCTTTAATCGGTTCGATGCGGTAAGGGATTACGACTGCAACTTTTTTACTTTCTAACTGGTCAGTGAAGATTTCAGCATACTCCGGATCAATCGCCTTTAATAGAACAGGCGCGGACAAAACGAGTTCGTCGGCGGAAAGTTTAATACGATTAACGCCGGGTTTTATCATTGCTAAATTTAACTGATATTTAGGTGGGTGAATAAGAAATTTCACAAAATCAGTTCCCTTGCCTTGCAATGTTACGGTTGTTTTATTGGGTTCAAGCTTAGTAATTACTACATCACTCGGTATATTAATTAACTCAATTGAAATAGTGGTTGTTACCTTGTGTGTCCGGATTAGTACGGCTAACCCCCAGACCGCCAAAGCTAAAACAATCGAAACAATCTTAAATAGCAAATTACCGAAAATTAGATGCAACAGCCTTCTAAACATTAATTTCTATTATCGGTAAGATATTCAATTTGTCAAGGAACTTCGTTCTATGTTTCGCAAATAACTATGACAATATATAAATTACATCTGTTCTAAGTATCAGTTGCGAATAGTTGACAAGGTTTGAATTATGGTTATATTTTCAGTAAATGAAAATCATCGCCGGAGAGTTAAAAGGAAAGATTTTAACTTATCCAAAAGACCGGTTGCGACCAACGACAGATAAAATCCGCGGTGCAGTATTTAATATGATCGAAGCAAACTTTCCGACCCTTCTTAATAATGCAATAGTCTGTGATATTTTTTCTGGTGCAGGTGCAGTTGGTATCGAAGCGTTATCACGCGGCGCAATTAATGTTACTTGCATAGAAAATGATAAAGTCACTTTGAAATACCTGAAAGAAAATTTACATGGCTTAGAAAATCGGTCCATTATCATTCCGATTGACGCAATAAAAACGATTGATAAAATAAGAGATAAAAAGTTTGACTTGATATTTTTAGACCCGCCGTATAATATGGGTCTGGTCGAACTGACAGTTAAAAAGGTAGCGAGATATAATATGCTAAAAGAAGAAGGAATTATGGTAATTGAGCATCATAAAAAAGAAATATTTTCAACGCCGTTAAATATGTCGTTGTTTAAGATAAAAGATTATAGTGATACACTCATTACAATATTAGTTCACAAGGAGGAAAAATGAAGAAAGCAGTTTTCCCGGGAAGTTTTGACCCGATTACTAACGGGCATATTGATGTCATAAAACGGGCATTAAAGTTATTTGACCGTATAACAATTGGTGTAGCGCGACGCGAAGAGAAGTCACCGATTTTTTCTTGTAAAGAAAGAGAAAAATTAGCTAAAATGGTGACGGCGAAAATAGACAGAGTAGATGTGAAAGCGTTTGATGGTTTATTAGTTGATTTTGTTAAGCAAGAGAAAGCTTGCACGATTATCCGTGGACTAAGGACGATTTCTGATTTTGACTACGAATTTCAGATGGCTTTAACTAACCGTAAAATCGCGCCCGATATCGAAACAATCTTTTTTCTGGCTTCAGAAAAGTATGCATATTTATCCGCCTCATTAGCAAAAGAAATTGCGAGAATGGGCGGAAGCTTAACCGAGTTTCTACCTGAGCCGGTAGTTGTCGCGTTGAGGAAAAAGCTGAAAGTTAAACAGCGCAAATAGATGAAATTTGTTGACCAAGTCGTAGTCGCTGTTGAAGCCGGTACCGGTGGCGATGGTTGTATTTCATTCCGTCGTGAGAAATTTATTCCAAAAGGCGGGCCGAACGGCGGTAACGGTGGTAACGGTGGTTCAATTTATTTAATCGGCAAGAAAAATCTGCAAACTCTTGCTGATTTAGAATACAAATGCTCATACAAAGCACAACGGGGACAGCATGGTAAGGGTTCTGATAAACATGGCAAAGCCGCGGAAGATATTTTTATTCCGGTACCAATTGGAACAGATGTGTTCGATATCGAAACCGAAGATAAGTTAGGGGAAATAATAAGTTCAGATGAAAAATTGATGGTGGCACGTGGTGGTAAAGGCGGAAGAGGTAATGCTGAGTTCGTCAGTTCGACTAATCGAGCACCAAGGGTTCGGGAAGAGGGCGGTAAAGGTCAAAAGCGAAGGCTTAAACTTATTCTCCGTTTAATTGCGGATATAGGATTAGTAGGGTTACCTAATTCAGGTAAATCAACTTTGTTGAGTAAAATTACATCGGCTCATCCGAAAATTGCTGATTATCCATTTACAACCTTATCACCGAATTTAGGTGTTTATAAACATGATTTGCAAATTTTCACAGTAGCGGATATGCCAGGAATAATCGAAGGCGCATCAGAAGGAAAAGGATTGGGTTTGATCTTCCTGCGTCATATCGAACGGACCAAGATTGTGGTTTATATTATTGATATCTCACAGAAAAATCCGCTCGAAGATTTAGAAACGATTAGAAATGAAATTCGAAATTATAATCCCGATATTCTTCAAAAAGATCAAATTGTAGTTTTTAATAAAATAGATTTAGTAAAAAAGTTAAAGAAATTAAAAACTGATTTACCAACTTTTTATATATCTGCTTTAAGTGGACATGGGGTTGATGAAGTTCTTTCCTATCTTCAACTCTTCAACGAATAAAATGAGTCTTTTGTTTATTGACCTCTTAGATATTCCACGAATGACCGAGGCTAAACTCAAAAACCTTTTACAGGCACTTTCAACACCCGAAGCGATTTTAATACATCAATTAAAGAATTCTTAGCGGTAAAGGGTTTCGATAACGAGATAGCATCAGCAATAAGGAATTACACTCGCAGCAAAGAAACTGAAGAAAAATGTAAAAGAGCTGACCAGCTAGGTATAAAAATTAACTCCTATCATGATGTAAATTACCCAAAGAATTTAAAGAATACATCTCACTCGCCACCGGAATTATTCGTCCGTGGTGAAATAAAAGAAGAAGATGAAAAGGCGTTAGCCATAATCGGCACAACACAACCGACTCCTTATAGTCGGATGGTTGCAGAAAAATTTGCTTATGAACTTACACAACTCGGTATTACCATAGTTAGCGGATTAGCAGGAGGTATTGATACCGCAGTACATATGGGAGCCTTAAAAGTAAAAGGAAGAACCATTGCTGTTTTAGGATGTGTGAGTGTAGATGTATTTTATCCGCCGGAAAATAAAAAATATTATGACGAAATTGCACAGAACGGTGCGGTGATTTCCGAATTTAATTTGGGTACAACACCATTTGCGATGAACTTTCCTAAGCGGAATCGCATGATTAGTGGTCTATCATTAGGAGTTTTAGCAGTTGAAGCACCAGCTGATTCCGGTGTTCTGAATACGGTGACCTGGGCAGCGGCCCAAGGTCGCGATGTTTTTGCTGTGCCTGGAGCAATTGATAAACAGACAAGTATCGGCACGAATCGATTAATCAAAGACGGTGCTAAGCCGGTTACATCTGTTGAAGATATTTGTCAGGAACTGCAAATCGCATTTGAGCGTAAAGAGAAAAAAAAGATACCAGTTTGTGATATGGAAAAGAAAATTTTAGATGTATTAAGTTCTGAACCTTTATATCCAGACCAGACGACCGAAATGCTAAGTGAACCAATATCAATTTTACTACCGCAACTCCTTTCATTAGAAATTAAAGGGTTAGTTAAGCAACTGCCAGGTAATAAGTACGTAAAAACATTTTGATTACTTGGTGGTCGAACGCTTAAGTAAAAAGAGAATATTTTATATCTGGATTTTTCCTACTAAATTGTAGGGTTGGGCGGAGAGAATTTTTACATCAATGATATCACTAATATTAAGACCGGTTCCTTTGATAAATACAACTCCATCAATTTCGGGTGCGTCGAATTGCGTCCTACCTATATAATTCAACTTTTTATCTGTAGATTTTTCATCTATAATGACTTTAATCGTTTTACCGATAAAACTTTTCATTCTTTCCAATGATAGCTTCTGCTGAGTTGCCATTATTTTATTATATCGTTCTTTTTTAACTTTCTCTGGAATCTGGTTCGGTAAATTATATGCAATCGTTCCTGCTTCTCGTGAATATGTAAAACACCCAAGATGAGCAAACCGTTGTTGCTTAATAAATGCTAACAGTTCATCAAAATTTTTTTCAGATTCATTAGGAAATCCTACAATAAAACTGGTTCGAATCGCTAAATTAGATATCTTTCTTAGTTTTGCTAATAATCTCTCAACTATTGTTCTATTATAAGGACGATTCATCATTTTTAAAATATTATTCGAAATGTGCTGAAGCGGTAAGTCAATATATCGGCAGATCTTAGGGTTAGACTTATAGACATCTATTAGTGCATCAGTCCAATGAACCGGATGGGTATAAAGTATTCTTATCCATTCAATGTTTTTTATCTTGACCAGGCTATTTAATAATTTTGCTAATGATGGTTTATTATAAATATCTTTACCATATAATGTCGTGTCCTGAGCAACTAAGATTAGTTCTTTAATGCCATTTTGAGCAAGCTGTGTTGCTTCTTTCACAGCATCGCTTATTTTTCTACTCCGAAATCGTCCGCGGATTGAAGGTAAAAGACAATAAGCACAAAAATTATCACAACCATCCGCAATTTTTAAATAAGCGTAATGATTAGTAGTGAGAAGGCGCGGAGAAGTGCAGTCAGATAAATTTTTAGGACTGTCGGAAAGTTTGATTTGGGTGGTTGTGCTATTACACAGTTTAGGAATATCAGTAAGATTATCGATACCGACAATTCCGTCAACTTCGGGAAATTTATCTAACAGCGTTTTTTTAAATCGTTGCGATAAACAGCCAGCAATAATTACTTTTTTTATTTGTCCTTTTTTTCTGTAAGAAAGTGCCTTGTGAATCCATTGTTCTGCTTCACGGACTGCCGATTTTATAAATGCACAGGTATTTAAGACAACTATATCAGAATTCTTCCAATCAGGAGACAACGTATGATTAGCTTGAGTTAAATACCCCAAAATTATTTCAGAATCGATAAGATTTTTGGGACAACCTAGGGAAATAACTGAAATTTTCACTTACCAGCTTTAACCATTTTAGCGACAGCGGTCGCGATTACTATTCCATTTTTATCTTTTATATATGCTGAGCCTAAAATTAATTTCCCCTTATTTTTTTCTATAATACCAGACACCGTTACTGATCTACCAGTTATTAACGGCTTTTTATATCGGACGATTATTTCACCAGTTACTACCTCGACCCCACAAGTTCGACATGCCCAAGCAATTGCTTCATCTAATAAAGTAGCAACAATGCCACCATGAATGATGTCTTGAAACCCTTCGTGAACCTTAACAGGAGTAAATTCAGCACAGACACCATTATTAATTGTTATAAATTTTAGTTTTAATCCGATCGGATTATCTTTTCCGCAAGCAAAACAACCATTACTATTTTTTACTATCATCTAATATTTTATTATTTCTGTTCCTTTTGGTATTTCCAATTTAAATAATTTATTGGAGAGTTTTGGATTAATCGTTATATTGGTCAGTTCAAACCTTGTCTCAGCACCATTAACATCAGTAAAAGAAAATTGCTCAATTAAATTAGTCTCTCGATTTAGGCGTAATTTCAGATCTTTAAACATATTTGATTGGTCAAGTGTATCTTTCTTATATTCTAACACGGAATATTCGCTATCCTGGCTAGCTACAATATAATTCACGGTATTATTTAAAAACATATCAAAAATCTTAAAGAAATTAATACCAGCGTTAGCCGATTGAATATAAACTTTCTTTTTATTTACTAAATAAATATATAAATTTGTACTATCAGTGACAATTGTCTGTTTTTCTGGTTTAGTAACTTCTAAACGGGAAAAATATGGTCGGGATATCGAAAACTTACCTTCAAATAACTGACAGGTTCCTTCGTTTTCTGAACAAAGGGTCTGAAAGAAATCACCTTGAATAGTTTTTATTTTATCATATTTTGCTTTTACATTAGACAGTAAAATATTGTCTAAACTAAAACTGATACTATCTAATAGCAAAATTGTTAATAAACCAATTAAATATTTCATAGTAGTAATATAATAGTATTTTTAGCATTGGTCAAGAATTTAAACAAAACTCTTGACAAATCCTAATATTTTGTTTATCTTTTAGTAGTAGGAGGCAAATGTATGAAAAGAGTAAATTGGTATTTAGTTGTTGTGTTAGTAGGGCTAATGATACTTATGAATTCATCGTGCGACCGAACTTCGACTAGTGCATTTAGAATTGTGAATATCAACAATGGAAGTCCTTTGATTGTTGATGTGCTTGATTGGGCGATGGTTCCTGACCCAGAAGATCCAGGGGATACTATTAGTGTTGGTTTTACGAAAGATTGGATTGTACCAGTCGAAGTAAGTTACATTGAGACTGGCATCGGACTTCCGACGTATCCAACTAATTACACCGCAAGAATAACTGATTACAAAGTTACATTCAAACTATTAAATGACACCAGTACCGTTTTAACAAATTTCCTAAACACAAATCCAGTTAATGGCAATACGAGCATTATTGTTCCATCTGACCCGGAAGGACAAAAGACTGTAAAAGCTAATATTAATTTAATTCCGAAAGAATGGATTCAAAGTTACGTAGAACCTTACGATCCTTCGGAAATACCAAATGCGATGCTTAAAGCGACAGTTATACTGTCTGGCTATGAGGAGCTAACCAGAAATTCGATAACTGACACTTCTTATTTTACAGTTGATATTGGAGATTATTATGACGACCCAATGGTAGTAGGGCAATAAGATTATAGAAAAGTAGCGGGTATTGAGAGGATACAAGGATATTATCTTCATCTTTACTCGCTACGATTTTTGAAGGGGGCAGTATGAAAATATTTAGATTTAAAATTATTATTGTATCTTTGTTCACTAGTATTGCTTTAACGCAAGCTTCACCGTCAATTTCAGGTGGACGTGGGTTGTTTCAAGTAGAGGACGCGATTACCGAAGATTTAGGTGTACTGACATTGTCAACTTATCTGTTAGGACACAAGGTTCCTTCAGTGAAAATCTATTATGGTGACTGGGTTGCGCCCAATATTACTTATACACCTGCAAGTTTCCTAGAATTATTTTTCTTAACAGGACGTATAGTCAGAAGCGAACTTGAATTTCCTAAAGTGTGGGAAGGTAAATTTAAATCATCACTCAATGACCGTATCATTGGGGGTAAATTAGCTTTTCCGTACTTGCCGGTATTTAAAATTGGGGGTAAATTATTCTATGTTTGGCCTCGTAAATTTTTTGTAGTCGATTCAATTATTGAGTCAAAAAAAGGATTTAATTGGAATGGGCTTGTATCATTTAGGTTTAGCGAACTTTACGGTGCACTACCAAATCTTCTTATTAATTATGGCGAAAGCCCAAACCTAAGGAATTACGGAGCGGGATTTGAAATAGCAGGAAGTGGAGGAGCAATTTTTGTAGAAGCAAACACATATAAAACTAAAACGGGTGGCATTTTTGAAAACGTTTTAGATAATTTAACAATTACACCGGGATTTAAATTAAATTCCGGACCGCATTCTTACCTTTCTGGTGGCGTAATTTTGGATGTGAAAAACAATCCAAATATTCCGGACTACACCGCAATTATTGGATTAACGCTTGGTGGAGCATTTTTAAAACCTTTGCAACCAAAATTTGGAATTATTACAGGCACGATAACTGATGTAAGTACTGGCAGTTCTTTACCAGCGACAATTACTTTTCCGGAAAAACCAAAGTTTAAGCCAATTCAAAGTAATGCTCAAACCGGAGTATTCAAAGGAGAAAAAATCTCTTCTGGAGTTATAATAGTTGAAGTCACTTGTGAAGGATATCAGAAACTCACTGTTCCAATTTCAGTTGAGGCCAATAAAGTTAATGCTTATGATTTCAAGTTAAAACCTTCGGTAACGTTTGGTGTAATTGCCGGAAATGTTTATGATGCGACAAATGAAAAGCCAATTGAAGCAACCATAACTTTCAGTAATAATTCATTACCTGAAATCAAATCAGACTCGATAACAGGTTCATTTAAAATAGAAAAAATTCAAACCGGTGTTTTGACCATCGAAGCTAAAAAAGATGGTTATTATCCAAAAGCAGTCACAGTTTCGGTTGAAGAAGGAAAGGTTGTACAAGTTGACTTTCCACTTGTTTCCTCGGTCTTTCGAGGTGTTTTTACGGGTAAAATTTCTGATAAAGTATCCGGAATACCGCTTAAAGGAGTGGTTACTTTTAGTGGTGTAATGCTCACACCAGTATTATCAGATAGCATTACAGGAACTTTCCAAACAGAAATGCCAGTCGGGACGTATTCAGTCACTGTGATAGCGGAAGGCTTTTTGCCATTTACTGGTGTTGTAACAATCGAAAAAGATAAAACAAACCAAGTTAATTTTGAATTAATACCTTCAGAATTTAAAACAATCCTAACTGGGAAAGTATCTGACAAAAAAACTGGTATTGCTCTCCAATCGACGATTAGTTTTCCTGAGGTTGGGATTCAACCAATCGTAACAGATTCTGTAACTGGTGTCTACAGAACTGAGATTCCAATTGGTTCATATCTGGTTGAGATTAAATCCGAAGGATATATAACTCAGACTGCAATGGTGGTATTAGAAAAGGAGAAAGCATTAGAAAAGAATTTTGAGTTAGTTAAGGTTGGCATGACGATTACACTTAAAGGTGTATATTTTGAATTTGGAAAAGCAACTCTTAAAGCTGAGTCATACTCGATCTTACAGGATGCTGCAAAAATACTTTCTGATAATCCTAGTATTAACGTAGAAATTCAGGGTCACACTGATAATATTGGATCTGAATCTTATAATCAAATGTTATCACAAAAACGCGCATATGCCGTGAGGGAATACCTTGTGAAAACTTTAGGAGTTACACCAACACGTCTAATTGCAAAAGGATATGGTTCAACCAAACCAATTACGTCTAATGATACTGAAGAGGGAAGAGCTTTAAATCGAAGAGTAGATTTTGCTATTATGGAAAAGTAAGATATTTTATAGATCAACAGCAATTTGTAAGCAGGTATCAATATTATTAATATCGGATTTAGTATAACCAAAATAATAATTTATTTTTAATGCATTTTCAATTTTACTACAAAATAACCTAATTCCTGATATTCAAAAACACTCAGTAGAAATACTAAGAGAATTGTCAATTGGCTACAGCCAACTATTTATTTTCAAACAAAGATATAATTTTAAATTTACTGATATCAACTAATCCTTTGTCGGTCAGTTTAAGTTCAGGTATCACCGGCAACGCTAAAAAGGATAGCATGATAAATGGATTATCGATTTTTATTCCCCACGGTCTTACAGTATTTAATAATGTTTTTAATTTACCACTTACAATTTCAGCTGATTCATCAGACATTAACCCAGCGATTGGTAGTGCAAGCGAAGCTTTAGTTTTACCTTTGTCAATCGCAACAAAGCCTCCGCTAAGTCTTATAATCTCTTTTATTGCAACAAAAATATCTTTATCATTTGTTCCAATGGCAATAATATTATGTGAATCATGAGCAACTGAAGATGCGATGGCACCTTTTTTCATACCAAAGCCAGTGACAAAACCTATGCCGATATTGCCGGTTCTTTTATGTCTTTCAACCACGACTAACTTCAAAATATCGCGTTCAATATCAGAGACAATTTCTCCTTTGTCTTTTTTGCTTTTCTTGGTAATAGTCGGATTTGTTACATATTTTTCAGTAATAATCTGATTCGGAATGATTCGTATCACATTAATTAGATTCTCACGAGCTTTTACTTTCAGAGCTGATTTTGAGAATGGTTTTACTCTCATTGTATTTAATATATTCTTTTCTTTATAATAGGGAAGGACTGTTTTTAGCTGTTTCTCTTCAATGATAATTTGACCATTCTTTATAACAGTTTTCACGTTAAAATCATTTAAATTATCAACGATTGTTATATCCGCTTTTTTACCTGGCGCAATTGCACCGCGG
>Ga0315291_10008212_pt1 | contig 12831 bp, 11 predicted proteins | sample YL17G12_20_MG_FD_203070 | JGI IMG/M metagenome (GOLD analysis project Ga0315291, IMG submission 203070) | Sediment microbial communities from Yellowstone Lake, YNP, Wyoming, USA - YL17G12_20 | ecosystem: Environmental > Aquatic > Freshwater > Lake > Sediment | place: USA: Wyoming | collected... | reverse complement strand
GACATGTTTACCCGCATGCTGCACGAATTGTCACAAGGCATGATTATTACCGACAAGGAAGGCGACAAGCGGTCGAATGAAATTGCCATAACGCTGCAGCAACCGAGGATTGCATTTACCGGGCGGGCAATCGTCAACAAGGGCGAAGGTTATCTGCTGGTGTCGAAGGTGCGTGACTGGTGTGCCAAACACCAAGTTGACTATAGGGCTGCAATCGACGCGGCAGACAAGCGAGGGTGGTTAGGTAAGGATAAGACCCTGCACTACACCATCGGAAAGGGAACCGAGTACATGACAGGTCCAGCGCGGTGTATCGCACTAGACTGGAACAAACTGGACTTGGATAGAGCAATCGAGCCGTCACTGGCGAAGGTTATCGCGCTTGAAGTTAAACGATAGGAGAATAAAAATGGTACATAATGTCATGCTTGGAGACGATTCTTTCGGAATTACTGCAGTTGTGCATTGTTTGAACGAGCATAAGACTCAAAATGGTAAGTACCCAGATGAACTTATATTTACGTCCGACCAATTCAAACACTTAACATTAGAGCTGGCCACACTTAACACACTATTTAGCGTACCGAACGGTGTAATAAAAGACACTATTTATGGAGTCCCGTTCAGAGTTATGACTTCTGACGAAGCAGCCCCGGACGATGACGCATCACTTTTTGACAACAGAGTGGTTCGACGTATGCAGAAAATTACGACCTGACCTTACTTGGGACGAGTATGAAATAATGTGGCGTCAGCACCACGATGCAAAGGGTATTAAAGACGAACTAAAGAGTCTACACTGAAGTATAATCAACCTGCTTCCGAATCCTTCGGGGCACCACAACTTAAGACCGCTGATTTAGCGGTCTCTTTTTTAGTCCAGAGCTTCAACAAACCGTCTATTCTGCGATCCGTACTCCACACCTCCGGCAGCTTTACGCTCACGTCGTTTCTGTTCCATCGGCGCTCTGAGAAGAACTGACATCGGTTGCCTAGAATACCCGTTGGCCACGCGTGCAGCTTGGAGCTTCCTCCAGTTTTCTTTGACTTCGGCTATGTCGTCGGCGTCCTTGGCCCTGAAAGCACTCATGTAATCACGTTTGATGTCTGCAGTACGTTCCTTGTAGAACTTATCCATCTCGATGACAACACCCTGCCTACGCTGGCGCTCAGATACTTTCATGGTTGGCAGGCCGATACCTTGAGCCAGTCCGTCGATGAACGAAATGTCTTCCGGCTTCAGCAACTCGTCTCCTGCAGTGCTTGTCACACCTTCAGTAGCGATACGGAACCCCTTCATGGCGTTCTTCACTCCTACCGGCATGGCTGTCTCAATGCCCTTCTGGTAGTCACCACGACTCATTTTAGCCATCGCGTCAAACATCGTGCCTCCGACACCGGCGGTCGCACCGAGCGAAGAAATCAACATCTTTTCATAGCTCGCTTTATCTTTTGGCATATCAGCAAATGGCAACGCGGAGAATGCGTTTCCCATGCCAACTTTTGTGGACATGCTCAGTCCGAGGGCTGCAGGAACACCGCGAGTCATCAAGTCGGCGAACCCTTCGTTGCCGAACATCTCGCGCAACATCTGTTCAGGGTCTTTCTTCTCATCATCGTCAGACCCCAGTGAGGCAGCAACGGCCCAAATAAGAGCTGGAATTGGCAAGCCCATCGCGCCAGTGACCACCATATGTTGGCCGAGCATCCACAACCCGGCGCGGCGAGCAATAGCCCGTTCTTCTGGGTCTGCATTTTTAAATGCATCATGCCAAGTTTTAGCTAACAGTGTCAGCTGGATCAGCTGGTACTTCCTGAACTGTGTAATCAGGCGCATCGCTCCAGACGAGGTGAAGAACCTGGGCGCGTTGAACGAAGAGTAGTTACCGTGGGTCCCACTTAGAATCTCTTTGGCATAGGTCGTCTTGGACAGCTCTGAACCGAAGTTCTTGGAGTCAGTTCCGGCCAGTCGGTAGGCTGCAAGCGCCGACGTAACTCGATTAAGCAACTCAACGTGCTGTGGCCCAGCCCAGATTTTGCGCATCACCTTACCGAATTTACCCTTGCTCAGAGTACCTTCGCCCTCGACAAAACGACCCAAATCTTGCGTGATCGTCATATCCAGCAGACCTTCAGCCTGAAGTGCCTTGAGCATGGCCTGTTCTTTCGGGTCAATATCCAGTTTCTCAATATCAAGTTGATGCACCGGAGTGTCTTTGATGTATGAGAACACGTCCTCATAGGCCTTGACTCCGGCGTTCCAAGACTGGTTTACACCAAAGCGACCGGACAGGACAGGCAGCGTCAACATAAATGGTTGCAGCGCGTTCTGAATATAGTACGCTGGGCTAGTCAGCAAGAGCCAGAACGAGGTGAACTTCATCGCCGCGTCAATAGCGGGGTTATCCTTGTACTCAAGAGACTGCGCGTAGCGTGCTGTGAGTTCGTTGTACACCGCTGTCACGTCACTGCGCTCTTTGCCCTTGGCGGATTTAATGTCTTTCTGCATGGCAGCAATAGACTTGTTGATCTCCGCATTGTGCTGCAGCGCGGACAGGTAGTGCGCCATAGTTCGACCTTGGGACGCGAACGACCTGAACATATCACCTGCGCCAGCAGTCCCCTTTCGTTGCATGTCTGATTTACGGGTAGACGTTTCATCTAGCATTTGCAGGTACAGGTTGTTGATCAGTGACTGCATCGCCTCTTTGTTCTTTGTGTCCTCTGGCATGCCCTCGATGGTAGTCTTAATTTTTTCGATGCCAGACCAAGGAAGTTCAGTCACGTGTTTATGGCTGTCTTCTTTTACCCAAGTCTCTGCGTAACCGTCTTTGAACTCTGCAGCCAGCTCGTCTTTACGTTGTTCGGCCTTCGCACGGTATTCCTCGTGCTCCACGACATAGTGCTTAGGGTCTGCCGATAATTTGGCGAGCGCCTTGGTATCGTTGTTCTTCTCGGCCTCCAGATACTCCTTCGACTTCGCTACGATGACATGATTGCCGAATCGTTTCAGCGGTGCATATGGGCCAGCTAATGCCGAAACATATTTTCCTACAGCGCTTATCTTGTCGCTGCGCTGTTTATTGACTTCAGCCTTGCCTTCAGGCGTAGTCTCAAGTTCCAAGAGCCGATCGTACTCATCGTTGATGGCCTTGTTAACATCTTTCTGCATCTGGACACGGGTATCGTGGCCGAACTTAAATATGGCCGTCACTACCTTTTGTGCCTCGTCAGATAGCTCGCTGAATCGTTTCTTCATACCAGAATCAACGTTCGCAGATTCTTCAGATAACCATTCCGGCTTGTACGCCCACTTCTGACTAAGAGTTGAGTCCTTGATAAATTGCTCGGCGGCGTCACGGTCTTTAAGTTCAGAGGCTTCCGATAGAATCTTGGCAACCTGCTGCTCATGCTTATTACGAGTCTGCGACTTCTCGTTCATCATCCGGCCAAAGTCAGCGGCAGTCTCTAGGCCACGACTCACAGCTCGTTTAACCAGGTCTTCTGTGAACATCACCTTATCGAGGGTCGCGTTGGTAGCGAACTTAGCCTGAACCCTAGCCAGCTCACGTAAACTACCAGCGTTGTCCTTAATTACGTCTGCGATGGACTGGCGAATATCATTTTCTTTTGGCGTGTACCCACGTTCAGTACTCAGTTCAATATTCGCCGCGCCATAGGCCAGATCAACAATATCTTCAGCTGTGAGCGTATTTGGGTCAATGCCGAACTTACGAAGCGCGTTCTTTATCGCAGTGATGAACATGTTGAACCACGCACGGATGCTGGCTGGCTGCGACGCCATCGAAGACGGGGTTATTCCAGAACTAATGGCCTCCTCAACGAAATACGCGATAAGCTCATCATTGGCCTCGGACTCGCTGAGTTTTCCTACAGCGGTTTCTGCATGACCGATACGAGCCAGTGCTTTTCGTGCAAGGTCTCCCTCAACGCCACTGCTGTTCTTGGCCCAGTTACGCAGCTGCGAAGAGAGCTTGCTATAGTTAGACCCAAGCAGATTCTTCATGCCGAGGTGAACACCGATCTCATGCAAGGCGACAGAAAACTCGTTACCCTTCTCGATATTACCGGCGATCAACCAAACTTTACCTGTGCGTGGGTCAAAGAAACCCTGAGTCTTTTTAGCCGATTCTCCCAGCGACTTCAGTACGTTGGCAGGTATCTGGTCGTAGGTATCCACGACCGTAACAACCTTGTCGAAGAACCTTGGCGATACAAACAAGCGCTTGAGGGTGTCGATAACGCCCTTGGCAGTCTGTCCTTGAGTTGGCCCAGCAACAGAGCGCATTACAGCTGGCATGGCCTCAATCTTGTCGAGTTCTGCAGTGACTCTGCGTTTCCATTCAAGGTTGTCTTCTGCCTTGCCCGTCGTGGGTGGGGAGTTGAGCATTTCAACGATTCTAGGCGCAGTCTTATCCGCCCCGATGTCCATCGCCCTACCAACAAGCGCCGATTGTGTTTCAGTAATAAAGTCAGGGTCTCTCGCCCTGCGCAGTTCGGCAGCGGCGTGTTCTACCGCAGAGATTGGTTCTACCTGTATTACTTCTTCTTGGGCTTCACCCGTTCCGGCAACTTGAGGCCCTTGCTCGCCTTGTCGAACTCCTTCACCACTTTCGGGGATAGTTTCCCCTGCTGCTCTAATAGGTGGAACTTCTTGCGCTGTGCGTCGCTCTTGTACGGCATATTTAGACCTCTTTGGTTTGGCTACTTTAGTTGGAGGGAACGCAGTCGATGTAGTGCCTTGTTCGTCTACACGGGCTTTCAGCGCCACAATAGCGCCAGTTTTATTGACAGAAGCCTTTTTACTCAGAGCTAAGTCTTTTACTGCCTTGCTGCGTTTGGCGATCTCGTCAACGATCTGCCCAGCCAACATATCGGCCTGACTTGTCTCTACAGCTTCTGGAGCGAGTCCTTGCATCGCGGCTAACGCAGCGGAATTCTGTTCTGACCTTGCCATGTCGCGAGTCTTTTTAGCCAAGGTGTCCTGCAGGGCAAAGTCGTCGATCATTCCGTCTACTGTATGCTTACCAAGCAGGTTGCTCCATGACTTATCAGTTCCACCCGCAGCAACATATGCAGCCTTCGCAGACTGGAGAACAGGGTGTGTTTCAGGTATTGTCTCGGGTCTTTCCAGACGACTCAGCATTCCAGGTGCTCCAAGGCTACGCGCTTCTATCGCCTCCGGTGACTCCATTGCCCATGCGGGTACTTCTACGGGTACAGGAGCCGCTACTGGCCGTGGACCAAACATATCCTGTTGTGCTGAAAATACAGAATCTCTGGATGTTTGTTCTTCAAGAAGCACCCGCTCTGCATCAGCAAGCAACTCAGCATTTACCTGCGGCATTGGGCCAACAGGGGCTTGGAACATCTCTCCCTGCAGTCCTGCAGTGGGCGGCAGTGTTACTGGTGCAGCAGGTGTTTCTTTTGTCTCGGCGGGTTTCAGGAGGTCTTTGGGTTTGCGGCCACCCATGATGTTCATCGCACCGCCCATTGCACCGCCGGTAATCATACCCTGCGCAGCGGCTTCAGACACACCTTCAAACGTTGGGCGACCAAGCGCTAGATTCTGCATAACAGTCTCGTGGGCTGACTGCAGCGTTTCTTCTCCAGCCTCAAGCGTGGTTCCGCCTGCAATTCGTTTCAGCACTCCGGGAGCTTTCTCTGTAGCCTCGCGTCGGCTACCACGGGCAATCATTGTTTCAACGTCTTCAAGACCTAATTTCTGAGCGGCCCGGCCACCCAGCGCACCTACGGCCATTTGACCCAACCCAGTTCCAGCCGCTGAGAGAACCTGACCCGAAGTCAAGCGACCACTTTCTGTCTGTTGTCTTATCTGTTCTGCTGCCGAGCCTGCACCAACGATACCTTCACCAGCTGCACCGGCGATATATGGGGACGCTCCGGTCAATGCCTTCACGCCGCGCGCGGCTACACCACCCATGAGCATAGGTGCTGCTGACTTAATAATCCCATGGTAGATTGTGCTTGGGTCTTGGATCATCGCCGCAGCGGTTGGGACAAATCCCTTTGCTGCCTCAACGCGGGCAGCTGCAGCCTTGGCTTCAGGGCTATACCACTCTTCAACGGCTGCACGAGCTTCTTTGGGGCGATACCCTGCGTACTCAAGACCCTTTCCAACGGCACCACCTGTAGGTATATCAGCTAGACCTACAAGTACCTCGGGACCAGCTATCGCTGACTGCAGTCCTGACACTAACGTATCACCAACAGCTCGCCTAAACATACCGGATTTCTCTGGAGCAGGAATCGCAGCTGGCGCTGGCGTCGGTATGTAATTACCTAATCCAGATATGAACTCGTCTTCATTGAAGTCACTCGCCATCTTTTTCACCATTGTCTGCGTATTGGGCTAACAGTTTATCAAAAAACTCAGTACCTTTCGCACGAACAATGTGAGCGGGGATTACAAACTCTCCAGTTGACAGGGCGGCTGGGCGATGACCGTCAATAACCGCTGGGATGGAATCCGATGTTTCAGTTCCAGGCCCTTCCAACATCTTGCCTGCTACAGGAATCGCTCCACCCTTTGCAAACTGCGACGGGGTCTGGTTCATTGCACCACGTGTAGTTTGCAATAAGTTTCTGTACTGGTCGAATGGAACTGGAGTAACACCGGACTGTGCCGCCGCCTGCAAATACTGACCATACTGTGCCAGCTCAGGGTGAATGTTTTGTGCAGGGTTTCCGATAGCGCCACCATCGGCGTATCCCGGTATAAAACCCCCGTTTGCACGACCGAGTGTGCCCATCTGCTCCCTGGCTTCAGGGGTCAGTTCCATACCATAGCTCGGTGCCTTTGGTGTAATAGGCGTTGACGTAGTAGGCGTCGGCACAGGTGCTATCAGGTTAACGATTGGCTCCGTAAATGGCCGTATCATTGACCCCCAACGCTCTCCGATGGCACCTATCGCTGACTGAGGTGTTTTTAAATACTGTTGTCGCTCTGTCCCTACAACATCTCCACCATCTTCGTAACCCATTATAATTCCTCCTTTTGCTCTCGCGACAACTGCATTGGGATATGACGCGTTTTCTGCCTCATATTTGGCACGGGCCTTGGCCTGTTCAAAGGCAATCTTGTCTTGCAGATCCTTGTCCCGAAACGCCTTGGCACCAGCTACCTGTTCAGGTGAATATTTTTGTGGGTTATCCAGAACTTTCTGGGCTGCGGATGTTCTTTTGGCAGCTTCCATCCCGTACATAGCAGCCTCGGTCTGTGCTGCTGTAAGTCCAGCTTGAGTTTCACGTAACTTTGCTTCGGCTGCGTAGCCTGGCTGCAATGCGGCGATCTTTTCGCGCTCAAGACCTAGCCGTTCAACATCAAGACCTCGTGTACCTCGGTAGCGACTGGCTTCACCCTCTTCTCGAATAGATGCAATACGTTCTTGCGCCGCGAGCTGCGCAGCTAGGCGACGATCCTCTTCAGACGACTTCCTAGCCGCAGACTCCCTACGTGACTTTACTGCATACCCAGCCATCTGCCCCAACGAAAGGCTTCCTAAGTCAGGCGCGGCTTCCTGCTGCTGAATGGGTGTGTCGTCGTAGAACTTCTGGCCGCTCAACCCATAATACTCACCACGGATGTTCTGCTGTGGCTGCGCTTGTGCCGATACAGCAGCCCTACTCGCTGCGGCTCGGTCAGACATATTCTGCATAATTTGATTGTTTCGCGCCACCTGCTCGGGTGTCAGGTCTTCAAACGTATTCCGAGTTTCTCCTACCCGTGTTGAGCCAATGGCTTTCTGAGTGGTTCTATCTTCTCGGGTGAACTCAGGGATTGAAAACCGAGTATCTGGTTCGGGGCTAGGTGCTGGCGCGGCCTGTGCTGCCGGAGCTTTATATCCAGCTGCTGCTAATTGTTTTTCGATACCGGGAATTGCACCAAGGCGTTTTTCTTGCTCTGTAAGCGTAGACACGATGCTCCCACCATCGGCGTATCGCTGCACTTTTCGGGTAGACTTTGCCATGATTAATTCCTTTTTCCTGTAGGACTGCGTACTGCACTCGGGTTATTGCCCATGCGCATTCTGTAATATTCTCGGTGTGCATCGGATAAGCGCATGTGCCAGTCTACATTGTGTCGGTCTGCTGCGCCTGTTGATTGTCCGTCAACGTCGTTACCCTGCAGACAGCGCCACGCCACATATTCAGCAAGGTCAAGATGATACTCTTCAGGGATTTCTGGAGACGAGTAGAGGCCAATAGGCGATGCCGGTAGACGCGCTATACGCAGGTTGATCGTAATAACCGCGTCAGGGACAGGATACAGACGGAATTTGCGAGCTGCTTCGTCGCAGATAAATATGCTTGGCGTCCCTGTTGCCGTAGACAAGCCCGATGGCGCGAACCGACGTGTGTAGTTGCCCATGTCTTCTGAGTTCGTCGAAATCCGAGCAGAACTAATGAACACCGTGCCTACAGGAACGTCGTAAGTTGACTGACCAATTACAGTCGTTAAGGTCTGAGTATCGTCCAGCAGCGCGTAAGTCTTCCGCGCAAACTTAGTTTCAGCTTCGCTGAGGTAACGCAGAATCAGGTCATCTGACCAAAGGTATGGAAGCGCATTGTCCCGCAGTACGTCCACTCTGAGGTATGCAAGCAGCTCCTGACCTGTCATGGCTATTTACCGTGTTTTTGTTTTCCGCCAACAGCTTTAGCGCCGAAGGAAGGGATTTCCATAGAAGACGATTCTTCTGGTTGTGCATTCTGTGCGGCAACTTCCGCGATTACTTTTGCTACTGGGTCTTCAATAACAAGTTCGAGTTCGGGTAATTTGGCGTACAAATCGGTGTAGATGAATAATTCACCTGTTTCTTTATGTCGTAGCATCTGTGCCATTTGAGTCTCCTAAATGAAAATAGGGGTGTCGCCACCCCTACATATTACGCTGGATTACGCGATGGTGCAAATAACATGAACTCTAATTACAGCGGTAGTGGCAGTAGCACCACCAACCAACAAGTCCACAGTACCTGCAGTAGTGTTAAGAGCACCAACACCATCAGCTACCAACGAAGCCACCGTACCGGCAGTCTTTACACCAGCGGTAGTCACTGCAGTCGCTGCCAGATAGCCAGCGGTTGTGCCGGTCAGACCGAGAGCGAATGTTACAGTTGCCTGACCCGTGATGACTTCCATGATCACGTTTTCGATCAGTGTACCGGCAGGAAACTTGACCACAGGGATCACGTCACCGCTAACTACATTTTTTCGAGTCGCGTCATAGATACCAGTAAGAATGGTACGAACCGGAGTACCGGCGTAGTTGCCACCAGATTTAGCGGCAATAACTTCACCATCTGTGTATGTTGCTTGAATAGCCATTTTAATTCTCCTTGAAAGTTTAGAACAGGGAGCCGAAGCCCCCCGCTAAATTACGCTTTGTACACGTAGGCAGATGCCAGTGCAGTAGAGTCGATCACTTTGTAGCCGTAAACTTGCAGGCCGCGCATGATGTCACCGAATGTCGATTCTGCACGCAGAGTCTCGGTTTTCACCAGTTGGGAAGCAAATGTCAGACCATTCGTGTGACCGGCAATGATGTTAGCGCAGCTGAATCCACTGTCTGTAACGTGGGCCAGGTTGTTGCTGTTGTACAAGGTCAGACCGTCGATCATACCCAGACGACCATTGCGCATTACAGAAACGCCATCACCTGTCAGAGACGCATCCTTCAAGTCAGACTTCTTCAGCAACGAAGTGGCCCAGAAAGGAAGAACAACGAAACGACCAGTCTCAGGGATATTTTGCTGTGACAGAACTTCATTTAAGTCCACCAACAGGTCAATCACGTTAACTTTGGTCAGAGCCAGTGGAGTACCGGCAACGCCCAGATTGATGTTGGCAGAGATTTTACCGGCAGTCGTACCACGGTTAGACGCATGGAACGAAGGGACGATAGAACCAAGAACCTCACGGTCAACGGCGATCTTCATTTGCTCCGAAGCGTCAGCAGACCAGATGTTCATCTGGTCAATGTCAGCCTGAATAGTCAAAACGTCATCTGCGATGGCGGACCAGTACTTACCCTTGTCGATCAACAGTTCAACGTTGTCGCTTGTCGGGCGCTGGTTTATCAAAGTCTGACCGGCTTGGTAGTCATTGATGGTCAGTGTTGGGCGAGTACGAATCTTGACTTTATCGCCCTGACCCTTAATTTCACCCTCGTAGTTCGTGTTGCTGATCGCTGACAGTACGGTAGACAGATAGAACTTCTCGATCAGTTTACCGGACCAGATTTCTGGAATGAATGTACCGGAGTAAGCTGGGCTTACAACGTTACCTGCTGCTACTGGAAATGACATGGTGATTCTCCTTGTTTAATTGAATTTACGCAGCGAGACGATTCTCGCGTTGTGCTTTGAATAAGTCGTGCTCTTGTGAGGCAAACTCTTCTGCAGAGATCATCCCATTTCGTTTTGCGGCATACAGCGAAGCAATATCAGCGCCTGACCAAATCTTAGTGGCGACAGCGGGTGCTGCTACTGTCGCTTTAGACTTCCCAGGGGAGACCAGTTTTGTCACATCAGGGACAGGTGGGAGTTCTTTCTTCTCCACGACTACCGGCGCAGCGACAGTTCCCTTGTAAATCTCAAAGAATCGTGCGGTACGCGGTACATCCATGCGGTTGTACGCATCTGTTAGCAAGTCGACCTTACGCATACCCGATAGGTCGTCAATGGCTTGCAGACTCTGGATAAACTCAGGGTCCACATTAATCGCTTCCCAATCGGCTACACGTCGAGTCAGGTCGTCAAAGAACTTTTCCTCCACAGTACGGGCAGTCGTGTCAGCTACATTCGACAACGACTTCTGCATATTATCCAGCCGCGCATTGAACTGCGGCATGGCGTTCTGCGTAACCCCCATGGCTATCTTGGTGATCAGGTCAATCAAGTCCTGACCAAACTCTTCGACTTCTTGCTTTGTGACATCTTTTAGTGGCGCGGCTGCATCTGGCTGCTTAATCTCCTGTTTCTGGTGACTCTGGGCAAGCAAGACACGTAACTGCTCCATCTCGGAATTTTGTTTGTTAACAATTCCTTGAAGACTACGCCATCTCTGATCGGCTACTGCCGCTTCTTTACGCAAACTCTCTACTACTGGATCAACCTCTGCGACCGAACTTACTGCCGGAACACCGACATCGGGCAGACTTTCAGTAGCCCCCTCAGCGCTTATAGCACCCTGATCAGTATTCTCCACAGGAGGAGCTACCTCTTGCTTTGACTGATTCAGTGATGCGATGATTGCGTCTGCTTGTTCACCTGCTTTTTTAGGGTCTACCATTTTTTATCTCCTCGGTGCCATTACTCGTAACGTATCAACCAACAGTGGATGGGCTACTTTCACGCTTTCCGTAACATTTCAGGGGCGGTTTTTATTAAAGTTCGGAGTTCCGACAGTTTTTGCGCACGCCCCTGAGAAATACGCAACTGTGCTTCGTCCGTTTGAAACATGATCTGATCTTTTGCTTCTTCAATCTCAGTATCCAACCAGTCCATGAATGGCTTTTCGTTAAACCCAATACGGCTGAACGATTCCAACACGTGTTTAGGTACTCTTGCCACTACACAACCATCGCTGTGAACGTTACTGCACCGGTAGATGTCGTACCGGTAGCTGCAGTGGCTGTAACCACAAGCGCTGTACCTGCCGACAACACACCGTCAAACATGATCTTTTCTGCTGCAGTACCTGTAGTCTTCGCATTGACAAACTTGGTTGTAGCACCGGTTTGACCTACCGAGAAAATAGGAGCCGCGCCATCACCAGCTGCGAAAGTCGTATCCACAGTGGACATGACCAGCACACGGCGATCAACACGCGACTGGGCTGGAACGAGAACAGTTGTACCGGCTGCTGTCTTCAGAAAAGACGACCTGCCAGACCGAGGAATCGGTGTCTCAACTGCATCTTGGCCGAGGATTTGGTCTACTACGAGTTCTTCACGATTTGACATTTTACTTCCCTTTCACTTTTCCGCCACAAGCCATCTTGGACATTGGTTTTTCGATCCCACGCATGCGCTCTCGCTTTTCCATACCGGGGCATTCTTTCTTTTCCATTTTCATGGATTCCTTCTTTTCAGACTTCTTCGTGTGCATCATGGGTGCAATCACTACAGCGATTGCTGGTTTCTTGGTAGCCATCACTCTACTCCTTTAAAAATATACGTCAATAGTGAATACTAACTACTGAGTCGCTGGGCTGAAATTGTCAGTCGTCGCGGTCCCATCAGCTAGTGTCTTGCCTTCTTGCGGAGCTGCTTGCTGCTGGCCGGGCTGCGCCATTGGTTGCTGCGGTACAACAGACCCGCGAGGCGGGATTACTCGGTTTACATCCATCTGCAGACCTTTTGCAGTTTCACGAAGAATCTCTGCGCGACCTTCTGGGCCTACAATCTGGGCATCTGTCGGGTTGTTCGTGGCTACAAGGAACTCGTTACGGCGCAACTGGAGTGTTTCGAGCTGCATCAGCGACACGGCACCGCGAGCGACTACTTTGGAGTCACCTTTGATCGTTTCATCTGGGTTGTAAATCATGTTGTAATTAAACAACGCTTCCAGTTGCGGGGTCATGATCTTAACGTCGATATTCGACACTACGCCTTTCAGTCCCTTATTCGCAGCATTAAGAACCATTGAGATTCCACTTGCTGTGCGACCCAAACTGCCTGCGCTGGCGTCACCTGTCATTACCCTTGGAATAAGGCTAAAATCATCTGCGAATGAATACGCCTTTTCAATCACACCGAGTATCGTTCCGGCATTGGATTGCGGCTGG
>Ga0315291_10008211_pt1 | contig 12834 bp, 12 predicted proteins | sample YL17G12_20_MG_FD_203070 | JGI IMG/M metagenome (GOLD analysis project Ga0315291, IMG submission 203070) | Sediment microbial communities from Yellowstone Lake, YNP, Wyoming, USA - YL17G12_20 | ecosystem: Environmental > Aquatic > Freshwater > Lake > Sediment | place: USA: Wyoming | collected... | reverse complement strand
GCGATGGAAAATGTCAAGTCGGCCGGGCATCATCATCCGGAAGCCGGAACTTTCATGACATAGAAGACGTAACCGTACCACTCCGAAAAGCGGCGGTAGAGCGATATCTCCAGGGTCTGCATGTCCGGCCCGCAACCGATATCGAGGATCGGCCCTTCGCGCGGCAGGCCCGAGTCGATCTCGAAGAAAAGTTTCCTGCATATTGAAACCCACGGCCGTCTGTGCTAAAACACCCAATAAGAAAAACCGATTTTTCTGTGCGGGGACGCCATGGTTCCGTGAGTTCAGAGAGGGTAAACATGAAAAAAGACAACACGTTCGGCAATGAATTCGAGCGTATCCTGGTCAGTGTGCTGGCCGTGGCCACCGGGCTGGCGCTGATCTATCTCGCCATCCAGGGCCCGCTATTCCTGGGACACATCCGCTACAAAACCGCGGCCGCGATCAACAACCAGCTCATGGGCCAGGACATGGTGAACCTGTTTTTGCTGAGCGTGATCTCGCTCGTTGGCGGCGTGGCGCTGTTTTTAAGAAAAGCCATCGCCAAGTACCTGCTGATCATGACGCCGCTCTACCTCATTTATTACGTCCTGAGCTACACTATCGGCTGGGAGTGGAGCTCCAGCCACTACACGGGCAACAGCGAGAAATACACTTTTTATTTCCTGTTCATCCTGGTCGCCGCCCTGATCGTCATGCTCTATTCACTTTCGGTCTTTCCCAAGGATCGGACCGGACATTTTGAAAAAAAAGGATTGATCTCCTATTCCGCCCTGTTCACTTCTTTTATGCTGGTTTTCGCTTCCATGTGGCTGAAAGAGGTCTGGCAGGTAATGACCAATGGCACGACAAGAGGATATGACATTGCTCCAACGGCCTTCTGGCTGGTAAGGATCTTCGACCTGGGCTTCACTATCCCGCTCGGGCTCGTCAGCGTCTACCTGCTCTGGGTCAGGCCCGGCACCTCCTTCCCTATCCAATTCATGTTTTACGGATTTTTCCTGACCATGATCGTGGCCGTCAACGCCATGGGATTCACTATGTTTTTCAAGCATGACCCGACCTTCCTGCTGCGCGACCTGGTCGTCTTTCTGATCTTGGGGCTGATCGTCCTCGCCGGATTCTTCTATATCCTGCGGAATTTTAAAACCAAAGATCCTCGAGTCAGGGAATGATCTTGGCTTCGCCGGTCAATTCATTGAACCGGGCGGAAAGATTCAATCGCCGGGCCCAAACAGTTAAATATCCCATATCCACTTGCGGATACTGCACTTCATATACCTTTAAAGCGTCCAGATAATGCTTGCGGCTGCCGCCGCAGAGTTCCGACCAGCGCAGCTTGGCCAGGATGGTGTCCTCGGCCGATGATATCCAAATATTTTCGCCAAGCAGTTCAACTTTCTGCCGGCGCGAAAACCGGCTGCGGTCAAATTCACTGTTGGTCAGCATCCAGAAATCAACCTTGTCGCCTTCCCGTAAATCGATCACATTGAACATCCCCTGGTTTTTCAGCGCCTGGGTGATGCTTTCGTGATCGAGATAAAATTCCTTAGCGGGGAAGGCCTGAACAATGCCCGGAATGTCGGACGGATGGATGGAAATGATGATATCAATATCATGAGTGGAACGCGGTTCGCCCTGGATGCTGGAAACCAGGGAGCCGGTCAGCATATAAGGGATTTCCCGCGCGGCCAGAATGCCGACGATTTTCTTCAGTAAACCTGATTGTGACACCGTTCAAGCCTCTCCTGCACCAGCTTCTTGAATTCACTGGTGTTGAGGTCGGGAAAGCGTCGGCGCATGCCCGTTATAAAAAATTCTCGGGTCAAGGCGGACAATTCAAACGCCTTGCGCAAATGCTGCTCCGCGGTCATGCGCCGCAGAACTTTGATGTAAATATCGTGATTGGGCCTGGGTTTCGGATCCACCGGCTTATCTTTTCGCCCTGACATCGAGTCAATTATACCATTTTTCAAATTTGATTTAATAAACCTTGAATCTGGCAATGAAGGGGACAGCAAATAAACGGAGAGGGCGGGATTCGAACCCGCGGTCCCGGCATTCACCGAGACAATCGCTTAGCAGGCGATCCTGATCGACCACTCCAGCACCTCTCCGCGAAGACTGCTAATGGCGGCGCTATTCTAGCACTAATATTTCGAAGAAGCAATCGGGATCCGAGGGACGGCGTCCTCATTCCACAAAGACGCCTCCAAGAATTTGTTCGTATTTCTTAACCCCCCTTATCCCCCCTTCTAATCAGGGGGGAGCTCGGACTAGGACGGCGTCGAATCCCGACAAAGGCACCTTCAAGACTCTGTTTGGATTTCTTATCCCCCCTTATCCCCCCTTCTAATCAGGGGGGAGCTCGGACTAGGACGGCGTCGAATCCCGACAAAGACGCCTTCAAGACTTTGTCTGTATTTCTTAACCCCCCTTATCCCCCCTTCTAATAAGGGGGGAGCTTGGACTAGGACGGCGTCTTTGAGAGAGGTGCGGAGGGAGAGGGATTCGAACCCCCGTTCCGGAAACCCGGAAAGCGGTTTTCAAGACCGCCGCCTTAAACCACTCGGCCATCCCTCCGTGTCTATCAAGAGATCTTTTCGAGATTGTCCATATACGGCCGGAGCGCCTCGGGGATGAGGACAGAGCCGTCGGCCTGCTGGCCGTTCTCCAGGACTGCGCTCACTGTCCGTCCGACCGCAAGCCCTGAGCCGTTGAGGGTGTGGACGAATTCCGGCTTGGCCCTCGGCCCGCGCCGGAACCTGATGTCGGCCCGCCGGGCTTGGAAATCCAGGCAGTTGGAGCAGGAAGAGATCTCCATGTATCCGTTCCGGCCAGGCATCCAGACCTCGAGGTCGTAGGTCTTAGCGCTGGCAAAACCCATGTCGCCCGTGCACAGGGTCACGACGCGATAGGACAGGCCGAGCCTCTTCAGGACCTCCTCGGCGTCCGAGGTCATCTTCTCGAGTTCTAGGAACGAGTCCTCGGGAAGAGAGAAGGTCATCATCTCGACCTTGTTGAACTGGTGCTGGCGGATGAGGCCCCGGATGTCCTTACCGTAGGAGCCGGCTTCGCTCCGGAAGCAGGGCGTGTAAGCGGCGAACCTCTGCGGCAGGGGCACGCCCTCCAGGATCTCGCCGCGGTAGAAGTTCGTGAGCGGCACCTCCGCGGTCGGGATGAGGTACCAGTTGAAGCCTTCAAGTTTGAAGAGGTCTTCGGCGAACTTGGGGAGGTTCCCCGTCCCGGTGAGGCTTTCCGCGTTGGCAATGAACGGAGGGATGACCTCCTTGTAGCCGCGTTCGCGCGTCTGGATATCGAGCATGAAGTTGATCAGAGCCCTTTCGAGCCTGGCCCCTGCCCCCAGGTAGACCGTGAACCTCGATCCGGTGATCTTGGCCGCCCGGTCGAAGTCCAGGATGCCGAGGCGCCTCCCGATGTCCCAGTGAGGTTCGGGAGCGAAGGAGAACTCCGGAGGTGTTCCCACCCGCCGGACCTCGACGTTGTCCGCCGACGTCTTGCCTACGGGAACCGACTCATCGGGAAGATTTGGAATGTTGAGGAGAAAGGCGTCCAGTTTTTCGTCAACGCCTTTCAGGCCCTCCTCGAGCCGGGAGATCTCCTCGGCCACTTTCCGCATGGCCAGGATGACCGGGGAAGCGTCCCGGCCTTCCTTTTTCCTTCTGGAAATCTCTAAGGAAGCCTTGTTTCTCTCGAAACGCAGGTCTTCCACCTTCCTCAGGAAACTCTTCCTCTCGGCGGTGAGTTTGACCAGGGCGTCGAAGTCGAACTCCGTCCCTCGGGCTTCGATCCTCTTTTTGACGAGGTCGAGATTTTCCAGGACATATTTAGGGTCCAACATGCACCAGATTATAACACAGATCCCCGTCCAATTGACGAGCGGGAATATGCCTTGCAGCTTGCCGCGGGGAACCGCTCGTCGGGGGATCCAAGGGGGTATGCCCCCTTGGTCGCAGGGCGCGGGTCCATGCCCCGCCCGAGAAAGGGAGGCAGGGAGCGAAGCGACCGTTGGAAGGGGGAAACGCGAAGCGGGTTCCCCCTCCAAGTTGACTCGCGGCACCGGTTGTTTTATAGTTGACCTATCTCAAGATGGCTCAGAAATTCAAAGGCTATATCCAGATCTATACCGGCCTCGGCAAGGGCAAGACCACGGCGGCCTTGGGACTCGCCCTGCGGGCGGCCGGCCGCGGCCTGAGGACCTATTTCGGCCAGTTCCTCAAGGGACGAACCTCCGGAGAGGCGCTGGCCGTCGGCAGGCTCTCCCCCCTCATAACGCTGGAACTTTTCGGCCGTAAGGGCTTCGTCAAAGTGACCGACGAGCCCGGCGATGAGGACGTTTCTCTTGCCGCAGAGGGTCTCCGGAAATGCCGGGAGGCCATGCTCTCGGGTAAGTATCAAATCGTCGTGCTGGACGAGGTCCTTGTCGCTGTCCGCCTCAAGGTCCTGTCCGAAGAGACCGTCCTGGAATTCCTGGACGGGAAGCCGGAGACTGTCGAGGTCGTCCTCACGGGAAGGTTCGCGACGCCCGCCCTCGTCCGCCGGGCCGATCTGGTCACCGAGATGAAGGAACGGAAGCATTACTCCGCCCAAGGGGTCCGGGCGCGGGAGGGGATCGAAAAATAAACATGGACAGGAAACGGTTCGAGCGGCTGGTCGAAGAGTCCCTCTCGGACATCCCGCCGAGGTTCAGGGAGCTCCTCGACAATATCGCCGTGATCGTCGAGGCCAAGCCGCCACGCGGAAAGAACCTCCTCGGCCTCTACCATGGGGTCCCCATGCGCTATAGGGGTCCCGATTACGGAAACGTCCCTCCCGACGTCATCATCATCTATCAGGAACCCATCGAGAGCATCTGCCGAACGGACGAGGATGTGCGGGACGAGGTCCGGGAGACCGTCCTCCACGAGGTCGGACACTACTTCGGTCTCGACGAAAGGACGCTCCGGGACATCGAGTCGACCAGAAGACGGTCCCGCAAGAAAGGAGACGGAACATGAGCCAACGGTTCGAAGGCATCTTCGCGGCGCTGACGACGCCGTTCGTCCGTGACGAGGTTTCGGTCCCGAAGTTCAAGGAGAACATCGCCAAGTTCAACGCGACCGGACTTGCCGGCTACCTGGTCCTCGGCTCCACCGGCGAGAGCGTCTTGCTCTCCGACGCGGAATCGGAAGCTCTCATCCGGGCGGCCCGGGAATCCGCGGCGCCCGGAAAGAAGGTCATCGCCGGCACGGCCCGGGAGTCGACGAATTTGACGGTGGAATTCACGAACCTGGCAGCCGACCTCGGCGTGGACGCCGCCCTCGTCCGCCCCCCCTCTTATTACAAGACGAAAATGGGCCTGGAGGCCCTCCGGGCGCATTACATGGCGGTGGCCGACGGGGCCAGGGTCCCGGTCCTCATCTACAATATACCGCAAAACACGGGCATTTTTCTGGAGAGCCGGCTCATCATCGAGCTGGCCCGGCACCCCAACGTCATCGGGCTCAAGGAAAGCGCCGGCAACCTGGCCTTTCTCGGCGAGGTCATCCGTCAGGTCCCGCCGGACTTCCATTATTTCCTAGGTTCGGGGAGCGTATTTCTGCCGGCTCTGGAGCTCGGCGCCTGCGGGGCCATCCTGGCCGTCGCCAATGCCGCCCCGGAGATCTGTGTCAGGATCTACGAACTCTTCAGAGAAGACCGGCTTGAGGAGGCGCGGAGCCTTCAGCTCGACCTCCTCCCCTTCAACAAGGCCATCATGGAAGGGGCCGGCATTCCCGGACTCAAGCACGCCCTCGACCTTAGGGGATTCTACGGCGGGCCGGCGCGCCTGCCGCTCCTTTCTGTCGACGAACAGGTGAAGTCGGACGTCGCCGCCCACATGAGAAGATTGGGAATTCTCTAGCCTATTTTTTCACGATCTCGACGCGCCGGTTCTTGGCCCGGCCGTCCTCCGTCCGGTTGTCGGCAACGGGCTTCTCCTGGCCCCAGCCGACGGCCGTCAGGCGGCCGGCGTCGATACCGAGCTCGACGACCGCGGCCACGACGGCTTTGGCCCGCTCTTCCGAGAGCGTCTTGTTGCTCTGCGGCGTCCCGACGTTGTCGGTATGCCCCTCGACACTCAAGTTCAGGTCCTCGTTGTCCTTGAGGAGAGAAGCGATCTGCTCAATGATGGGCCCGGACTCGGGCTTGATCATCGCCTTGCCCGTATCAAAGTTGATGTAGAGGGCCATGAACCCGTCCCTGTTGAGGGTGTCGAGCATCTCGGAGGCCGTGACCTCCTGGGCCATCTCGCCTTTTTCCACGATGATCAGGGTGTAGCTGCCGCCGTCGTCGAACCCCTCGACAGACCCCCAGATCTCTCTGCCGTTCTTGACGATCTTGAAGCTGACGTAGCGCGATTCATCGTAGAGCACCGAACCGCCCAGGGACTTCACGGCGTTGGAGAAATTGCGCCTGATCTGGAGGTAACTCGGAGAGGCCGCGCCTTCATGGAGATTGTAATCGATTTTGGTCTTCTGGCCTTCGACGGTCACGATCTCGCTCTCGGTGATATAGAATTCCACCGCGTCGAAATTGGATTCGCACTCGCTGATAAAGAAGTTCTTCATCCTCGAGAGCATCGGGTAGTCCTTGCAGCCCTCGGCATCAGGCTCCTGGGCCGGGCAGAGCACGGAAAAGAGCAGGACGAGTGATCCGAGCGTCAAGAGGATCACCAGGGATTTTTTTCCTGACATGGTCGCCTCCTTCTTGAATGGAAATGGACCGTGCACCCGGCTTCGACCGCACCCTCCCCGCGTTTTCTCCGCAGCAAGCTCAGGCAAGGCTGGCCGCAGCACAAGGAACCGTTCCGCCGCCGCTGCTACCTTCCGGTCCTGACGGGATTCACGGAAGGCCCTTCGCGCGGGGCCCTGACCCTCATCGCCGCTTGCGAAGACACGGTCCGGAAAGGGGCCGGCCTCGGCAAGGAATTCGACCCCACTAGAGCGGATTGTGGGTGACAGGGCACCGCTGGCTCCCCATCTAGCACGGTCCGCCGATATTATAGCGAAAAACCGAAAATTTCGATATCATTGACATCCGCCCGGGACGAGTGATAAAAAAGAGCCTTCACGTCTAAAGGAGGTCTTCATGCCGCTTTCCGCCATTTCCAAAAATATTCTGATTGCCTTCGCCATTCTGGCCGTCATTTCCTCGATGGGATTCTCCCAGACGTCCCCTGACGCCTTCCTGGGGCACAAGGTCGGCGAAGACCGGAAGCTCGCCGATTACGGCCAGATCAAGGCCTATTTCGAGAAACTCGACCAGGAATCGCCGAAGCTCCGGCTCGAACCGATCGGCACGTCAACCCTGGGCAAACCCATGATCATGGCCGTCATCACGTCCGAAGAGAACATGGCCAATCTCGACGCCATCCGTGAAACCGCCAAGCGGTTGAAAGAAGCCCGCGGCCTTTCCTCCGAAGACGCCCGGAAGCTGGCCAAGAACGGCAAGGTCATCGTCCTCATCACCTGCAGCCTCCACGCAAGCGAGATCGCGGCCTCGCAGATGTCCATGGAGTTCGCTTACGACCTCGTCACCGGGAAGACGCCTTTCAACGCAGACGACGTCCTTAATGACGTCGTGGTCCTCCTCGTCCCCAGCCATAACCCCGACGGCAACCAGATGGTCGTCGACTGGTACCGCAAATATGTCGGGACGAAGTATGAAGGCGGCAGCATGCCTTGGATCTATCATCATTACGCCGGCCACGACAACAACCGCGACTGGTTCATGTTCAACCTTCCCGAGACGAAGGCCGTCACGAACGTCCTCTATCACGGCTGGTTCCCGCAAATCCACCTCGACGAGCACCAGATGGGCTCCAGCGAGGCACGGCTTTTCATACCGCCCTTCATGGACCCGCCCGTCCCCAACGTCCAGCCCCTCAACTGGCGCGGAGTGAACCTCTGCGGCGTCAACATGGCCTACGACCTCCAGAAGAACGGCCTGAGCGGCGTCGTCCACGGCCGAAGCTTCACCGGCTGGTGGATCGGGGCCTGCGACGACACCGGCTGGCTCCACAACGTCGCCGGGCTCCTGAGCGAGATGGCCTCGGTCAAGGTCGCGACACCCATCTACATCGAGCCGACCGAGATCCGGAAGGCCTACGCCGAAAAGCGCATGGAGTTCCCCGACCCCTGGCCGGGCGGCTGGTGGCGGCTGCGCGACCTGGTCGACTACGAGCTGGTCCTATCCAAGAGCTTGGTCCAAGCGGCCTGCCTCCGCAAAGAGGACTTCCTCTACAACTCGTATTTGATGGCCAAAACGAGCATCGAAAAGACGGACAAGAACCAGCCTTACGCTTTCGTCATCCCCGCCCACCAGCATGATTATCTGACCATGCTCAAGATGATCGATATCCTCAGGTTCGGGGGCGTCGAAGTCGAGCGGGCCGGGGAAGATTTCATCGCCGGAGGCCGGGCCTATCCGGCCGGGTCGTTCGTCGTCCGGATGGCCCAGCCCTACAAGGCCTACGCCTGGGCGCTCCTGGAGAACCAAAAGTACCCCGACATGCGCCAGTATCCTGGCGGCCCCCCCGTCCCCCCCTATGACAACGCAGGTTGGACCCTGCCGCTCCAGATGGGCGTCGCCTGCGACCAGATCGACAAGCCCTTCGAGGCCAAGCTCGAAAATATCGACAAGGCCCCTTATCCGCCGGTTCCCGCGGTCCAGGGCCAGGGCGCCTATTTCCTGCTCAATTCGCAGCTCAACGCGTCCTATGCCATCGTCTTCGCCCTCCTCAAAGACAAGGCCGATGTTTACCGGGCCAAGACCGGCTTCAAGAAGGACGGCTTCGACGTCCCGGCCGGGAGCTTCATCGTCAGGAACACGCCGGAGATCAAGAAGGCCCTGCCGGGGCTTCTCGCGAAATTCAGCATGAGGGTTCTTGATTTCGATAGCGTATCCGACATCGCCATGTCGCCCATCAAGAACCCCCGCATCGGTCTCTACCAATCCTGGAAAGCGAACATGGACGAGGGCTGGACGCGCTACATGCTCGACGACCTGGGGGTCCCCTACGCAACGCTCCACAACAAGGACTTCCAGGGGACCAAGAAGAAGAAAATCGACCTGAAGGCGGCCTTCGACGTCATCGTCTTCGCCGACGAGGACGCGGACATCATCAAGACCGGAAAGCCCAAGCCGGAATCCGAATACGCCCGACACATCACTCCCCTTCCTCCGGAATACGAAGGCGGGATCGGCACCGAGGGTATCGCAGCCCTGAAAACGTTCGTCGAGGAGGGCGGTATCCTGGTCACACTCAACGAGGCCTGCGGCCTGGCGATCAAGGAGTTCGAGCCGCCGGCCCGCAGCGCCCTCGACCGTCTCGACCGGGGAAAGTTCTTCTGCCCGACGTCCATCCTCAAACTCAAGGTGGACAACTCGACGCCCATCGGTTACGGACTGCCTGAGGACACGCCGGCCGTTTTCTCTGAAAGCCTAGCTTTTGACACCTGGGTTCCCCCCGCCGAGTGGGACCGCAAGGTCGTGGCGAGCTACGCCGAGGACGGTGTCCTCATGAGCGGCTGGCTCGTCGGCGAAGAATACATCGCCCGCAAGGCGGCGGTCGTGGACACGCAGTACAAGAAGGGCCGGATCGTCCTCATCGGCGTCCGCGCCCAGCATCGGGCCCAGGCGCACGGGACGTACAAGCTCCTCCTCAACGCATTCCTGTATCCGGAGGCCAAGTAGCCCAAAATTACCGAGCTGCTATTTGTTCAGGACCTCGATCGCCCGGTCGATGTTCGAGACGTCCAAAATGACCGAGATCGCGTTGCCCTTACGGCCCAGGGTCCCGTAGCAGTATTCGATGTTGATCCCCTCGTCACCGAGCTTCGTGGTCAGCTCGGCCAGGGCGCCGGGCCTGTTCTCCAGGTCAACCCGGAGGACGTCCCTCTGCTCGGTGACGTAGTTCAACTTCCCGAGGAGTTTCAAGGCTTTGTTGAGGTTCGAGACGACGATCTTCGCCGTATCATGGAAAACGCCGATGGAATCGATGTTGATTCCGTTCTCAGCCAGGTGGCTGCATAGATCTCCCAGCACCGAGGGCTTGTTTTCCAGGATGACGTAGATTTCCGTGACTCTTTCCATGTATTCCCCCTAAACCGAATTTATTGGGTCCGTGACCAATTCCTTAAGCTTATCTATTAGCACAAAAAAAGGACACGCGCAAGCCGCGGATCTCAATCGAAGATCTTGCCGGGGTTGAGGATGCCGTTGGGGTCGAAGACCTTCTTGATCCCCTTCATGAGTTCGATCTGCGCATCCTCAAGGGACATGGACAGGAACGGTTTCTTGACGAGCCCGATCCCGTGTTCCCCGGAGATAACCCCTCCCCGTTCCCTCCCGTCCCGGTAGAGGTCGGCCCTCACGGCGTTGATCTTGTCCCGCCACTCACTCTCCGGCACCGGGATGACCTTGCCGCCCTCGAACCTGGCTTTCATGATGTGGGTGTGGACGTTGCCGTCGGCGGCGTGACCGAAGGTCGGGAGCCAGATGTTGTATTTTTTCGCGACCTCCTGCACCCTGCGGACATGTCCGGCAATCCCGGCCCGGGGCACAGAAATGTCCAAGATCTCGATGGTATCGGCTTTTATGGCCTCATAGATCTTGGACCGAATGGCCAGGACTTCGTCCTGCTTCCCGGGCGTGTCCGCGATGAAGACATCGATCGCACCCATTTCCAGGCAGACCTCGGCGACCGCCTGGGACAACCGGTCCTGCTCCTCCCCGGTCGCGGCGTCCAGGATGACCAGGAGGTGTGTCGTCCCCTCGTGGCTGGGCCAGCGTTTGCGCAGGAACTCTTCGGTGATGGCGATGACATCCAGCCCCACAAACTCGACGGCGACCGGGACGATGTTCTTCCTGAGAAGCCGAGGCACGGCCTCAATGGCCGCCTCAAGCTCGGGGAACGGGATGACCAGCGTCCGAAGGACGGGGGGTCGGGCCATGAGCTGGATGACGGCCCTGGTGATGACGCCGAGCGTCCCCTCGGAGCCGATGAAGAGGTTCATCAAATTGTAGCCCGTGCTGCTTTTAATGTATTTCCCGCCGGGATGGATGACGCGGCCGTTCGGGAGGACGACTTCAAGCCCCCGGACGTAGTGCCGGATGACGCCGTACTTCACGGCCCGGCTCCCGCCGGCGTTCGTGGCGACCAGCCCGCCGATCATGGCGCTCTCGTCTCCCGGGTGGGGCGGAAAGTAAAGGCCCGCTTCCTCCACCGCCTTGATGAAATCCATGAGCGTCACTCCCGCTTCGGCGACGGCCATATGATTCTCTTCGTCGATCTCGATCGCGCCCATCTTCTCGAGCGAAAGAACGATTCCTCCGGCGGAAGGCACGCAGCCGCCGCACAAGCCCGTCGCCCCGCCCCTGGGAGTCACGGGAACGCGAAAGCCATCGGCGAGGGCGAGGACCGCGGCGACCTGGGCCGTATCGGACGGCATGACCACGGCGGCGGGGACGCGGGCGATATCCCGGAGCGAAAATTCGTCATGGCCGTAGTCCACGAGCTTCTCGGGATCGATGAGGACGTTCCCGCCTCCGACGATCTTCCGAAGCCCGTCGAGGAATTCTTGGTTCAGCGGTTCTGCCATCAAAGGACCTCTTTTCCGTCGTCACGAGGTTTTATAGCTGATGCCGCGTCTCCTGTCAAACCAATGACACGGAAATCGAGCCCGAAAAGCATATTTGGACGGAAAATCTTCTCGCACCGGCTGAAAGATGATAGGCTCCCGCTCCCCGTGCCCTCTTCTGCGCATCACGGCCATTGAAAGCCGCGAGAAATGGAAGATACCGGGCAGGCGCGCGTCAGTTCGCCCTGGCAAAGTCCGAGACCTTCATTTTCTTCTCAATGGAACTAAACTTTTTTATCGCGATTTTGTTCTCTCTCAATTCTCCTATTTCTACACTATCCAAATTGAAATTCACCTGGATAATTGGATATGGCTTAATATTGAAGAACTCGAGGCTTTTTATTTGTTCGGATAGGTTTTTACTATTCTCTCTTAGATACCGCTGTAAAGTTATATAAAGCCAAAGTCTATTTTTTGCGTCATGCCAGTGTTTTGTATTATCTTCTGAATCATAATGCTTTTCTAATAATGATTTTGAATAAGCTTCCTCTTCTTGCTTTTTTAGTTTAGGCTTTATGTAGTGTATATTCCGGTCAAACCGGCCACTGATCGGAGCGAAGTGACGCTGGATGCTCATTATACTTCTTTGTGGCCGGAATGAGTCAAGGGGGAGCGGCGTTTCCGCATAGATTCCCCGGACAGCTCCAGCCGGTAGGCGTTGTGGATAATGCGGTCCATGACCGCATCCGAAAGAGTCGCGTTTCCCAAACGATCATGCCAATCTGCCACCGGGATCTGTGTTGCGAGCATGGTGGAGGCCCGGCCATAACGATCTTCGAGGATTTCCAGAAGATCGGGAGTTTGAGATTCAGTCAGGGGATTCCGTAACCAGTCGTCGATAATCAGGAGTTGGGTCTTGGCCAAGCTTTCCAGGAACCTTGGCGAGGAACCCTCGGCTCGGGCGCAAGTGATTTTCTGGAGGAGTTTCGAGATCTGGAAAAAGCGGACCGAGACGCCGTTGCGGCAGGCGGACTGACCCAGGGCGCAGGCCAGGTAGGTCTTGCCCGCGCCCGTCGGGCCGGTGATGATGATCCGGCAGACCATCTCGGCCACCAACGGTCCGGTTCGTTCGGCCCACGAGATAAACCTCTCCGGATTCCACTCCAGCACCGCCCGATGAGACTCCGGCCGGTGCTCGGGCAGGGTCGTAAAG
>Ga0315291_10008210_pt1 | contig 12835 bp, 8 predicted proteins | sample YL17G12_20_MG_FD_203070 | JGI IMG/M metagenome (GOLD analysis project Ga0315291, IMG submission 203070) | Sediment microbial communities from Yellowstone Lake, YNP, Wyoming, USA - YL17G12_20 | ecosystem: Environmental > Aquatic > Freshwater > Lake > Sediment | place: USA: Wyoming | collected... | reverse complement strand
TGTTAGAAGAGGAGCCTTGGTTGGACATATACTTTTCAACTTCTGCCTTTTCTGACTTCTCCTTAAGCCCTTTTATGCTGAGGCCAATCCTTCGTTCGTTGGGTTCAATATGAAGGACTACTGCAGAAACCTTATCTCCTACCTTTAACACATCCGAAGGTCTTTCCACTTTTTCCCGGCTGATCTCGGAAACGTGAACCAATCCTTCGATTCCTTCTTCCAATTCGACAAAGGCACCAAAATCGGTCAAGTTTGTAATTTTGCCTGTGACCACTTCGCCTTTCCTATATCGCCGTGCTAACTCTTTCCATGGGTCAGGCATCAATTGCTTGATGCCAAGGGAGAAGCGTTCATTTTTAGTATCGATATTTAAGACCACTGCTTCTACTTCTTGTCCCTTTTTATAAAGTTCGTTGGGATGCTTGATCTTTTTTGTCCAAGACATCTCAGAGACATGGACAAGTCCATCGATGCCTTCCTCAATTCCGATGAAAATGCCAAAATCGGTGATGGTCTTCACCCTGCCGATAACCTTAGTGCCGATGGGATATTTCTCCTCGATCAGAGTCCATGGATTGGTCTCGGTATGCTTCATCCCCAATGAGATGCGGCGTTTCACGGGATCGCAATCAAGAACCATGACTTCGACAGTATCTCCGATGTGGACGATCTTGGAAGGATGCTTCATCTTCTTACTCCAGGTCAATTCGGAGATATGAACGAGGCCTTCGACACCCTCTTCCAATTCAACGAAAACGCCGTAATCCGTCACATTGACGACCTTCCCTTTGATTCTGGACCCCATCGGATATCTCTTTGGGACAAAATCCCATGGGTCGGGCAGGGCTTGTTTTAATCCCAACGATACCTTTTCCTTCTCACGATCGAAGTGAAGGACCTTCACTTTTATCCGCCCTCCCACAGAAAGTTTCTCTGAAGGATGCCCAATCCTTCCCCAAGCAATATCCGTAATATGGAGCAGACCATCCATCCCGCCCAAATCGATAAAAGCACCATATTCGGTGAGGCTCTTGACCGTTCCCTCGACAACTGCTCCCTCTTGGATACTCTTTAAGGTTCCCTCTCTCAACAGCTTCCGCTCCTCTTCGAGAAGAATACGTCGGGAGAGGACAATATTATTCCGTTTCCGATTAAACTTGATCACTTTAAACTTTAATCTTTTTCCTATCAAAAAATCCAGATTCCGAACCGGCTTCAAATCGATTTGGGATCCAGGTAAGAAAGCAAAAATTCCGCCAATGTCTACAGAAAGACCACCTTTAACCTTGGATACAATCTCCCCTTCGATGACCTCCCCTTCCTTGCAGGATCTGGTAATATCCTTCCATACCCTTACTTTGTCTGCCTTCTCCTTTGATAAAATTAATAACCCTTCTTCACTCTCCTTCCTCTCCAAAAGCACATCAATCCGATCTCCAATCTTCACATCAACCTTCTTATCCTTTTTCAAAAACTCTTGAATAGGGATATGTCCCTCGCACTTATAGCCTACATCAATCGTCACATGATCCGGCGTAATATCGATCACAGTCCCTTTGACGATCTGACCCTCTTCTAATGTGCTCAGACTTTCCTCATAGAGTGTTTGAAAGTCTTCGGTTTCATCCCTGCGAGGAAGTTCCTTCAATCCCCTCTTCTCTTCTTCTATGCCATGAGGGGTCTTTACTACCCCTTCCTCTTCAGGTGCCAATTCTTCCTTAATCATTCAAAAACCCCCTTTTTCCACCATTATGAAACTCACTCCCCTCCCACAATTGGGGGAAAAACCTTTATCTGAACTTCCTGAAAGGACTTATAGCACACTATTCTAAAAATTACAAATTGTTTAATTACTTTGACTCTTGAAGGTTCTAATCTTTTCCTCAACCTCTTTGATGATCCAAAGAGGTGTGGAGGCACCTGCTGTTATTCCGATTTTTTCTCTTCCGACCAACCATTTTGGATTGAGTTCCTTAAAAGTTTCAATAGTATAGGTATAGGGCTGAATCTCTCTGCAGATAGCAGCCAATCTTTGAGTATTTCCACTATTGTACCCACCAATCACAATCATACATTCCACTTTCTTGGCGATCTCCACAGCCTCCTGCTGGCGAATCGTTGTTGCATGACAGATAGTATTAAACACCCTTACCTCTTTCGCCTTCTCCAAGCTAATGGTCACGACCTCCTTGAAAAGATGGAAAGATTGAGTTGTCTGGGCGATGATTCCCAACTTCTCCCATGGGCCTAATCGCTGTACCCCTTTAACATCCTCAACCACCTCAACCCCATCCTTGATATCACTTTGGATTGTTTCTACCTCGGGGTGGTGAGGATCCCCAACAATTAACACAGTATAACCATGCCGATAAAGGAACTTCGCAAAAAATTGAGCCTTCTTCACAATGGGACAGGTCGCATCGATAATATGCAATCTTTTCTCTCTTGCCTTCTTCAGATCCCTTAGAGAGACCCCATGGGATCGGAAGATGACTGTTCCTTTGGGTATATTTTCTATTCGGTTTTTGACTTTGACTCCTAACTCTTCAAGGAATTTAACGGCTTGAGGATTATGGATCAGAGGGCCTAAGGTGTAGAGGTCCTTGGGATACTTTTTGGCAGCCTCCAGGGCCATGTCCATTGCCCGTTTCACACCGAAACAGAAACCAGCCGATTTAGCAACTAAAAGTTTCATTTCATTACCCAAAAAATAACGTGACCTTGTCTATGACTCGCCCCCCTAAGGTAATTCATAACTCATAACTCTTAACTCTGTCTTCTATTCTCTCTTCCACAATGTGGGCCATCTCCTCCACAACCCCCTTAATGGATCGATGGGTTGAATCAATGAGTACAGCATCACCGGCCTTTTTGAGAGGGGAGTGAACCCGATGCATATCATTATGGTCTCTCTGCATCACTTCTTCAAGTGTTTCTTTAAAGTCCACCTCAACTCCTTTTTTGACCAGTTCATTAAATCTTCTTCTTCCCCTTTCTTCTGTCTCGGCATCCAGATAAAATTTAATATCCGCATCAGGAAAGACCACCGTTCCAATATCTCTTCCCTCCAACACCACCCCACCTTTTCTCCCCATTTCCCTCTGCTTCTGAACTAAGGCTTCTCTCACACTCTTCTTCTTTGAAATAGCGGAGGCAAGACGACTGATTTCAGGTAGACGAATGGCTTCCGTAACATCCTCTCCCCCACAAAGGATATGAGTTTCTTCCCCTTCTGTGACGAAGGTAATAAAAAGAGATGAGGCTAATAGGTAGAGGGCCGATTCATCTTCTGTGTCTATGAACTTCTCTTTGACCTTCAACGCAACAGCCCGGTACATCGCTCCAGTGTCAATATAAAGATAGCCTAATCGCTTTGCTAAAAATCTCGCCACTGTGCTTTTCCCAGCGCCAGAAGGACCATCGATCGCAATAATCAACCCTTCGACTCTCCGACCCGAAGGTCGGGATTTGCTCAGGGTTGACCCTGAGCGACGCTTCTTTATCCCGTCTTTAAAGGTCGGGCTTAGTGCCATCGAATGGGTCAATCTTTTTCTTGCTTGAGATTCCGCCATCTTACCTCGTTTACCCCGTTAGAAAGTCTTCTACTTTCTAACGTTAAGCCTCACACGAGGCATTAAACCCCGTGTTCGCTGAAAAAGGAACAGCCATCATCCCCGCTGCTCGCCCCGTTAGAAGTAGGTTACCAAAGAACTCCTGGTAGAAAATTTCTAACGGGGCGAGCAGCGGGGCTTTCTAACGGGGTAAAGAGTGGGAATGGTTTACCCCATTAAAAAACCCCACACTTTGAGGCTGGAATGATGGGTCAACCCCGTTAGAAAGTCGTCTACTTTCTAACGGGGTAAACGAATGATAATCATTTGAAGACAGAGTTTAACGCCCAGCCCTTCTAACGGGGTTTACCATATCAAGAGGGAATTTTCAAGGAGAGGGGGAAATGGGGCTATTCTTAATCAAAGGGATTTTGAATAAAACTCATTCCAAAACTATCGGCCACTCCCTGACAAACCAATTTTCCATCCATCAGATTGAGGCCTTTCCTCAAAGTTTCATTCTCTTTCAATGCCTTTTCAACCCCTTTGTCTGCAATCTGGAGAATATAAGGAAATGTCGCATTGGTGAGGGCAAACGTGGAAGTCCTTGGGAAAGCACCAGGGATGTTTGCCACACAATAATGAACAATCTTTTCTTCGATATAAATGGGATTTTCATGTGTGGTGGGGCGTGTGGTTTCGAAACATCCTCCTTGATCAACTGAAATGTCAACGACAGCAGAGCCAGGCTGCATTTTCCTGAGCATCTGACGGCTTACCAACTTGGGTGTCTGGGCACCCGGGATGAGGACTGCACCAATGACTAAATCAGCACTCGCAATCTCTTCCCCAATCGTCATCCGATTTGAAATGAACGTGGTGATATGACCTTGAGTGATGTCATGGAGATAACTTAATCTCTCCGGCAGGATATCGAGAATGTTCACCTGAGCTCCTATTCCTACAGCCACTTTGCAAGCATTGGCGCCTGCCACCCCTGCCCCGAGAATGACCACCTTGGCTGGAGGGACACCCGATGCGCCGCAAAGGAGAACCCCCTTGCCTCCATACCTTGCCTCCAGGCACATCCCTCCGGCAAGAATAGATGCCCTGCCAGCAATCTCGCTCATCGGTCGAAGAAGGGGAAGTGACCCATCACGTTCTTGTATCGTTTCATAACCCAATCCAATGATTCGGCACTCTAACAATTTGAGAGTGAGATTTCGATCAGCAGCCAGATGGAGAAAGGTGAAGAGGATCTGTTCGGGTCTCATAAATGAAAATTCTGACTCAAGGGGTTCCTTCACCTTAACGATTATATCGGCCTCATTCCAAACATCTTCTCTCCTTTCGACAATAATGGCTCCAGCCTTCTCATATCCCCTGTTAGAGAAACCACTGCCTTCCCCTGCCCCCTTCTCCAAAAGGACGCGGTGACGGTGAGATACCAAAGCATCTACACCTTGAGGGGTCACTGCTACCCTTTTCTCACCCTCCTTAATCTCCTTAGGAACACCAATGATCATTGGCAAACTCGATCGTTGACTACGTCATTCCTGCGAACGCAGGAATCCAGTTTTTCCATAGGATCTGGACTCCCGCTTTCGCGGGAGTGACGGGTAAAAGGAATCCTCAGAAAGAATCATCGATCGTGCAACCGCTTCGATTCACCCACATTTGGCTGCAAGACGTTTAGCAACAAAATCGACCATTCCATTTGTAGCTCTGGAAAATTCTGTGGCTGTAACAATCAATGCAGGATGGGAATTAAACTCCTCTGGTTTTAATCCATCTTCTTCATAGGCCTTCTCAAAATAAGGAATCCGCAACAATTTATTTAAGACAGCCTGCGGAACGCCCTCATCGATCTGGGGGCTAAATTCTGTCTCATCAAGGGATTCAAATATCCCTTCAATAAAGGAGGGAGGACAGGTGAAGACAATATCCCCTCCAGCCAACTTCTCTAAATGCCAACAGTGCTTTTTCCCATTCATGATGGGACTGATCCTCATCGAACAGATCAGCATTTTACTGGGATAATTCCCTTCCTTGACGAGCCGATAAGCCTTTTTAAAAATAGCCAACTCAGCCCACCGGACATCGACTTCAGAGAGATCGATCCCCAGAGATTCCGCCTCCTTTCGAAGATCTCCCAGATCTCCATAGCGGGCAGCCATATGGGTGATGACCGACCTCCAGCGAGTCAGATCCACTCCGTTCTTTCTAGCAATGGCTAATCCCTCCTTGACCGCCTTGGCACAGGCCATCAACTGAGGAAGGGCGAACGTAAGCGTATTGTTTGTGGATATCCCCTTCGAGGTAAGAAACTTGATCACCTCATAACCTTCTTTCGACCCGGGGACTTTAACCATCACATTGGGACTGAGGCTGGCAAGCTCCAGAGCCTGGGAGATCATTGTCTCTTTATTCGTCAAATTCCGAGGGTCTACCTGTCCGGAGAGATATCCATATCGATATTGAGATCGTTGAAACACTCCCAAATACATCTCCGCTCCTCGCCGAACAATCTCTTTATATGTCAACCAGAATAGGGTCTCCTTATCCAAGGTGGGATTCTTCTCAATCAAATTGTCCACGATCTGAACCACATAGGACTCTCGAGTCTTGATCACATTGAGCGAGAGAGGTGGATTGGTCGTCACTCCTCTGAAGAGGGCTCCCTCAGGATGTTCGGGATCGTAGAGCCTCTTCAGTTGCTCTTGAAGGTCTTTCACCCGATCCGGTTGCGCCTTCTTCAACATATCTTTAGTCCAAGAAGTGTAAATTAAAGGTGAAGAATCCCACCAGATCTCCAACCCAGGATGAGTGTCCATTAATCGTTCAAGGGGACTCTTCCTCATACCTTCTTCTCCTTTCTCCTATTTTCAAAAAACCGTTTGATCGAATGGACGCAGATGGAATTCTCTTCATGCGTGCCAAGGCTAATCCTGAAGAACCCATCCCTTCCCCGAAGGGGAGCGAAGTATTTGAGCATGACTCCAGCTTTTTCGAAGACATAATCGACGATCTCTTTTCCTGTCGCCCCTGCATCGGTGGCATCGATGAGTACATAATTTCCATGAGAAGTATAAGGTTTGAGACCCGGAATCTTCGAAAGTTCTTTCACCACATATTCCACACCTGCATTGTTATAGGCGGCCTTCCGTCTCAACTCTTCTTCCTCTTCCAGGGCTGCCTCTGCAGCGGCGATGGAGAGAAGACTGGCATTCCATGGCAATTGCATCTTCCGAAAATATTGGATCAATGTCTCGTCTGCGAGGGCATATCCGACCCGAATGCCAGCCATACCATAGGCTTTCGAAAAGGTATGCGCGATAATAAGATGATTGTATTTTCTGATGAGAGAAGCTTTTGATTCAACCTCTGGATGATACTCCAAATAAGCCTCGTCAATCAGAGTGGGGATGCCGACTTCCACAATCTTCAGTAAATCATCGTCAGAGATAAAGTCCCCCGTTGGATTATTGGGGCTACACACAATGATCACCTTGGTGCGAGGTGTGATGGCGCGGAGCATCGACGGAACATCATATTGGAGATCGGAGGTCATATCAACGGCAACCACATTTCCTCCAACGGCTCTTGCCCGAATGCCATAAAGGGAAAACGTAGGATTGGGGAGGAGGACCTCATCCCCTGGAGCAACGAACAACCTCATGATCATATCAATGATCTCTGAAGACCCATGACTCACATAGACATTTTCCGGTCCTAAATCATACCGTTTCGCAATCTTGACTCGAATGCGGGTCCCATTATCCGGGTAACGATTCCCCAGTTTGGCCGCCTCGAGAATGGCTTGCAAGACTTTCTCTGAAGGTGGAAGGGGATTTTCATTGATCATCATTCTCTTAAGTTCTGGTCTGGACCAGGCCATCGACAGATCCTCGGTATCGTAAGGTTTGACCTGATCGATCCAGGGGACTAAAAAACGTTTCAAATCAGCCATAAGACCTCCTCTCAAAACAAAAGTCCAAAGTTCAAAATCCAAATGTCAAAGGAATGTCAAAACCCAAAAACCAAAAATTGAAATTTCAACTTTGGATTTTATTTGTCATTTGAATTTTGACATTTGACATTGATTTATCGACCTAACTACCTATCTATACAGGTAACAGAACAAATATTTTTTGTCAAGAATTTTTAGGAGATTTCTGAAAAAATCCAGAAATCTCTGATTACACCCCTGCCTGCCGGCAGGCAGGGATTAGGGACCGATTACACAGATTAGAAACGCATTGAAAATAAAGAAAAATCCGTGTAATCATCCTTGGAAATCTGTGTAATCAGGAGAGCGTAAAGTAGTTTTTTTTAAGCTCTCCTTAGGCCTTCAGGTCGTATCGGTATCTCCCTGATTCCACTTCAAAAATATATTTATCTCCCCGATGAAAAGCATGAAGTACCTCGACGGGGATGTTTTTTGAATCATAGATGATGCTTTCAAGGAAAATCCCAGGGGACCTTGGCGCGACCCCTAACAGCTTTGCATCTTTCCCTGATAAAGCGATCGCCCGAAAGGTTTGGAGGGAACGATGAAGTGTAACATGAAACCTCTTCGTGAGGAGATGGTAAAGGGAGCCGGTTAACCGCATCTTTAAAATACCCTTATACTCCTTGTGAGGAAGGTAACTTCTCTCGATGACTAAGGGAATGTGATTCCCCAGGCGGAGCCGTTCCGTCAGGATGACTAATCTCTCCTTTCCTAACATCAACTTTTCTGCGACATCAGGAGGGGCTTTGATCACAGACTTATGGATAAGTTTGGTTTGAGGAACAATGTCCATCCGCATCATATCGTCTGTAAAACTGGAGATATGTTGGAGCGTATACTTTACGGGTTGAAACGGCTGGCCGAGGACAAAAGAACCGACACCGTTTCTCTTCTGAACAAGACCTTTCACCACCAAATCTGAAATGGCCTGACGGACAGTGTTGCGATTGACACGAAAAAGTTCTGAAAGCTTCGATTCCGAAGGCAATTTATCATGGACACCATACCGGCCTTTCTGAATCATCTCCGTCAACCAGTTGCTAATCTGAATATATTTGGGAACACCAGCCTCAAGTTGGAATGCTTCTGGCATTGATCTCCCTTCCTTATGCAGAAAATAAAGGTCTTTGGTTCAGAGGTTAGGGTAAAGATGCCAGTTTTGTCGATTGGTTATGTCATTGGTCTTCCAATCTTTAACCCTTACCCTTTAACCCTAAACCAAACAGGCTTCGTAACCCTAACCCAAAGACTATTTTCATGGTTCGAGGGCGACGTTACCTGTCATGAAAAATCAATTAGAGGCACTCATCCCCCTCAATCCTGCTTTTCCTGTGATCAACCTCATTACGGCGAGCATTCCCACAACAATCACAATAATGATTGTGCACATCGCATTCGCGCTGGCGGTCCGACCATCGATGTCGAGGAAGATAATCTCGATCGCTGCCAACTTCACTCTTGCCGAAATGAGAAAGATGACAGCGCTGATAGTCGTCATGGATCTCATAAAGAAAAAAGCCATATTGGAGAAGAAAGCGGCTTTAGTAAGAGGAAATACAACTCGGGTAAACGTGGTCACAGGATTCGCGCCTAAACTTACGGCCGCCTCCTCAATCGATTTATCGATCTGTTTTAGATTAGCAATGCTGGCAAGAACGCCTAAAGTAAAATTACAGATAATGATATTGATGATGATGATCCAGAAGGTGCCGTAGATGAAAAAGTAGGGTTTGTTAAAAGCTAAAATATATCCCAATCCCATGACCGTACCGGGAATAGCGGCTGGCAATACACTCAAGGTATAGAGAACTTGATCCCCTTTAGGTCTCTTTTTCTCAACAATGTATCCTGTTAAGAGAGTTAACGAGGCACCCCCGATGGCGACCAGAATAGAAATCCAAAGGCTATTCCATATGGGGGCATACTTATAAGCGATGAGGGACTGCCATTCTCCTTTTAAGACGTAAGTCCAGAAGTTGGTCCAGAGAGGAGCGTGTCCGCCTAATGAAGGAAAGTCGTAATGTTTTAAGGTGAGAGAGAAGTCATAGGGCCAAGTCTTGACAAATGAACCTAAGAAGACGGAAGCGAAAACGATAAGGATAAAGGTGCAAGGGATCCAGCAGTAGATGGTGAAGGCCCATTTTTTAAATGGCCGGGAAGGCTGAAGAAAGGGTCTGGCTTGACCACTGATAAGGGCATAGCTCTTCTTGGTCAAGTAATAGTTCAGGAGAAAGGCTCCCACGGATGGGATGAGAAGAATCACGCTGATGGTGGCCCCTAAGTCAAAACGCTGCATTCCGATCACCTGCTGGTAGATTTCTGTCGCCAAAACGTTATAATTTCCTCCGATGACGACAGGAACACCAAAATCGGTGATCGTTAAATTAAAAACCAATGCTGCGGCACTCGCAATTCCGTATTTTGCTGACGGAAGAGTAACTTTATAAAATGTCTTCAGGGCAGAAGCCCCGAGACTCTGTGCTGCCTCATCCAATCGCGTATCCACTGCGGATAAGGTGGTATAAAGGATGAACAGGGCATTAGGAAAACAGTAAAGACACTCTGCCACAACGATCCCTGTAGCACCATAGATATTCCAATCCGTCTGAAGGAAGTAACGGGTCACCAGCCCATTCCGACCGAAAAGGAGAATCAAGGCCAATCCCTGGATGATGGAAGGAGCAATCAAGGGAAAGGTTGAAATGGTATAGAAGATTCCTTTCCCTCCAATGGTCGTCCGAGTCAACCCATAGGCAAAGAAGAAGGCCAATACGGTTGTGATCACCATCGTGACCATGGAGACATATACGCTATTTGTCAAAGAACGAAAGATTCGAGGATTGTTGAAATAGGCAACATAATTTTTTAGAGTGAACACTCCCTCTTTGTAAAAACTCAACCGACAGATATCGTAAACCGGATAGAGCATAAAAAAGGTGAGAACGGCCAGGAGGAATCCCATGGTTATTCCGGTCATCCATCGGTCACTGCTCAGAGGTGTTGAGATAGAATAGTCCTTGGAGACTTCGGTTTGATTCACTACGAACCTTCTTTCGCGGGATAGACAATAAAGGCTTCTGGAGGAAAATAGAGAAGGGTTTCATCTCCCTGTTTCAGTTGTCTTTGTTCAAAATCCTTTTCGATGACATCGGAGATCACCTCATCTCCATCTGTATTAATAACCAACCGAACAGCAGCTCCCAAAAAGGTGACCACATCGATTCTGCCCGAAATGAGGTTTGAAGGCTCTAAATGCCCGGGAGGCTCTCCAAATTTAAAGACCTCGATCTTCTCAGGCCGGATCGCTAAGAAGACCTCTTCTTTAGAAATGGAACCAGATTGAGCCACTTTGAAATCCCTCTTTCCAGTATTGACCCGATCACCCGTTCGATACCCCTTCAAAAAATTTGATGTCCCTACAAAGTCCGCCACAAAACTTGAGGCTGGATATTTATAAATATCGATGGGTTTCCCGACCTGCCGAAATTGACCCACCTCCATCACCACGACCCTATCGGCAATAGAGAGTGCCTCTTCTTGGTCGTGTGTCACATAGATCATCGTCTTTTTCAGTTCCTGCTGGAGTCGTTTTACTTCTGCCCGGAGACGTACCCGAATTTTTGCGTCCAGGGCGCTCAAGGGTTCGTCCAGAAGAAGGACTTGAGGATTCGGTGCTAACGCCCGAACCAAAGCAACCCGCTGTTGTTGGCCCCCGCTCAATTGAGCAGGATAGAGATTTCGCCAATCTCGAAGTCCGATGAGGTGGAGCATCTGATCCACCCGTTCCACGATCGCCTTTTTGGGCATCTTTCTCACCTTGAGACCAAAGGCGATATTCTCTTCCACGGTCATATTGGGAAAGAGTGCATAGGATTGAAAAACAATTCCAAACTCCCTCTTCTGAGGAATAAGGTTGTTAATCACCTTACCATCAAAAATGATCTTTCCTCCCGTAACCGTTTCGAATCCAGTGATCATCCTCAAAATAGTGGTCTTCCCACAACCACTCGGACCTAAAAAACAGATGAACTCCCCTTCCTCGATTTCTAAGTTCACATGATCAACAGCTACCAGTGTCCCAAATTGTTTCGTGAGGTTCTCTAACCTGAGGTTCCTTCCCATCTTTTTCTCCCCCCTCACCTCATCCCTCTCCCCACAGAAACTGTGTCGTAATCCCATTTTGATGGTAGCCGCAGGCTTTAGCCTGCGTGTAACTCATTGATTTTATTGAAACTGACCGCAACCTAAAGGTTGCGACTACCAATTACCACACAGTCTCACAGGGGAGAGGATGCAGGTGAGGGGAAGCTATTTACCTATCTAATCAGGTTTTTTAATTGAATTTAAATGATTTGTCAATCTTTCGATTTCCCCCGCCGCTTGCCCTGAGCCCTGAGCTTGTCGAAGGGTCGAAGGGTCAATAAAAAAGGGCATCCCACACCTTATGGGATGCCCTACAAACCAACCCAATTCCTCATTTCACAAAGAGGCTTTCCCATTTCTTCAGGATCGCTTCGTAGTTCTTTGCCTGCCATGCGAAGTCCATTGGATAGAGTTTGATTTCTGACAATTTTGGCATATCCGGTCGAGTAGGAATCCCGGGCAGGGTCACCCCAAGCTTGAATTGTGAATAAGCCTTCATGGCATTTTCACTGATAGCCCAATCTAAAAACTTCCTTGCGGCTTTTGGATTCTTTGCCCCTTTCAGAAGGGCATTAGCCTCGACTTCATAACCAGCTCCTTCCACAGGAAAGACGAACTCAACAGGGAATCCCTGCTTCTTCAGTTCACCCACAACAAAATCAAACGAGCACCCCACAGCAAACTCTCCCTGTGCTGTATTTTTGGCTGGCCTAGACCCACTTTTAATATACTCCCCCATATTCTTATCTAACTTCTTTAAAAATTCCCAGCCATCCTCCTTTCCTTCCTTCGCCCCATACATTTGGAGAAGGCTCGCAACCTGTAAGAAACCGGTCCCTGAGGCGGCAGGATTGGGCATCGCAATAAGTCCTTTAAACTTTGGGTTGAGCAGATCATTCCACCCCTTTGGCATGGGGAGCCCCTTCTCTTCCAAGACTTTTTTATTCACACAAAAGGCGGCAATATACATATCGATCCCTGCATAAAGATCTTTGGAATGGGCAAATCTCTTGTCCAATTTTTCGACCCCTTTGGCTTTATAAGGGTCTAACATTCCTTTTGGAATAAACTGCTCCATATTGGTCACAGCCCATCCCCAGATACAGTCAGCTTGAGGATTGTCCTTCTC
>Ga0315291_10008209_pt1 | contig 12836 bp, 4 predicted proteins | sample YL17G12_20_MG_FD_203070 | JGI IMG/M metagenome (GOLD analysis project Ga0315291, IMG submission 203070) | Sediment microbial communities from Yellowstone Lake, YNP, Wyoming, USA - YL17G12_20 | ecosystem: Environmental > Aquatic > Freshwater > Lake > Sediment | place: USA: Wyoming | collected... | reverse complement strand
GGAACACTTGGTGTTTCTTCGGATATTGCTACACAGACTTTAGCTAATGAATTAGTGGGAGCAGGTGCTTCTAAATTGATTCCTAAAGTATCTTCAACTATTAGTCCTTATGTAGAATCAATTAAATCTGGAGCAAAGGATATAATATCTGATATTGATAATGCTGTAATAACTCCTATACAATTTAGAAAAGAGATTAAAGCCATTAAAGATATTGCTAGTAAGCAACATGAAGTGTTTAAAAATCCTATAGCTGAAGCTAAACTCAAAGAATTAGGAATTGATCCTGGAGGATTACAAAGTCCTTATACACATGCTAATTTAAGTTTTAATTCAGGTGTAGGGAGTGCTTACTATCCTTGGATGGATCATATAAATATAGATATGAGACAATTAAAAAGACTTAGAAAAGAGGGTTATAATCTATCAGATAAAGCGGTTTATGAACACGAACTAGGTCATAAGATTCAACAAAAAAACTGGTTAAGTTCACTAGAATATAAACAACAACTTGTTAATTCTTTTTTAAAGAAAAGACCCGGGTTTACTCAGATGCAATCATCACCTACCAAGCTTGATAAAATGTTAGCTGATGAATTAATATTTACACCAAAGGATGCTTTAAACCCAAAAGAGTTAAAAAATTTACAATACTATCACCTGGGAAGCAGAGGTGTTGAGAGAATGGCTCATCTGAGAGAAATGAGACAAGGTATGATTGACAAAGGAATAATTAAAGATGAATTTGAACGTATTACTAAGAAGCATATAAAAGATTATGTTGAGGTTACTCCTAATGACAGAATTGCTAGTTTCATAGATACAAAAGATGTCAATAACTATTCAAAGTTAAGAGATGCTTTTAAACTTCTTCCAGCAGTTGTACCAGTAGGTTTAGGTGTTAATAGTATGAATAAGAAACAAGGTGGTCAACAAAAGGGTTGGCTTGACAATTTACATTAATTTTAATATATTTGTACTATGACCAAAGATGAGATTTTAAACGGGATGAGTGAACAAGAGTTCTACAACCTGTATCCTACAAAAGAGGCTTGGGAACAGTCTCAATTAATGGCCCACGGTGGTGTACCTGATATGATGGGTATTCCTTTTGGTTATGGAATAACTATGGCTGATGGAGGAACTCCTTATTATGGAGGACCAATCTATCCTGCTCAAAATGGTACAGCTGTACAAGATTATCAAAATCTAGATAATGAAGGACGCGCTATTCCTGGAGGTCTTATGTGGGATCCTAATACGGGTAAAACTTTAAAAGATCCAATGTCTCAACCTGTATCTACTTTTCAAGCCAATGGTATACAAAGTCCAAGTCTTAATCCCGTAACACAAGGTACGGTTGGTGTAAACTTCAATAAGGTAAATACAAAAAATAATAAAAGATCTTTTGGTATAATTGGTCAACCTCAAAATACAATGTTTGATGCTAATAGTAATAAATTAGTAACTCAAAGATTTGGTGGTTTACCAGGTGGTCCTCATGATATGCCTTGTATGAACTGTGGTGGGTATATGGATGAAGGTGGAGATTCTAGCATCTTTGGTTATGGTCAGTTTCCAGCTATGCAAGGAGGTGGTGATGCTGATATGGCTGCTTTATGGTTAGCTCAAGAACAATTAGCTCTACAAAATAGAACTCGTCAAGGATTACCTCCAGGTGTTAAACCTACAGGAACTAATCCTCTTAACTATAATCCTTTCTTGAAAGGTAGTGATATTAACCAACCGGATTCTATGCATACTAATCCATATGATCCTAAAATAGCTGCGTACTTTAAGGGCAATAAGATGATTGCTGGTCCCACTGAAAATACAGGGCCTTCTATTAATGCTGCTAGAAAAATCAATACTGGAAAATTTTATAAGAAGGATGATGAAGTATATCCTAATTATAAACAAGTTGGTGGAGGATTTATTAATGATGGAAGCTATCCTACAATGAACATGGGTGGAATAGATTATTCTGATACCATTAATGATGTGTTCTCTAAATACCAAAAGAAATCTGGTGGAGATGTAACTAGTCAAGGAGGTAATCAAGACTATATTAAGAAACAACAAGCTGACTTCTACAATGCTATTCAAAGTAATGTAATAAACAAGTTTAATCAAGATGAGCGCAATCTAGCAAACCAGGTTACTCAACAAGCTGCCATGGAAACAATGACTTCTCACGGTTACCAATATGGTGGTGGTCCTGGTATGAGTTATGGTAACCAACCTTATGATGCAACTAATCTAGATAATCAAGCTATCCAAAATATGTATAGAGATAATATCTCTAACTATCAAGATCAGCGTGCTCAAGATACTAATGCTTTCTATAATGCTAATATAAATCTTGCTTCTAATATAGATCAAAATTTAGCAGCAGGTAGAGCAATGAACTCAATGTTTGATGTTACTCCTAAAGCTCAATATGGTAAAGCAGTTAGACCAGAAAATTATAAAACCCAAGCAGAGTATGATGCTGCAGTACAAGCTCAGTATGATGCTGAAATAGCAGCTTCTGATAATACTCAACAGAACATGCCTTGGTTTAAACAATTTGCTCAAGAGTTTGGACCACAAGGTAGGAATAATGGTTTAAAGTATTTTCCGGCTAATATGAAACAGCATTACCAAATGAATAAGAAAGGTAAAGAAGCTTTCAATAACTTACCTGATAATTTTCAAATGGGTAAACTTAAAGTTACTCCGGAGTATGGAGTACTAGGTAGGACATGGATGGGTAAGAAACTAGGTATAGGTCCTAAGCGTATAGGTTTTGAATTAGATGGAACCAGTGCTTGGCAAAATTCTCCTAATGAACAAGGACCTCAGGTTAGATTATCTGATCCTACTAATCCATTACTTAAACCTTATTCCCGTGTTAGCACCGGTTCTCCTGAAGGAACTTTAGAAACAGAAACAGGAAGCTATGCTCCTCCTACTTTTGATCTAGGTAAAGATAGAACACCAATGGCTTATGGTGGATATAAAGCACAAGATGGTAGAAGTGTATTAGGTCCAAATCCTATAGGTATGCCTAAAGGTGTTGCTCTTAATGGAGCTCCTCCAGCTACTGATTTTTTAGGCACCCCTGCTGTAACAAATTATAAAATCCAAGCTGGAATTAAAGATCCTGAGATAAACAAGTTTACTCAAGCTGATGAGAGTGGTATAAATAAAGTTAATGCTAAAGCAAATCTTAATAGACAATGGAGTGGTTTAGGTGAAACTCTTGGTCAATATGCTATACCTGGATTAAACATGTTAGCTAATCAATTTGAAAAGAAAGATTACAGAAATGCTCAAAAGAAATTAGAAGAAGGTACATTGGCTGATAATGCTAAGTTAACTAGAAGTGCTAATGCATTTGATATGGGAACTTACCAAATTAATACAGGAGATTTTAGAGAGAATGAAAAGAACTTTAGTCAATTCCCTGGATATAATGTAGGTAAGTTTGGTGGCAGATTTCAAGAAGGTGGTGCCCAAGGTGATTCATGGGAAGATGATTTAACTGAAGATGAAATTGAGATCTTAAAGTCTCAAGGATATAATGTAGAATATTTAGATTAATACTATGGCAAGAGTTAGAATAACTAAGACACCAAAAGCGCTATCAGGTCTTGAAGTAAAAATGAAAGACATGAAGCCCGGGTTATATGGTACTAATGGTAACCGTCAATTCAGCTTATCTAATCAAGTAGAAGGTCAGAGATTCTCTGAGCCAGCTATTGATGTAAGAAACACATTACAACCGGTAGCTAGAGAAGGTGCCAACCTAGAAGCAGAGAAAGGTGAGACAGCTATTGTTAATGTAGATGGTATGCCCGCGCACTTTAAGATTGGTGGTAAGAGACACTCTCAAGGGGGTACTCCATTAAATCTTCCTGATAACTCTTTTATCTATAGTGATACTTCTAAAATGAAGATCAAAGATCTGATTATTCAAGCTCAATTTGGTATGGTGCCAAATAAGGCCGGATATACTCCAGCAGAGATCTCCAAGAAGTATGATATCAATAAGTTCAGAAAAGTCCTTGCTGATAAAAATTCTGAATCTGTAGAGAGAAAGACAGCAGAGATGATGATCTCTAACTACAATTTAAAACTAGCTAAGCTAGCTTTAATACAAGAATCAATGAAAGGTTTCCCTCAAGGTATACCTTTAGTTGCTATGCCTTATATCATAGAGAATGAAATGGATGCTGCTAAGTTCTTACCTGATCAAGCTCAAGAACAAATGGAAGGTGAAGCTCAACCTGATGCTGAAACCGGTGAAGCAAGATATGGAGCTAATGTTGTCTCTACATGGGATACTCATAGATTTGGAGGAATGCCTAAAGCTCAAGATGGTTATTCTACTTCTACCTTTAAAGATGCTTTTGCCAAGATGCCTAAGACTGCAGTAAAAATTACAAAGCCTGCTACTGAAAAAGAAGATCTTATAGGAAGAGGTTTTGATAATGATCCTGTTGAAGAAAGAAAATGGGCTAAAGATCCTGAAGTAAGTCTTTATTATGACTTGTATAAGAAAGCTCAAAAATCCGGTCACGGTCCTACTATGCGTGCTGCCGCTAAAAAGATTAAAGATGCTGATATTGGAAGTTGGACTAATCCAAGTTTTGCATGGGATTTTAAATCTGGTCAAAATAAATTAACTGACTTAGCTAAAATTCTTAATGAAGATGCAGATGCTCTAGTTAATAAATATACTAAGAAGCCGGCACCAGAAAGTGTAGAGGGTAGTGATGCACAAAAGTTAAGTGAAGATATTATAAAAAGACAGATGGCTGCAGATGCCTTTACTAAAGCTTATCAATTAAAAGAAAAGCTTAAAAGAGAAGGTAATCCGGATAGTGCTCTATATTATGATGATCAGGTTAAAGCTCTTTTAGAACTTCATCCTGATTATAAACAAGCTCATAAGTGGAGACAACACCGTGCTGGTCAAGAAGAACAAGGATCACCATATGATCCAGAAAGTTATCAAATAGAAACACCTTCTATATATTATAATAAAAATGAAAGTCATAAAATAGAAGAGTTATCTACTAAAATGAAAGAGTTGTATAATAAACCAGTCTCTGAACAACAACAGGTAAAAGAACAAGTAAAAGAAGAAGTTAAGAGTGCGCCTACAGCAACTATAGAAACAGTTGAGGTAGATGAAGAATTTTAAATATAAAAAAGTATAGTCATGGCTGATGAAACTAAAGAACCAGTAAGATGGGAAGTATCCAAAAAAACAGGAAACAAAAGACCTGTTTATAAAGATGCTGCCGGTAAGGAGTATTATGGAGAAGTTGTTAAAGCAACTGCAGCAAAGACAGAAGCTAAGAAACAGTCTGCTTCTGAACCTATGGTTTTTGATGAAGGTAAAGTCCAAGTTCCCTATGGAATGGATAAGGCTTATACACCAATCGGTGTAAAGAACTTAAACAAGTACATGGAAGAATATGGTATGGACCCATTACCTGAGAATGCTTCTAAAGAACAGATCAAAGCTGCAGCTGGTAAATTACAACAACTAGCTATTGAAAAAAATCCTTCTCTAGTAGAGCACTATATGAAAGAAAGAAATCCTAAACCTAATGCTAAGCTTGAACAAATGCTTGGTAGTAAAGGATATGGTAAGACAAATGCTGATTTAAAAAAGGCTGTAGCTGATGGTAAAATTAGTCCTGAAGAAATCAGAAATGCTTATAAGGATGATCAGTGGTGGTTCCGTGCTTTAACTACTGAGAAGAAGAGATTACCTAGAAAAGAATATGAGGAGAAGATGAAGCAACAAGGAGCCATTAAACAAGGAGATAAAACTTTCTTTGGTGATGATCCTACAAGACCTTATGTTTATACTGAGTATGAACCTATTGATGAAGAACCAAAAAAAGATATTAAAGTAGTAGATAAAGAAGTAATACCTGGAGTAAGACCGGACATTAGAAGAAACCCGCCTGTAGAAGTTGGTAAGAAGACTTATGCTCCATGGTGGTTACAGGATATTGTAAAGACTTCTGGTGCTGCAGCTGACTTAGCTAGAGTAAAGAAGTATTTACCATGGCAAGATAAGCCGGAGGTATTCTTACCTAAGGCTACTTACTATGATCCAACACGCGAACTAGCAGCTAATACCGAGCAAGCTAATTTAGCTAGTCAGTTTCATCAAGCTTTCACGGGTCCTAAATCTGGAGCTATCTCTGGAGTTCAGGGTAAGGCTTTTGACAATGCTGCTAATATCATGGCTAAGTATAACAACTTAAATGTAGGCCTGGCTAATCAGTTGTCTCAAGAAAGAGCTAGCATATTAAACCAAGCTTCTCAAAATCAAGCCGGTTTAAATACCCAACTTTGGGATAAGTATACTATTGCCAATCAACAGTTTGACAACTCTAAGAATATGGCCCGCCAGAACTTAAGACAGTCTTATATGGATGCTATTACTAACAGAGCTAAGACTCAAGCTTTAAACACTCTGTATCCTAATTATTACACAGATCCTTCTAGAGGAGGTTTTGTTAATTTCAATCCTGGATATGGACCTATCCATGCTAATGCGCCTGGTGATGACTTTGCACAACAACAAAAAATTATGGAAAGATTTCCTGGTACAACATTTAAGGAAGCTGATGATGCTGTTAATAAGACTAAAAAATCTGATACTGAAGCTAAAGATAACTTTGATCCCTACTTAAGAGCTCAAGGTTATCAAAATACATAAAACAAATAAACTTTATAAGTGTATTAAACTTATAAAATTTTGTATTAAATTTAAAGCATAAAATTAACTCATGGCTACCTACATAAATGGTGTAACGGATTATATCCCACAGATTCAAAGTTTTCAACCTGACTTAAATTTCTATGGCAATGTTATGCAAACCCGACAAGGTAAGTATGATGCTGGCAAAAAGAAAGTTAGTGATCTTTATGGTAGTCTTTTATATGCTCCTATGAGTAGGGATACTAATATCAAAAGGAGAGATGAATTCTTTAAAGTTATTGATAATGATATCAAGAGAATATCTGGAATGGATCTTTCTCTAGAGCAGAATCAAGATGCTGCCATGGGTGTATTCAAAGGTTTCTATGATGATAAGTTTATGATCAATGATATGGTCAAGACTAAGAATTATCAATCTCAAGTACAGCGCGGTGAAAACTTTAAATATTGTACAGATACTGAAAAATGTGGAGGTCAATATTGGGATGCAGGTATGCAGAAACTCCAGTACAAAATGGATGAGTTCAAAAAAGTTTCAGATGATGAATCTATGAATTTTAGCATGGGTGAGTTTGATCCTTATTTTGATTGGAAAGATAAAGCAAGTAAAAAAGCTAAAGAACTAGGTTATGAAGTAAAACAAGATACTCCTTCTGGAAGATGGATTATACATGATGTTAATGGTAAATTAGTAGAGGGTGGTCTTTATAATTTATTTACTTCTCTTTATGGAGATGATCCTAGAGTGCAGTCTAATTATGATACTCAAGCTTATGTAACAAGAAAGAATTTTGCTAAAGGCAATGCTCTTCAATTTGGTTCAGAAGATGAAGCTGAAAAGCAATACATAATGAAGAATATCAATCAAGGTTTGAGTGATGCTAATTCAAATATGAAAGTAATCAATGATAGTTATAATCAATTGAATAGCAGCTTTAATAAGCTTGATAAAAAGAATAATGGTGTAGGTCTTACACCGCAAGAAAAAGCTGCTTATGAAGCAATCATTGCTCAGAAAGGCCAGCTTGAAAAATCAAAGAGTACTTTACAATCTAGAATAGATAACATTCAGAACAATATTGATATGAATGATATTGATAGTCTAAGACGTAGAGCAGATCTTGGTGCAGCTACATCTTTTGAACAAAGTGATATGTTAGGCTTAGCTGAATCATTAGCTAATATTAAAAAAGAAAGAACTCTTACAGTTAATCCTTATACCAAGATGTATGAGGAATTTGGTCTTCAAAAGAAGTTAGCTGATCATAATGCTTTACTTGATGTATGGAAGATGAAGCACAAGTTTAATTATGATTTTAAACTTGAAGAAGCTAAAGGAGCTATCAAAACAAATCAGTTGCCTACAGAAGGTTATAGTATTACAGGAGCTCCGTGGGCTAATGTAAAATATGATCTTGATGCAAAACCTTCTTTAGCTTATGATGCAAACATGGCTGAAAGAAATTTAAAACAACAAGAAGCTTCAGCAAAAAGTAGTGTAGCTCTTTATCAACTTTATGAAGCGGCTAAAGCTGCATATAATTCTGATCCAAATAAGAATGCCGGAGCAGAACAGTTTCTTAAACAATTTGGAACTAAGTATACTATAGGTAGTCCACAAGAATTACAAAAAGCAATTATAGATAACAAGCTTACAGCAATTTCAGCCTTTAATGGTGTTGTGAGTAATGCTAGTATGAAGAATAATCCTACTGGTGATTATAGTTGGGCTCGTCCTATTCTTAATCAAAAAGGTGGTGTTATTGATGATGTTAAGTTTGCTAATGAAGCTTTTCATTCTAGTCTTAATGCTGATTTAAAAACTAATAAAAGAATTGCAGATAAGATTGCTGGTACATTAAGTGCAGAAAACCCTGTAGCTAGACATGCTAAATCTTTAATAACAGAAAATGGATTCCTTAGAGATGAAGCTTCTTTCATTAAGGATTATAAAGCAACCAATCTTAAAAGTCATATAGTAGTAAGTGATGATGATGGAAAAAATGCTTACAAAAAACTTACTGAACAATTCTTTAATACATATAATGCAGCTGACGAAACAAGTCTGAGACAAGGTCAAGGTCTTTCAGGACTAGGTATGACTACAAGTACTCCTAAATCTTTTGTAGGATTGGATATCTTAAAGAAAGGATCTGATAAGGTAGTAACGGATATTATAAAAACAACTAATGAGGCTCTTAGTAATTTTGCCACAACAACAGTTGCTATAGGAGATCCTAGTAAAGCAACTTTAGAACAAGGTAATAATGAAGATGTAGCTAATTTTGCAACCTGGTATTTGAATCATCAATCTGAGATGTCAGATAAAAGTCAAAACAGAACCTTCACTGGTATGGTAAGTAATATTGCAGCAGAAGATCCTACTAAGGCAGCAATTACTTTTAAAAGTATTGATCCGGATGTTATCAAGCAATACAAAGCTGTTAATCCAGAAACTAAACTTCAAGATCTCTCTAAAGGATTTACTGTATTTTTTGATAAGAGTAAACAAGCTAATCCTTTTGAAAAACCTATGAGCAATCTAGAAACTGTATTAAGATTAGATGGTCATGCAAAGTCAACAGGATACCAGGATAATGCAGGTACTGTAGATTGGGTTTTTGATAAATCTAGTAATAAGGTTCAGGCTATTTGGACACCTTCTCAGTATAATGAAAAGTATCAATGGATTGATGGAGAACCAGAAGTTTTAGTAGATACCGATATGGCTAACATAGGAGATAAACAAGCTTTTGTTGATGCAAAGCTTTCTATATGGGCTGCTAAACAACAAGCTATAGGACAACAAATTGCTAAATTTAATCAGGCTAAAAAGAAATAATTATGGCTGAAGAATTACAAACATCTGAGCCAGATCTTAGAGCACTCCAAGCAGATTTAGATGCTAGCATAGCTAGTTTAAATAAAACGGGATCAATGCATCTTGATACAGATTTGCCGGCTAAACCTGAAGCTATTGATATTTATAAAAACAGTGTTGGTAATCCGGTTACAGGAAGTAATCCAGGATTAGGAATAACTTCTGCAAAAGATTTTGCTCAAAGTGCACTAAAAGAATCTAGTAGTAAATCAGAAGATCCTTATACTAACATGCGTCCTTTCACCTACAGCGGTGATTATGATGGAGCAAACTTTGATAGATATTATGGAACCAAAGCTTATAAAGCTTTAGGCTTCTCTCCATACAGAGACAATGATGCCTTATATAATCAGAAGATGACCTATGGTGATCAATTTGTAAGAGCAGCATCTCAGTTTGACAATATGGTGTTTGGAGCCATAGCAGGTGGCGTTAGAACCTGGGGCACAATGTTTACAGATCCTTTAGCGCCAGACTTAGCAGGAGCTAAAGATATGGCCCGATCTAATGCAATAGGTGGTATGACTCAAGGAGGCTTTGGTGCCTTTGTAGGAAATACAATGTTAAACTCAGCTTATAGTATTGGTATTGGTTTAGAGTTCTTGGCAGAAGAAGCAGCTTTAACTGCGGCTACTGCTTTTTCAGGAGGTCTTGCTGGTGAAGTAACTCTTCCAGCAATGGTTGCTCGCGGAGGTATGCTAGGCAGACAACTTCTTAGATTCGGTGAGATGGGTGCTAAACTTGGTGGTAAAGCAGATAAGTTTGGAGATGCTGCTAGAGCTTTTGAAAAAGCAAAAGGGTTTGGAAAAACTGCAGCTAAGACTGCCGGTGGTGATAATATAAATGAAGCTAGACAATATTTTAATAAAGTAGCAAGTGGTGCTTTTGATTTAGTAAATCCATTGGAGTCAACAGCTACAGCACTTAAAAGTAGTAGATACGCGAATGACTTAGCCAAGACTGTAGGAACAGCTGGAGCTTTCATGGATGATATTATCAAGATTAAAACTGCAGCATCTGAAGCTAAGCTTGAGGGCGGCTTTGTAAAGATTGATGCTACTGAGAAGCTTATTGATCAATACCGTGAAATGCATGGTAAAGATCCAGAAGGTGAAGACTTAAAGAAGATTGAAGATCTTTCAAGTATAGAAGCAAGAAGAGCAACGCTGTATAATTTTCCTGCTATTATGACTACTAATAAACTTCTTTTCTCAACTATCTTATATCCTTTAAAAAAGGTTACAGGAACTGCGAGTACTAGAATTTTACAAGACATAGTAGCTGAGGATGGCATGAAAGCTTTAGCTAAAGATCCTTTTAAGATAATGGGTAAAAGTGCGGGAGCTCAGTTAAAAGCTGTAGCTAAGTCTTTTGCTAAACCGGCTGCTTATGGTAGTTATGGAATGACCTATTTAAAAGCTAATATAGGAGAAGGTCTTCAAGAAAATATTCAAGAAGCTATTTCTCAAGGAGCTATTAATCATGCTTTAGCTGTTCAAAGAGATCCAGCCATGGCTGCATATCGTGGATACATGGGTTACATGATGGATGGATTAAAGGATCAAGTATCAGCTCAGGGTGCTGAAACTTTTGCTTCAGGATTTTTAATGGGCACTTTTACTCAACCTATTATGAGTGCTCCCGCCTGGGCAATATCTAAAGGTGTTCAAAAATTCCAAAGTAAAGATAAGAGAGAAGCTGCAAAAGCGGCAAGAGATGAAGCTTTATTAAAGGAACAAACTACTCTTAATGAGATGGCCAATAATGATATTCTATTATGGGCTCCTGATATTATTACAGCAGTAAAGAATGGTACTCTAAGTAAAGATATGATTGAGTCAGCTTCTGTAGGAGATGTAAAAGGTGCAAAAGATTCAAAGTTTAGACTTGAGTTTAATCATATTGCAACAGCTCTTACATCAGGTAAGTTTGAAGATCTGATGACTAAGCTTGCTGATTACAAGAATCTTACTCCACAAGAAGCTTTAGAAGCATTTCAAAGATATGGTATTGGAATAAATACTACAGAAGAAGCAGAAAAAGCTCTTGGTCAAATGGACAGTGTTATTGAAAGAGCGCGTAGTATAAAAGCTAATTATGAAATGGTTGCTCAAGAGTTTCCAAATCCATATAATCTATCCGGTGTAAAAGCAGATCCTATAGAGATGGTTGCTTTAATGAGTGCTCATAAAGCTTGGGAAGAAGCTCAACGAAATCTTGTATTTGCTCATAGTGAATTTGAAAGTTATTCAACAAGAATAGCAAGTATGACTGATGCATTTTCTGCATTAGCTTCAGGTATTGCTAAAGGAGACGCTCAAAATTTATTAGCTGTAACAAGTTTACAAGGACTTGCTAATGAAGTAGTCACTTTAAATCAAGAAATTAAAAACTTAAATACTGTTGAAGGTCAAGCCTCTGTAAGGAACCAGAAAGAAAAAGTTAGAGATTTACTTCAAAATTTTGGAGATGCTATAGTAGAAGCTCAGAATAAAATCAAAGCTGAGAATGTTACAGACTACAGTGAAAAGCAAATAATATATCAAGAAGCTAAGAAGAAGTTTCAGAAATATTTAACTCATTTAGCTAAGAAGAATAATACAATTCTTTTTAATACAAAAGCGGATGAAGCATTTACTTTGCTTACAGATACTCTTGAAATGCAAGATGAGCAACACAGATTAGCTGAAAGTATTAATGTATTAAACAATCCTAAAGGATTCTTAACTCTTCAAAAAAGATTACAGGAAGCTTTTGCTGAACACCATAAACAGAAGGAAGAAACTATTGCTGATAATCTTAAAAGTTTTACAACCATGATTGATGAAAATGACATCATTCAAGGTTTTGGTAAGATGGGTATAAAGATACCAGAAGATTTTTTAGCAGAATATAAGGAAGCACTTAAAGAAGGAAAGCCTTTGCCGGCACCTACTTATTTTATAGATCCTAAGACACAGTCTGAGATAACAAAAGAATCTAATCCGGAAAAGTTTGCTGAAGCATTTGAGCTTTGGGAAGGCTTTAAAGCTTGGATGGAACTTAGTCATTCTATACAAAGCAAAGAAGACTTAGAAAAGATTACAGCAGCAAATATTGAGAAAGATGCAAGTGCTCTTAAGAAATATAATGACTATGATCAAGTATTACGCGATAAGCTAACTGTTATTTACTACAAAGCTAAGCAAGATGGTAAGATAACTGATGATGTAACTTTAGGTA
>Ga0315291_10008208_pt1 | contig 12837 bp, 10 predicted proteins | sample YL17G12_20_MG_FD_203070 | JGI IMG/M metagenome (GOLD analysis project Ga0315291, IMG submission 203070) | Sediment microbial communities from Yellowstone Lake, YNP, Wyoming, USA - YL17G12_20 | ecosystem: Environmental > Aquatic > Freshwater > Lake > Sediment | place: USA: Wyoming | collected... | reverse complement strand
CTCCCCGGCCGGCGGCTCCGGCCCAGGACCCGCCGTTTGCGGCGCCAGCGATCCCGGAGGAATGGCGGAGCTTCCGGGTGTATTTCGAGACGCCGATCCGCGACCTGGACCGGCTGCCCTTGAACCAGCAGCTCTTATACCGCGAAACCGCAAACCACATCGAGACCACCTCGCGCTGGATCGGAGAAGGCAGCCGGCGCCGGTTGGAATACACCCGCACCGAAAAATTGAACAGCCATTGTCTGGCGGTGGTCCAGTTCCGCTTTTTGCCCGGGAACTATTTTCAGTTGCAAGAAATGGCCCGCACCGTGACCAACCCCGCGGGCGAGCGCGTGCGGGAAGAGTACTGCAATTTCGAGGATCCGCGGTTCCGTTATCCGGCTGACCTCTGCCATCCCTACACCCTGGAGCTGGCGTATCGCAGCCTGGAGCTGGCCCCGGGAACGACGCGCAACTTCCATCTCTGGCTCGGGGCGACCGCCAGCCTCAAGATGACCGTGCGGGTGGAGGGCCTGGAGACCTTGCCCCTGGACGACGGCCGCCGGGTTTCCTGCTACCGGCTGGAGATGATTCCGGACCTGGTGGAGTATATCGGCGTGGTGGGAAAGTTAATCCAGCCGATCGTGCCGCGCTATACCTGGTGGCTTTCCGCGGAAGGCTCGCACTCGCAGGTGCGCTACCGGGGTCCCTTGGGCCAGATCAACGTGGTCAACGCGCCGGTGGAAGTTCACGACCTTCTGGAAAGGAAGTTGTTGGATGAAAAAGAGCCTGCGGCGGAGCGGTAGGAAATTCCTCCGGGCCGCGCTGGAGGCCTTTGGTGAAACTTCTTCTTCGTCAGCTTCTTCTCGTCCTTTTGATGGTATAATGCGCTCGGAGGCACCGACCAAATGAAACGAATCCTTCCCTGGCTGGTGGTTTCAATGCTGGTGTTAATCGTGGCGATTACCCAAGCGCAAGAGAGTCTCCAGCGCACGCTTACCCGCACCGAGGACCCGGTGGTGGTCAAGGCCGAGGCGATCGCTCCGATGCAGGGCCAGGCGGTTACCGCGCTCGCGGTCCTGCGCTGGCAGGATGGAAAATTCGAGCCGATCCCGGCCCAGGTGGACGAGCGGACTACGGCCGGGGAGTTCTGCTTTGAGCACGGGCCCAAGGCCGGCAAGTTTGTCGGCAACGGCAGCTTTGACGGAGACGACGAGCTGGTCTTCATGGCCGCGGACGCGGGCGACCAAGCCCCGGCCGAGGCGGCGATACCGGCCGGGGCGGAGAAGGCGGCGGAGCTCTTGATCCGCGATCCGGTTTCCGGCGGCCAGGTCTGGGCTTACCTGATGGCTTTTGCCGGTGAGCCTCCGCGCTCGCCCAAGGATTACGTGAGCCACGAGACCAAGGAAGGCCGCAACTGGGTGCTGGCCGAGAACTACCAGTTCGCCGAGTTGGACGGCGAGGCCTATTTTGACCGGCTGATGCTGCGGGGTCAGGACGGCCGGATGAGCGGGAACCTGGCCGACCAGATCAAGGGCCGGACCAACATCAAAATGATGGGCGGGCTGATCTCGGCTCGGATCATGGATCGCACCACCAGGTCGGACCTGACCGCCTGGAAGGACGGGCCGGTGCGGGTGCTCCACCGCATGGAAGGATACGTCAAGGAGGGTCCGCTGAAGATCGGCGGGAGCGGCGGGGCCAACAACGTGTTCTACCGGAACTTCTTTTACACGCCCATCACCATCGAGCTGCCGTTCAAGCCCAGCACGCTCTTTTCGGACTTCTCCATGTATTACGTGATTGATTGGAACCCGGCGACCGAGGGCTTCCGCTACTTCGACTCGATGAACCCGGCCGGCGTGATCCTGGACGGCAGGATGGACCCGGAGGAAAAGAACCAGGACTACAAGTCCCCCCGCACTTACTGGGCGGTGACCGGTCCCCAGGGCAACATGCTGGTGCGGATGACCGCCCCCGAGAAATGGGCGAAAATCGTGACCCTCCAGCTCTATTACGTGGATGATGACCAGGTGAAGGACGATCCGGATAATTTCCCGGGCCAGCGTCAGACCGGCTATTTCATCCACGGGCTTTACAACCTGGACAAGGGCAAATACAGCTACACCCTTTACTACCATGCGCCGGTGGGACCGCTCGACCCGGAGCGGGCCCAACCCATCCTGGACATCCTCGATCATCCCTTGCAGGTCCAGGCTTCGGCCTGGAAGTAAGCTGCTCAGTTGCTCTTCCTCGGCTTCTCTGGTAGAGATAAGCCATGCCCAAGGAAATCACCGTCGGCTTGATCGGCGCCGGCCTGATCGGCACGGCCCATTCCCTCTACCTTTCCGCCATTCAAAAGGAAAAAGTCTTTCCGCTGCGGCTGAAAGCGGCGGCTGACCCGGACCCGGTCCGGCTCGAGCGCCTGACCAGGGCCTTTGCCTGGGAGAGCAAGTCCACCGAGCCGCAGGCGGTGATCGAGGACCCGGAGGTGAACGCGGTCTTCGTCTGCACGCCCACCGCATTTCATAAGCCATATGTGGAAGCCGCGGCGGAGAAGGGCAAGGCGGTGTTTTGCGAAAAGCCTCTGGCCTTTACCGCAGCCGAGGCGCGGCAGATGTTGCAAGCGGTGGAAAAAGCGGGGGTGGTCCACCAGGTCGGCCTGGTCTTGCGCGCGGGCCCGGTCTGGAACGCGCTCAAGAGCCTGGTGCGCCGGCCGGAATCAGGCTTTCCCATCACCTGCATCTTCCGCGACGACCAATGCTTCCCGGTCAAGGGCATGCACGACTCGGCGTGGCGCTCGCAGCAGGAGCTGGCCGGCGCCGGCACCCTGCTCGAGCACAGCATCCACGACCTGGACATCATGGAATGGATGTTCGGCCGCATCCACCAGGTCCAGGCCACCACCGCCTCCCGCTTCGGCCACGCCGGGATCGAAGACCTGGCGCGGGTGTGGGTCGAGTTCGAGTCGGGCATGACCGCCACCCTGGTCTCGGTCTGGCACGACGTGCTCCACCGTCACTCCAACCGGCGGGTGGAGGTCTTTTGCGAGAAAGCCTATTACGCGATCGAAGCCGAGTTTTTCGGCACCCTGGATTACATGATGGCGGACCGGTCCTTGAAGACCTTGAGCGATGACGAGGTGTTCGACCTCAGCCTGCAGGCCCGCGGCATCACGGACCCGAACGAAAAGAAGCTGGCCCGGATTTACGGGGTCTTGCAGGATTATTATTTCTGCCGGGCGGTATTGGCCGAGGCCAAGGCCGAGCCGGGCTTTGAGACCGCGGTGCGGGCGCACGAGGTGGTGGACGCCTGCTACCAGTCGGCGCGGGAGGCCAAGCCGATCGGCTGGTGAGCGGTCCGGGAGGTGAACGCATGAAGCAGGCCGTGATGGCCCTGATGGCCGCGGTTCTGTTGGGGGGAAGCTCGCCGGCTGGGGCCAAGGGCGATTCGAGCTGGCTCCAGGGCGCGCGCCTGGTCATCTCGGGCGGGCCTTGCGCCGGGACTTACACCCTGGACCTGCGCCAAGGCCCGGAGAGCGTGACCCTGGCGGATCAGTTCGAGAGCCGCTATCCCCTGTCCGGCCCGGCCTGCCCCCAGCCGCCGGAACTGGTGGTGACGCGAAAAGAGGATCATCTCTTTGCCGTGGCGGTGGACTACCGCGCCGGCGCGCCGGTGGACCCGGTGGCCGGCTTTGTCCTCCATCTTCCTCCGCCCGAGGTCAAGGCGGTGCACGGCGCCAATGTCCCCTCGAAAAACCCGATGTTCATGATGTGGACCGAACCCTTCTGGGCAAAAAGCCTGGCCGAACTCCCGCGCGAGACCCAATACGTGCTCTGGCAACGCCCTCTCAACGGCTATGGCGCCGCCATCCCCCTGGTCGGCGGCGGGCACCGCTCGGCGCTCTCCAGCGAAAAAGGCGAAGTGGTCATCGTGGCTTCCTCCTATGACTCCAACTACGTGCCCCAGCGGGTCCCGCTCTTCGCCTGGGGCCGCGGCCAGGACCCCTTTCGGCTCACCTCCGAGCTGTATGCCTTTGCCCTCCCGGTCATGGGCGCGCCGGGCAAGCTCCGGACGGAAAAACCCTTCCCGGAGATGTTCAACTACCTGGGCTGGTGTTCCTGGAACTCCTATTACCGCGACATTAACGAGGACAAGCTGGTGGCTCATGCCCGGCATTACCAGGAAGCGGGACTGCCTTTCCGCTGGATGCTGATTGACGACGGCTGGCAAACCCTGGACAAGCGCTGCCCCAACCTGATCCCCTGCCAGATGCACCTGTCGGCTTTCGAAGCCGTGCCCGACCGGTTCCCCGGCGGGCTTAAACAAACCGTGGCCAAGCTCAAAAGCTACGGCATCACCTGGGTGGGGGTCTGGCACACCTTCAACGGCTACTGGAACGGGATCGCGCTCAACTCCGAGCTGGGCCGAGAATATGCCGACGCCTTGCTCCCCATCACGACTCCAAAGGAGAGCAAAGAAGTCAAAAATTATTGGCTCGCGCCCCGGGGCCAAGCGGCCATCCCGGACCCCCGCTCCGAAAAGGGCCAGCGCTTTTACGATGCCTACTATGCCTTCCTGAAAGACTCGGGCGTGGACTTTGTCAAGGTGGACAACCAATACGCCCTCTCCCTGGTGCTCCGGCAAAAGGGCGATATCATCAACATCGCCGACGGCATGGCCCAGGGCCTGCGCAACCACCAGGAAGCCGCGGCCCGCTATTTCAACTCCGCGGTGATCAACTGCATGTCCATGAACATCGAGGCGCCCTACAACTGGTATCTCACCAACGATGCCCGGAACTCCCTGGACTACATTCCCCTCTTCCCCAACAATCCCCGCGTCCATACCATCCGCAACCTCTACAACGCGCTGTGGTTCTCAGAGCTCACCTGGCCCGACTGGGACATGTTCCAGAGCCACGACCAGGGCGCGACCATGCACGCCGTCGGCCGGGCTGTCTCCGGCGGCCCGGTCTATGTCACCGACGCCTTGAACAAGGAGAAGCCGGAATTGATTTGGCCGCTGGTCTTTTCCGACGGCCGGGTGCTGCGGGTGGATGCGCCGGCGCTCCCGACCCGCGACGTGCTCTTTGAGAACATACGCACCGCCCGGGTGCCGCTCAAGGCCTTTGCCCGGGTGGGGGAGAGCGGCGTGGTCGCGGCCTGGAACGTGAACTACCTGAACCTGCCGGTGAAGGGGACCGTCTCGCCCCGGGATTGCGAGGGCCTGGCCGGAGGGCAGTTCGCGGTCTATGAGCACTTCTCGAAAAAGCTTTGGGCAATGGACCGGGAAGCGAAGGAAAAGATTAAGCTCGGACTCTTTGACGTCCGGCTCTATACCATCGTGCCGATCGAGGATGGCTTCGCGGCCATCGGCCTGGTGGACAAGTATATCTCGCGCCGGGCGATTTCCCGGGAGAGCCGCGAGCCGGGCCAGGTCGAGATCGAGTTGGTGGAGGGCGGCAAGTTCGCGGCCTATGCCGAGAGAGAGCCGAGAGAGGTGAAGGTCAAGGGAGCCGATCTGGCCGGCGATAAAATCTCTTACCAGGCCCAAAAGCTGACGCTGGACCTGTCCGGCTTCAGTCCCGGCCCGGTCAAAGTGGAATTAAGCTGGTAGGGCTGGGGTCAGGTCTTCACATTTCACTTACATAAGTCAGGCCCTGCCCCCGCCGCGGGGAAAAATCGAGGATCAGGCCAGGTCTTCCACCCAGAGCACGCGCCGCGCCAGCGGGCTTGCGGCTAAACCTTCATAGAGCCGGCGGTCGGCGGTTACGAACGGAACGCGCAGTTCTATCGCCAGAGATAAATACAAGCAGTCGTAAATGCTCCGACCACTCTGGACGGCAAGCGCGTAAGCGGAATCCTGAAGGTAAGGAAAGGCATGGGTCTTGACCGGGATCTGGCGAAGCCGCGCCCTCGCTTCTTTGGCATCTTCCTCGGTCCAATCGCCCCGCCGAATTCGCTTGCAGAACAGGTTATCCATTTCCAGCAGAAAAAAATCCGGCGCATGTAAAACCTGCCCCAACTGGAGAAGCCGGCGAGCCGGTTCCGCATGCGGTTCATTCAGAAACCACTTGGCCGCGGCGCTGGCATCCACCACCCACTCGCTCATCGGTCGCGGTCCTCGCGGATCAATTCGGCGCTATCCGAGAATCTCCTGCCCTTGAAACGACGACGGAAATCTTCCATCATCTTTTTCGCCGTCGCCATGTCCACGGTGGGGGACGTTACCGCCTGCTCCAGGATCCTCTTGGCCTCGGCCTGCAGGGAACGGCCCTCCCGCTTCGCCCGTTTTTTCAACTGCTTCACGACTTTTTCATCCAGATTGCGGACCAGGATTTGCGCCATGACTCTTCTCCTTTCCAACCCGATGCTATCATAATGATAGCATAAGGCCACGCCCGGTCAAGCCCGAGGAACAGTTACCGGTTTTGAGGTGACGGTCCCTGGGAGGCGGAGAGCAAGCGGTAGAGGCGGCCGGCCTCCGGGTCCTGGGGGTAACGGCGGAGCAACTCCTGCAGGTAAAAAAGGGCGCGCTCGCGCTCGCCTTGGTGCGCGGCGACCAGGGCCAGGCCCAGGTAGCCTTCCCGGCGCGAGGGCCAGCGCTTGACCATCTCGGCATAAGCCGCACGCGCCCGGTCCCATTCTTTCCGCCCGAACCGAAAGTCGGCCAGGGCCTGCCAGGACTGAATGATCTGCGGCCGCTCCCGGACATGGCCCTCCAATAACTGCTCCGCTTCTTCCGGCCGGCCGGCCGCGGTCAGGATCTCCGCCAAGGCCAGCACCGCCTCGGAGTTGAACGGGCTGCATGGCTCGGCGTGCCGGAGCACCTTTTTAGCCTCGGGCCATTTCTTCTCCGCCATCAACACCCGCCCCAGCTCCAGGTTCAGGGCGTAGCTGTTGGGGTAGAGGGCAATAGCCTGCCGGTATTCTTTTTCCGCTCCTTTCAGTTGACCGTGGCTCCGGTAGAAGTCGGCCAGGTCGCGATGATAAAAAGGATTGCGCGGGTTCAGCGCCTGGGCCAGGCGATAGTCCTGAATGATTTGGCCCTTGGTCTTGGCGTCGAGCGGCCCGGCACCGGCCCGGGCCTGGGCCAACCTGGCGTAGATCCCGTCGTTGTGGGGATCGAACCGTTTCACCTGGTCCCAGGCCGCCAGCGCTTGCTTGAACTTGCCGTCGGCCATTGCCTCCTCGGCCCGCCGGATCAGGCGCAAGTCCCAGACCAGCCAGGCCGCGCCGGCCATGGTCCACACGATAATCACTGCCAGAGCGGCCCGGGCGAAACGGAAAGATCGATTCGGCGCCGGGTCCGGCTTCCCGGCCAGCACCGCCTGGAGACCGAGCACGGCCCACCAGGCCCCGGCGACTTCCGGGACATAGAGGTCAAAGTCAATCAGGGAATGGGACAGGAAGGCGGCTCCGGCCGCGAGCAGTCCGGCTGGCAGCCATCCGCCTTCGCGGGACTGGCGCCGGCCCTGGACCAGGAAGAGGAGCGCGAGTCCGATCCAGCCGATCAGACCGAGGGGCCCGGTCTCGGCCCAGACCTGGAGGTAGCAGTTATGCGCGTCCTGCACCTCGTTCCCGAAGGTCGAGCGATGCGCCATGTAAGCGAGACCAAAGTTGCCGAGCCCCACGCCGGTGAGGGGTTTTTCCAGGGCCACCTCGGAAGCCGCCCGCCAGTTATCCAGGCGCAGCTTGATCGGGTTGGCGGGGTGAAGGAAGTTGAAAAATTCGCGGCCGCGGGTGATCCCGATCCAGGCAAGGCCGGCGATGAACACCAGCGCGAGCAGGGCCAGGCCGGCGCGCCGGGTGCGGGGAGAGAGCCGGGGGAAAGCCGGGGCGAACAGGATGAGCAGGCCGACCCCGGCCGCGAGCAGGCCGCCCAGGGAGCGGGTGAAGAAGAGGGCGAGAGCCATCGCGGCCGCGGGAACAAGGAGCAAGGCCATCCGCCAGGGGGAAAGCGACTCGATCCGGCGGCGCAGATCGCCGGCCAGGGCGAGGGCGAGCGGGATGAGCATGGCCATGTCGCCGGCGAACAGGTCGGGCGAAAAGGTGAGACCGAAGACGCGGCGCTCCTCGAGGGTCTGGACCACATACGGGTCCAGGGGCCGGGCGATCTCCAGGGTGGCGGCGAAGCCGCCGAAGTATTGGCGCAGGGCGACCGCGGAGGAGAGGAGGCCGGCCCAGACGAGCACGACCGCGGCCGACCGGCCGAGATCGGGGGTGAGCCAGCGGATGACGGCGAGGACCATGAAGAGGTGTCCGAGCAGAGTGATCATCTCGTTCCAGCCGGCGCGGGGTAAAAGGCCGAGCGGGATCGAGATCCCGGCGGCGCCGAGGAAGAGGAACAGGAAAAATTCGAGGGGTTTGGGGACCCAGAGTCCCTGGCCGCGGCCGGGCAGGCGCAGGAGCAGGAGGCCGGCGAAGAAGAGAAGGAAGAGCGGGTTGCTCAGGGGGTAGATGCGGCCGGAGACGAGGAGGCGCAGCGCGATTCCGCCGAGCAGGGCGGCCACGCCCCAGGTCGGCGGTCGGGGAGCAGGGGAGGGAACCACCGGGTCGGTCCCTTAGACGAAGTCGCGGCGCTGGAAGACGATCATGGCCAGGCCGAGCAGGAAAGCGGTGGTGAGGATGCCGATGGCCACGATGTGGAAGAACAGCCCGAGGTCGAGGGCCTCGCCATAAGCGGCGGCGTTGAAGCGGCTGTAGTTGGAGAGGTTGGGGACCAGGTGGTAAAGCCCCTGGGCGAGATACGGGTAGATGGTGCTCTCGGACTTGGCCGCCAAAAGGCGGAGGTCATTGGACATGCGGCCGATCACGAAGAAGGCGAGGGAGAAGATGGCGCTGAGGGTGGGGCTGGAGAAAGTGGAGAAGAGCAGCGCGGCGGCGATGATGATGGATAGCTCGATTAGGATGAGGAGGATGGCTTGCAGGAGCGGCCAATTGAGGCTGGAGGCCATGTAGAAGAGGACGCCGGCATAGGCCAGGGTCATGATTACCAGATTGACCAAGAGGGTGCAGAAGAGTCCGAAGAACTTGCCGAGCAGGAACTGGTAGCGGGGCAGGGGCTTGGCCACCAGGGAGTAGATGGTCTTGCGCTCGATTTCCTTGCTCACCAGCCCGATCCCGATGAAGATGGCGATGAGCACGCCGAAGATGGAGATGCAGGCCAGGCCGAGGTTGGTGGTGATCTTGACCTGCTCGCCGATGGTCAATTGGCCCAGCGCGATGGTGAGCAGGATCATGAGCAGGGCGAAGACGAGCAGGTTGTAAAGGATCCGGTCCCGGATGGTTTCCTTGAAGGTGTTGACGGCCACCGCCCAGACTTTCATGACCCGACTCCTTCCTGGTTCCCGATCTCGGACAGGAAATATTCCTCCAAGGTCTCCCGGTGGGGCGCCAGAGAAAGGAGATGGGGCACAGACATTCCTGTCTGTTTTTTTTGCTGAAGGATGAGTTCCAGGATGCGCTCGGCCGCAGCCTCGTCCGGGACCCGGATCAAGGCCACTCCTCCTTGCTCGAGCACGGTGCCGCCCTCGGCCGCGATCGCCCGGAGGCTGGCCGGGTCCAGGCCCTTGACCTGGAGGTCCACTGACTGGACCGCGGCGCTGAGGATCTCATCCAGCCGGCCGACCTTTTTCAGCCGGCCCTGGTGAATGATCCCCACCCGGTCGCAGATCATCTCCACGTCGGGCAGGATGTGGGTGCTGAAGAAGATGGTCTTGCCCTCTTTCTTCAGTTCCAGGATCAGGTCGCGGATCTCCTTGCGGCCGCGGGGGTCGAGCCCGGACATGGGTTCGTCCAGGATGACCAGCTCCGGGTCGTTGAGCAGGGCCTGGGCCATGCCCAGGCGCTGGAGCATGCCCTTGGAATACTTGCGCAGCGGCAGTGGTCCGGCCGCGGCCAGGCCGACGCGCTCGAGCAGGCTACCCACCCTTTGCCGACGGGTGGCGGCATCCAGGCCGAAGAAGCGGCTGAAGAAATCGAGGAACTCGCGGCCGGCCAGGTAATCGTAAAAATAGGGCTGTTCCGGCAGAAAGCCGATCCGGCTGCGGGTGCGGACGTCGCCGATGGGTCGGCCGAGCAGGGTGGCGGCGCCGGCGGTCGGATAAATCAGGCTGAGCAGCATCTTGATGGTGGTGGTCTTGCCCGCGCCGTTGGGGCCCAAGAACCCGAAGATCTCGCCCGATTCCACCGCTAGGTCGAGACCCCGGACCGCCTCTACCCGGCGCTGGAAAAAGCCCACGCGAAAGGTCTTGGAGAGGTTTTCCGTCTGAATGACTTTCATCATTTTTTCATCTCCGGGGGGGTATATAGACTCCTGCGTAAATTTTCACCGAGCTTTCGGCCTGGCCGGTCTTGGGATCAATGAAGTAGTAGCCGGCCAGAGGGTGCGCCGGCATCTCGGAGGGGTGAAGCAGGCCGGCCCGGAAAAGGTCGTCCCAGGAGGCGGCCCGCCGGCCGTAAAGAGCCTGGTATTCCTCGAGTTTTAGGTTTAAAAACTTAAGCTGCTCGGCGACGCGGAGCTCCTGGATCCGGCGCTCGAAAATGCGTCGGTATCCCCCGCTTTCGGTCTTTTGCAGGATCTGCTCCAAAAAGGCGATGCTGAGTTCGGGGTTGCCTCCTTCGGCCCGGATCCGGCTGGCCAGCACGGCATAGTAAAGATAACCCGAAAGCTGGGCCGCGGCGTCGAGGTTTTGTGCGGCCGCTTCATATTGATTGCCGAGAAAATACTGCACAAAGCCCAGGTAAAAAGCAATCTTCCAGCTTTGCGGCAAGTTCTGGCGGCCCTTCAACAGCACCTTTTCAATTTCCCCGCTGTTGCCGCCGGCCACGGACAGAATGACTCCGGTGAAAATATAGACAAACTCGAAGCGCGGGTCCAGGTCGGTAATAAACTGGGCGGCCCCGATCAGGTCGTCGGGCACTTTTTTCAGGCTCAGCAGGGTGCTGGTATATTGGATGGCCTGCAGCCAGTAGGCGTCCGCCACCAGGTCGTAGTAACCCAGGGAAGCGACCCTGACCGCGGCCGCGTTCGGCGGCCGCAAGTGATACTCGCCTTCCTCCTGCCGGCGGTTCTCGGCCTGGTCTATCCCATGCTGCATCCACACGATGTTGCCGAAAAGCAAAGCCAGAGCCAGGAGCGCATTAGCCGTGGTTCGTTTATCAAGCATCGCCTTGGTTATTCATTAAGACTGAAAAACTTGCCGGTTGGTTTCAGTTTTCCTTTGGGGGAAATGATACCTCAAAAGGCCTGGCAGGTCGAATCGCTGGTTGGGGGGACCGGTCCTGGCTCTTGCCCGCCCGGCAGGGGGAGGGGTTCTCGTCGTCTCCTGCCACGTCTATTTCTTGATCGGGTAATACCAGAAGGCCAGGAAGGATGCCAGGGTGATCACTCCGGCGACCGGCCCCACCGAGATCACGCCCAGCGGGCGGGCGTGGGTGTTGCCGAGCAGGTCGAACATCAGACCCAGGATTAAAGGGGACAGCGCGGAGAAGCTCTTGGTCCACAGGCCCTCCACCCCGTTGTAGACCGATTCCCGGCGAAAGCCGGTCACGGTTTCGTCAAAGTCAATGATGTCCGCCAGGATGGGCCGGGGCAGGACCAGCATGGCCGAGACCGGAGGCGCCGCAAACAGGAAAAGGATAAAGGGCCGATAGACCGCGGGGATCCCGCCCCACAGATGCAAGGTCGCCCACACCGGCAGGAACAGGCCGAACCACAACAGGCAGATCAAAAAAATCTTGCGCTTGGTGTATTTCTGGGAGAGGTAATTGGTCAGCGGGAACATGGCCGCGGCCACGATCATGATGGTAAGCTGGACTCCGCCGGCGATCAGCTCGGACTTGCCGGCCAGGTCGGTGCCGAAGAGCAGGTAGGACATCAGGAAGGGGATGGACCCGATCACGATGTCCGCGGCCAGCCGGAGCAGGGCCACCGAGACCACCCAGGGCAGGAAGGCCCGGTTCTTCAAGGTCTCCCACCAGGCCCGCAGGATCGAGTAGGGCACTTCTTTTTTCTCGGAGTGCTGGGTCTCCTTGAGCAGGAACACGGTCGGACACAGGCAGAGCGCGCTCAGGATCACGCTGCCGAGGGCGATGACCTTATACATGTCCGGGAAGTGGAATCCGGCGATGGTGACGCCGCTGGGCATCTCGGTGATCAGGTAACCGACCAGGCCCAGGGCCAGGATAGTAGCCACCACCCCCACGTAAGCCTGCCACATGGAGATGTTGAGCCGCTCGTCGTTGTCCGGGGTGATTTCCGGCAGGAGCGAGAGGTAGGGATTGACCACCACGGCGAAAAGGAAGTAAAAGCCGCCGCCGAAAATAAAGAGCCAGAGCGCGGTGGGAAGGTAGTTGCTGGTGATCTGGATGGTGCGGCCGAAGATGGACCAGTCGTATTGAGAGGCCCAGGTCGGCGCCGGGATCGGGGAGAACCAGAAGAAGAGGAAGCAGAACAGGAAGGGCGGGGTGGCGAAGATGATGTAGGGCATGCGCCGTCCCCAGCGGGTCCTGGTCTTGTCGGAAAGGTAGCCGACCAGGGGGTCCGAGATCCCGTTCAGGACCCGGCCCAGGCCGATCACCATCCCGGCCAGGCTGGCCGGCAAATACAGGATCAACCCGGTCTTGTCCAGGGGCGGGGAAAGGAAATACATGCCCCAGCCCAGGATGATGTTCCAGAGCAACTCCGCCGGGAGATTGCCCAAACTGTAGCCAAACCGTTGGCCAAAGCTCAAGCGAAACGATCCCGGTTGCGACATGCCGGCCCCTCCTCGAAGCGCCTCCACCATAGAAGATACCCGTCGGCTTGTCAACCGCCATTTGGGGTCAGGTCTTCAAATAAAGTTTAAGACCG
>Ga0315291_10008207_pt1 | contig 12837 bp, 5 predicted proteins | sample YL17G12_20_MG_FD_203070 | JGI IMG/M metagenome (GOLD analysis project Ga0315291, IMG submission 203070) | Sediment microbial communities from Yellowstone Lake, YNP, Wyoming, USA - YL17G12_20 | ecosystem: Environmental > Aquatic > Freshwater > Lake > Sediment | place: USA: Wyoming | collected... | reverse complement strand
TCATTCATTCTTTTGTCAAACATTGCTTTACCCTCCTTTCCTGTTTTTGCCATTACTATATAGTCAAGAATAGTAGAGTAAAGCATTTTCACATTATATTCAATATATTTGGGCGAAATCTTAGGTTAAAGAAATTATAAAAGAAAAGTTACTTGGTTACTTGATGATTTTTTGTTAGTTCAAGTAGCCGTTAGCGATGTTTTTTTAAAGCTTTGAGTAGTATTTTTCAAGTTCAATACGTTCCCTCATACTCACTAAAATCAAGCATATATGCGCTGTGGCTCTTGATTTAGAAACTACGCTGTCTGTGTCACTGCATCTGATTTCATTTAGTGCTTCGAGTAGTATTTCTTGAATATCTGTTAGTGACTCAATGGAGATTGGTTCTTTGTGTATTTTGGATTTGCTACCGCCTAGACTTTGGGATAACTTACGCTTTGCTACTATGTCAGGCTTTTGACTATGGAAAAAGCAAAAATCGTCATTTTTTAGGGAATAGGATTTACAATCTGGTTTTTTGCATTTCAAAGAAAATTCCTCACTTTTGAAGGCATAGGATTTTGCATCGCAGATATGCTATACAATGCCTCTAAAACGCATGTTTTGGGGTCTCTGCTGCGTTGTTTTTGCTTTTATGGGTTATTTATGGCAGTTCAATTTTTATTCTATTTATGGCATTTGAGAGTGGCCAAATATGCAAATTGTGGAATAAATGGAATAAAACGTAATGTACCGTGTCATTCCAGAGGTTTTAGACTCTTTTATGTACATATCGAGATGGGATAGGAAAAATGTGAATAATAATATGAGCATTAAATAATTAATCGGGTAATCCAGTATTAGATCTTTTAAATCCCCCTAACCCCCTTTTTCAAAGGGGGAATCAGTTACCCTCTTTAGCTAAAGGGGAGTCAGAGGGGATTTGATTCGCTTTATTTTATTACCCGATTATTTTCTTAACCTTCATATATTTTTTGCCTTGTCATTCTTATGTCTGCAAAATCGGCATTATGTGGCATCAGAATGTTGTTGACATAACTCATCTCTGTATGCTAATATAAATAATAAGCATCAGCCTCATGAACTGATGCGCCTGTCTTAAAATAAAATTGTGATAAGCTGGCGGTTGCGATGGTTGGCATAACCTGTGTAAGACGCAATCGCTAGTTTATCCCTTCACTTACTGGAGGTAATTATGCCAAGCAAGTATTCCGGATATACACAGCTCCCGAATATCTTCGTACCGCTTATGCCCTACCTTTCAGATGGTGAATTCAAAATCTTAACTTTTCCTTAGCGTATATGGTTACAAGAAACGGCTTAATACCCGAAGTACAAGTTTTCTTATTTACTAAATCTGATCTCAATTATCCATTGTGACTGTTCTCTGGTGGCAAGTGTTTCTATATAATTGTCTTGGGCCTCTTTAGATAAACTGAGAAACTTTTCTAAAAATTCTTCTTTATTTAAAGGTTTCTTTAAATCCTTTTCTTTAAATGTGTCGTTTTTTCCGACTGAATTTGCTTGTTTTTGGTCGTTTTTTACGGCTTGAGGTAGTCGTTTTTTCCGACCAATTTTTGAAACTTTGCTAGTCGTTTTTTCCGACTGGTTAGATAGTTCGTCTATCGTTTCTATTACCTTGTTCCAGTCAATGTTATACTCATAATTTGGCGAGCAGTAAATAAGTCCTTTTTCTTTTAAGTCAGCTAAGGTTAGAGCGATAGTATCCCTATCAAGTCCGGTATCCTTTTCATAGGTGCTGTAAGATATGCGCGCAAAAGACTTGTGATAGCCGTCAGTATAGCGAGCTATAACCAGCATAATCTTAGTGGCAGCCTCTGACAGATAAGGTAAAAGTTTAAAAAAGACATTATCCAGCTTAGTAAAAGTGAATTTCATCTGACCCCCCTACGCAATAAAGGAGGCAGGACGCCTATAATTGCGTTCTGTTCGGGCGAACAGATATAGGCATCCTAAATTTATTCAAACTGCGGTGAGTCGTCGGCCAACGACTCGATCAATATTATACGATATTCAGCATTTGAAGTGCAAGATAATTTTTTACTTATGGAAATAAAAATAAAACACGGAGACACAGAATTTGATCAGTTTCAAACTGAGTTTGATCAATAGCACGGAGAGAACTTAGAAAGGATGAAGGATGAATACGATTAGAAGATTCTAAGATTAGAAGATTTGAAGATTACTTTACCTAGTTTCAATCTTTAAATCTTCCAATCCATTTTCATTCATCATCCTTGTCGCCTTTATCTTTTTTCTCTGTGTCTCCGTGTTTTTTCATGAATTATGACTATTCCTCAACTAATTTTTTGAAATTTAAATTGTTGAATAAAAAGTTGTTGACAAAATAATAAATATATGGTATGGTATTTTAATCTTACTTTATATCGAAAAAACCACGATCTTAGCCTCTAGGTCGGGGGAAAAGGTGTCTGATGTTGCTTCAATGTCAGTATTTCCTTGACTTTTTCGTATATTTTATGCTATAATTACGCCTGATGTGTGGTTTCAGCAAATCATAAGTTTGCTGTGCAAGTTTGCTGTGTAAAACCAATGATGATGCGGATTTAGATGGAGGTAGATATAGAATTCTTTTTTCTTTTTTGTGTCTTTTGAGCATTTCTTTGTAATTGACCACTTGGCGTTGGAACAATAAAAACTGGAATTTTATTGAAGAAATTTATAAAAAAAGTGATAAATTAAAGTTTTTTATTTGGCTAACTGCGTGGTTAGCAATATTTTTTCGTAAAAATGTCAGAAAAGTGTCAGATTTTTGTCACTTTAGGCTGACTGAACTAAATGTTAAGGGGAAATATGGACTCTCTCAGAGCAGCTCCCCTGGATTCCTGATTAGCGTATGTCGAAACAGTCAAACGTTATAGGCTCGCATCTCACACTTTATACCGAGGAGGTATACCACATGATCAGCTATAAAGTTAGAGGAACAACTTCTGTAATTGTTGCAGTGACTATTTCTGTTTTCTTAATGCTTTTAGGATTTGCTTCGGCAGGTTCCGCTGCCACTATCACTTCTGTGGCGCCTGCTTTAGGAACCACTACCGGAGGTACTTCAGTAATCATAACCGGAACGGGCTTCGGCGCCACCCAGGGTGCCGGTGGTGTGACGATCGACGGTGTACCAGCGACCATCACCCTTTGGGGAAACACTTCGATAACGTGTCTGACCCCAGGGCCCCATGCAGCCAGTCCTCCTCCAGTTGACGTTGTAGTGACACCTAATGTAGGTGCTGTAGCCACTGTGTTTGGTGGTTTCACTTATGGTGTAGTCACAATCACTCCACCAGTGGCGCCTGATTTAGGACCCACTGCCGGAGGTATTTCAGTAACCATAACCGGAACGAACTTCGGCCCCCCCACGAGTATTGTGAGGTTCGGCACTACACCAGCGGCTAGCTACACAAGTAGGACAGACACTCAGATAGTGTGTGTGACCCCAGCCCATGCAGCCAGTATAGTTGACGTTACCGTGACGAGGGGCGATGGTGGTGGAAGCTTTATACTGCCGGGAAGTTTCACTTTTGCTAACGTCACAATCGCTTCAATAGATACTGGTGTAGTTTTTTTAACGCCTAAGTATCTACGTTCAGCGCCCACTAATTCAGGTCTTGTTCAAGTGACCATAATCGGAACGAACTTCGACTCCCCTCAGGGTGCTGGTACTGTGACATTCGGCACTGCACCAGTCGTACCGAACGCCACACCGACCGGCTACGTCAGTTGGACAGACACGCAGATAGTGTGTGAGGTCCCAAACCATACAGCCGGTCCAGTTGACGTTATCGTGACGAGGGGTGATGGTGGTGGATTCGGTACACTGTCGGGAGTTTTCTCTTATTTTAACGTTACAGTCGCTTCGGTGGTAACACCAAACCTACAACCGATCCCACCAGCGAATGTTAGTTTTGGACCCGTTGCCGGAGGTACAGCAGTAACCATAACCGGAACGAACTTCGGTCCCCAACCAGCTGTTCCGATTGTGCAGTTCGACGATGGTATAAACCCGGCAGCGAATGCAGGGGGGCCTTGGACCTGGACAGACACGCAGATAACGTGTGTCACCCCTGCGAGCCCAATTCCTTTTCCCGGTACGGGTGCGGTTAACGTTACGGTGATTAGGGACGATTCTGGATCCGGTACAAGGACGTTAGGTTGGTCTTATGGTGACGTCATAGTCGCTTCAGTGAATCCTCCTGCGCCTGCTCGAGGAACCGTTGCCGGAGGTACTGTAGTAACCATAAACGGAACGAGCTTCGGCGCCTTACAGGGTACCGGTGGTGTGACGTTTGACGGTGTACCAGCGACCTTCCCCCCTGGCTCATCTTGGGCAGACACGCAGATAGTGTGTACGACCCCACCCCATGCAGCAATCGGTGCAGTTAACGTTCGAGTGACGAATAATGCAGGTATATTTGGTACACTGGTGGGCGGTTTCACTTATTTTGAAGTCACAATCACTCCACCATTAGTGCCTAATAATTTTGGCTCCACTGCCGGAGGTACTGTAGTAACCATAAACGGAACGAACTTCGGCGCCATCCAGGGTGGTGTGCAGTTCGGCGGTACATCAGCGGACTTCAGCATCCCTGGTTCAACTTGGACAGACACTTCGATAACGTGTACGACCCCAGGCCATGCAGCGGGTCGAGTTGAAGTTGTAGTGACGAGAACCGATGGTGGATTTGGTACATTGCCAGCACTGCCGGTTGGTTTCAATTATATTGGCGTTACGATCACTTCACCATTGGTGCCTGCTGGAGGATCCACTCTTCTTATACCACCTATACCACCCGTAGGTACACGAGTAATCATAAACGGATCGAGTTTCGGCACTACCCTTGGTACTGTGACGTTGGGCGGTGTACTAATGAACATCCTCCCCGCATCTTGGTCAGACACACAGATAGTGGGTACGACCAATGCCCGTGCAGCCGGTCTAGTTGACGTTGTAGTGACGAGGACCGATGGTGTAACTGGTACACTGGTGAACGGTTACACTTATTTTAACGCCACAATCACTTCAGTGACGCCTGTTACAGGACCCATTGCAGGAAATACTTTAGTAAACATAGTCGGAACGAACTTCTTGAGTTTCGGCGCCACCCAGGGTACCGTGACGTTCGACGGTACACCAGCGACCATCGTCAGTTGGGCAGACCTTTTGATAACGTGTAGGACACCAGCCCATGCAGCCGGTGCAGTTCCCGTTGTAGTGAGGAGGGTTGATCCTCCCTATTCACCACCGATAGCTAGTGCGGCGGCAAATTTCACTTATGGAATCACATTCATTGCGCCATTGGCGCCTTTTGAAGGACCCGTTGGCGGAGGTACTGTAGTAACCATAGCCGGAACAAACTTCGGCGCCCCTCAGGGTAGCGGTACTGTGACGTTCGGCGGTGCACCAGCGACTAGTTACACCAGTTGGGTAGACGGGCAGATAGTGTGTACGACCCCAGCCCATTTAGCTGGTCCAGTTGACGTTGTAGTGACTAGGGATGGTGGTATAATAAGCGGTACATCACTGGCGTCAGGTTACCAGGCAACAGGTTTCTTTTATGGAGTCCTAATCAATACGGTAACAGTACCCCCTGCTCCAGTAGGAACCCTTGCTGTAGGACCCGTTACCGGAGGTACTTGGGTAGACATAGTCGGAGATAACTTCGGTGCTTTCCAGGGTACCGGTAGTGTGACGTTCGGCGGTGCAGCAGCGAACTTCCCCCTTGGCTCAATTTGGTCAAACACTCTTCTAAGGTGTGTGACCCAACCCCATTTAGTTCCAGGTTTATTTCACGTTGTAGTGACTAAGAATGGTTTACCACCTTTCATAAGTGGTACACTGGAGAACAGTTTCTATTATGGAGTTACAGTCACTTCAGTGGCGCCTACTTTTGGACCCATTACCGGAGGTACAACAGTAACCATAGTCGGAGCGAACTTCGGTCCGTTCCCGGGTGGCATCAACCCCGCTAACGTGCGGTTTGGCGGTATACCAGCGATCATCACCAGTTGGACAAACACGCAGATAGTGTGTGTGACCCCAGCCAGTGTAGCCGGTGCAGTTGACGTTGTAGTGACGAGGAATGATGGTATAGATGGTGTACTGGTGAACGGTTTCTTTTATGGAGTTGGAATCACTTCAGTGACGCCTAATGTAGGACCCACAGGACTCCCTATTCCACCAGATACAGCAACAGTAACCATAACCGGAACGAACTTCGGTGCCGCTCAGGGTGCTCTGGGTAGTGTGACGTTTGGCGGTATACCAGCGACTAGCTACACCAGTTGGTCAAACACGCAGGTAGTGTGTAAGACCCCACCCCATGTCGCCGGTGCAGTTAACGTTGTAGTGACGAGGAGCGATGGTGTTGTAGCTGGTACCTCTGTACCTCCTCTGGGAGGTTTCTTTTATGGAGTCGTAATCACTTCACTGACGCCTAATGTAACACCTACTGCCGGAACTCCAGCTCAGATGAATGTAATCATATACGGACAGAACTTCGGTCCGACCCCGGGTACCGGTAGTGTGACGTTCGGCGGTATACTAGCGACCCCTGCTGGCACATGGTGGTCAGACACGCGGATAGAGTGTACTGCCCCAGCCCATCTAGTAGCCGGTAATCCAGTACCCGGTGCAGTTGACGTTGTAGTGACGAGGAATGATGGGATTGCCGGTACACTGCTGGCGCAGCCGTCACCTCCAGGTTTCTATTATGGAGTCACAGTCACTTCAATAACGCCTAATGTAGGACCCATTGCTGGAGGTACTGTAGTAACCATACTCGGAGATAACTTCGGCACTTCCCCGGGTCCGGGCGGTGGTGTGACGTTCCTTGGATTTGGTTTCCCAGCGACTGACTACGTCTGGTCAAACACTTCGATAACGTGTGTGGTCCCAGCTTTTCCATTTCCAATACCCCCACTACTACTCCCTGGGTTTACAGTTCAATCTGACGTTGTAGTGACGAGGAATGACGGTGTAAATGGTGTACTGGTGAACGGTTTCACTTATGGAGTCGGAATCACTTCAGTGACGCCTGCCTTAGGACCCACTACTGGAGATACAACAGTAACCATAGCCGGAAGTCCCTTCGGTGACTTTGTGACTGTAGGTGCAGGTACCGTGACGTTCGGCGGTATACCCACAACAACGGTCTTCAACGCCACTAATTGGACAAACACGCAGATAATGTGTAAGACCCCACCCCATGTAGCCGGTCCCGTTTCCGTTGTAGTGACGAGGCACGATGGCGCTGCAGATGGTGTACTACCGAACGGTTTCTTTTATGGAATCGTAATCAATACAGTGACGCCTAATGTAGGATCGGAGGTCCCGCCATTAACATTTCCTGTAGACATAGCTGGAGATAACTTCGGCTTCTTCCAGGGTACCGGTAGTGTGACGTTTGGCGGTACACCAGCGGTCATCGCTGGTTGGACAAATAATTTGATAACATGTACTGCCCCAGCGCATGCAGCCGGTCCAGTTAACATTGTAGTAACGAGGGATGGTGGACCACCTTTCATAAGCGCTACAGTGGTGAATGGTTTCACTTATGGAGTCACAATCAATACAGTGACGCCTACTGGAGGACCCGTTGCCGGTGGTACTTCAGTAATCATAGCCGGAGCGAATTTCGGTATCACACAGGGTACCGTGGTGTTCGGAGTTCCTCCGTTCGATCCACCAGCGGCCATCACCAGTTGGTCAGACACGCAGATAGTGTGTGTGACCCCACCCCGTATATTAGGACCCGGTGCAGTTGACGTTCGAGTGACGAGAGGGACGCCTGATGCCACATTCGGTATAAAGGCGTTAGGTTTCTTTTATGGTATAGTCACAGTCGCTTCAGTAGCGCCTGCTTTAGGACCCGTTGCCGGTGGTACACCAGTAACCATAATCGGAACGAACTTCGGCGCCATCTCTGGTGGTGTGACGTTCGGCGGTTTAGCAGCGCCCATAATCTCCGGTGGTTGGACAGACACGCAGATACAGTGTCTAACTCCAGCCCATGCAGCCGGTGCATTTGACGTTGTAGTGACGAGAACTGGTGGTATAGTATCCGATGTACTACCGCATAAAGTTTTCATTTATGGTGTAGTCACAGTCACTTCAGTGACTCCTGCTTTAGGACCCGTTGCCGGAAGTACTGTAGTAACTATAACCGGAACGAACTTCGGCGCCGCTCAGGGTGCCGTGACGTTCGGCGGTGCAGCAGCGACCATAATCCCCGCTAATTGGACAAACACGCAGATAATTTGTACGACCTCAGCCCATTTAGCCGGTTTAGTTGACGTTGTAGTGGCGAGGGCCGATGATGTTGTAACCGCTGGAATACATTCAGGTCAAGGTGCACTGGCGTCAGGTTTCCTTTATGGTGCAGTCACAATCACTTCAGTGACTCCTGCTTTAGGACCTGTTGCCGGTGGTACTCCAGTAACCATAGCCGGAACGAACTTCGGTGCCACTGCGGGTACCGTGACGTTTGACGGTATAGCAGCGACTGATGTCGTCTGGGGAGCAACGATAACGTGTAAGACCCCACCCCATGCAGCCGGTGCAGTTAATGTTGTAGTGACGAGGGCCGATGGTGCTGTACCTTCACTACCGTCTGTTTTCACTTATGGAACAGTCACAGTCGCTTCAGTGACGCCTAATGCAGGACCCACTGGCGGTAGTACTTCAGTGACCATAGCCGGAACGAACTTCGGCGCCACTGCGGGTACCGTGACGTTTGACGGTATAGCGGCGACTGACGTCGTCTGGGGAGCAACGATAACGTGTAAGACCCCAGGTCCTCATGCAGTCGGTGCAGTTCCCGTTGTAGTGACGAGGGGCGATGGCGGTGGAAGCGGTACACAGGCGTCAGGTTTCACTTATTCACAGCAATTTAAGGTATTTATTAATGGTGTTGTAGTTTCACCAACAACACGAGTGGAGGCTAATGTTAATGTGAATTTCTCTGTGGAAGTTTGGATTAACGGCATAACATCGGCAAAGTTGTTTTACAAGAAAGGCGGAGAAGCAAGCTATTCAGCACCAATTACCCTGAACCCGACCGGCGCACCCTGGACATGGAGTAATAACATCCCTGCGCTTGATGTGACCGCTCGTGGTTTGCTTTACTATGTTGAAGTAAATGGTGCGACTCATCTTTTCTACCCAGGGGAAGCAGCATCTGCACCAGCGATACCAGCGAATATCTCGGTGCATGCACCTTCGTCCTTTGCTTTCTACACGACACCACCAGCTCATTCCAACGTTTACAATCTAATTGCACCTAACGGTAGACCGGACGATGATAATTTGAGGACGGTCGTTGGTCCTGTCTTCAACGAAGGTGGCGGTGGAACGTGGATTGCATGGGGGTATAATCCGTCAGCCGGTATTTTTGTACGTCTTCCTAATACCGCAGGTACATTCATACCTGGACAGTCTTGGTTCTTCGCAAAAGATGGTAGTGGTATGCCACAAGCTGTCCCATTCTCTTCAACATCAGTAGATGCTTCAGTGCCATTTGAGATAATACTGCAGCCGGGATGGAACCTGGTTGCTAACCCATTCGCATTCCCGGTTGCATGGTCAGACACTGGCATAGAAATTCGGGACTCTGCTGATAATCCCTACACACCTACACAGGCTAATATCGGTGGTGTTGTAAGCGATAAGTTACACTGGTTGAATCCAGCGACAGGAAGCTATATTAAAAGGGTTTCTAGTGAGGATCCACCATTTACTATGATGCCTAACCAGGGAGAATGGTTATTTTCTGGTGTGGCTGGTGCGAAAATGCGTATCAAACCGATTTTCCACGTCCCGACAGCAATAGAATCGCCGGCAGCACCAAAGAAGGATATGACAGCATGGGAAGTCACCTTGTCGTTGCAGTCATCTGCTGGCAGTGACAGCGTAACAGCGGCTGTCGGAAAATCTACAGGAAAGGTAGAACTGAATCAGATAAAATCACCGGGAATGCCACTTGCACCTTACATAGCACTCATCAGAGATGATCAGGTAGGGGCAGCTTCTATGCTGTCTAGCGATGTAAGAGCTATAAACGATGAGCTTACATGGTCTATTAAAGCAACAGCATCATCGGAAGTGAGTTTGGACTGGTCTCTAGTCAACGTACCGGATGATTACATGCTGAGCTTAGAGGATCAAGCCGGAAAGGTAGTGAACCTCAGGCAAGACAGTGCAATTCACCTTGGTGTTGGAGTGTATAGCTTCATATTGAAAGCAGAGAAGAAAGCTCTCATTCCAAAGGCAACCAAGCTGCTTGTTAACTATCCAAACCCGTTCAACCCGGAGACATGGATTCCATTCGAGCTGTCGAAGGATACTGATGTAACGATCAAGATATATGCGTCAAATGGACAGCTTGTTCGCTCATTGGAGCTTGGTCACAAGATGGCTGGATTCTATAGCAGTAAGGACAAGGCAGCACACTGGGATGGTAAAAATGAAGCAGGCGAGCAGGTATCAAGCGGAATTTACTTCTACAACATCCAGGCTGGTAACTACAAAGATATCAGAAAGATGGTCATTGTCCAATAACCCGCGACTAAGGTCGTGGGCTTGTTATGAGACACAAGCCCTTGTGGACTAGCCTAAGTCGTAAACGACTACGTTATGGGTGAATATATAGGCACTTCGGGATATTCAGTCTAGTTCCGAACCCTGCGGTGAGTGATTAAAAGTCCTGAGAGGTAGGGACGGTGTTGCTCATACACAAACCACCTGCTAACATTGGCGAAGACTGCTAACCTGTTTGGTAGTTCAGGGCAAGTTTTATTTTAACTTGTGTAAAAACTACCATTTAATAATAGAAAGGAGAAGGGCAATTCATCCAACAGCTAAAACAGTTGGTTTCCTTGCCCAAACGAATCATGAAACCAAAAAATATTGCTCCTAAGACGGATAAGGAAGCACGTGAGAATTCTTACGAAGCTCCGCGTATCATCAAAAGTTGGCAGATTATGGTTCGCGCGATAGGTTCAGGTCTACCACCCACACCGGGAGGATAATTTAACGGTACAAAAATAGGGCTGGTATAGCCTGAATTAACACTTGTGGAGAGGGGGAGTTCATCTCACTCAACTTCGCCGAGATTGAGGAAGATTAGCCCTTCTTATAAGCGAGAAGCCCGTGATCTGTATTCGTTGGTAGTTGACATTTGATTCTTAAAAAAAATCCCGCTGAAAACGTTTTCAGCGGGATTTTTTGCGTAGAGATATGAATGATTTTGATTTCACAGACTTAAAAGGAGTGGACCTCCGAGTGATGATTGATGGTCAGAGCATGATGCCCGGATTGCCCCCCGGCACATGGGTCTGGGTTAAGACTCTGAAAAACAGGGATACCACTAATATCCGATTTGGCGACATTATTGTTTTTTATATGGATAGTCATGATTTAGTCTGTCATCGAGTTATTTATCATAATAGTCGGTGGGTATGGCAATCCGGGGACTATTACGGCAATTATTCAAAGGTGAATCGTGACTGTATCATTGGAAAGGTTCATGCCTTTGAAACCAATATAGGCGAAAAGAAAAAGATTAAGAATTACGGACGCTACGTTGGTCTATTGCGCTGTTATATCCAGATTATTAAGCGACATGTCAAGACAAAATATGCGAGGAAAAAATGAAGGTACTCTCATCACCAGAGATTATTACACAACCAAGCGATAATGGATTATGCTTGCTACATGCAGTCCGTGGGGAATGTCATATTTTGAATAATGCAGCAGCATTTTTATGGGAAACACTGGAAGAGCATTCACAGCAGTCAAAAGATGGTTTGACACCAGAAGAATTGGCTAAAAAGCTAAGTGAAAAATATAATATTTCTTATGACAATGCGCTCACGGATGTTGAAACATTCCTTTCTGATGCAATTTCCCTAGGCATAATCACGACCCTTTCTGAATCATGAAGCCCACCAAAACTGCTCCAGTGAATTTATCTATGTTTTCTCATCACAATCACATTACGAATATCCCGAAGTGCCAATAAAGCGCCACTCAACCCATCTGCAAGGGGCATGACGAGTCGTTTACGACTTAGGCTAGGTGTGTGTTGTCGCTTATGTCATAAGTTTCACCACAAGCCCCCGCATTTATGCATGGGGTTATTGATATTCTTTTATAAATAAGCGGACAAATTCATTTATAATATTGTCAAATTCAACCGAAAGTTTATCAAGTGAGACTTGTATATAATCTTCTTGGTCTCTTGCAATCTCAGTGGAGTTATTTATAAGTATACTTATCAAACTTGATTCCATCCCGAGTGAGTTAATTAAATCTGTTGAATTCTGATAATGCTCATCATAATATATAAAATTACCTTTTACTGAATTGCCCATTAAATTATTTTTTAATATCCACTCAATAGCATTGCGTTCAAGTCTATTCGGGTACTTCATTTTTTATTTGTATTTATTGTGAAAATTCCGTATCATTTCAGCTGGTGTCATTTTATTAACTTTCTCTATGTACCTTTTCTTTTCTTTTTTTTCTTTCTTTAAATCATCTTTCTTTTGTGTGTCTGGTAACCGAACCAATTTTTTACCTCTTCGGTTCGTTTTCCGACCCGTTTTTGGGTCGGTAACCGAACTGCCTGTGGTTTGGTAACCGAACTGTTCGGCAAAGTCGGGTTGGTTCGTTAACCGAACTACTTTCCAGTTAATAGCGTATTCATAATTATCGGTTACATCAATAAGTTGTTTGGCTTTAAGACTAATGATAGCATTACCAATACCTTCACGATGAACGCCAGTAGCTTTCTGGAAATG
>Ga0315291_10008205_pt1 | contig 12840 bp, 5 predicted proteins | sample YL17G12_20_MG_FD_203070 | JGI IMG/M metagenome (GOLD analysis project Ga0315291, IMG submission 203070) | Sediment microbial communities from Yellowstone Lake, YNP, Wyoming, USA - YL17G12_20 | ecosystem: Environmental > Aquatic > Freshwater > Lake > Sediment | place: USA: Wyoming | collected... | reverse complement strand
TATGACAGCGGGCTCATCGAGCTGCCGCTGCAGGGCTTCACCGACCGCGTGTGGTTCGAGACGGTGAAGATGGCGGACCGGGAGCTGTACGACGCGTGGCGCGCCGAATGGGGCCACCGGGCGGTGCCCGCGGGCGCGCGCGCGCCGTGGACCACCGCGGACGCCCTTGACTCCTGGATCGAGTACAACCTCGCCACCGCCGACTTCACCTACGATAACGGCTTGCTGTGGGTCATCTGCTGGCATCCCTACTCGCACTACCTGCACGACCCCGACAACCGCATGCTGCCGGCCCTGCTCAAGCACTGCGCGGCGAAGCAGGAAAAAGCGTGGGTGTGCACCATGCGCGACGTGGTGGGGATGATCGCCGCGTAACGTGCGCGGCGGCGATGCGGCCGCCCGTCGCGCGCCCCGCGTGACGCAGGCCGCGATTCCTCGCGTTACGGCCCGTCGGGCAGGGCTTCCTCCCCGATCGACGGCCCTGCGTGCTCGGCGGCCTCCGGCTGCAGGGTCTCCTTGGCGGCGAGTTGCCCCGCTTCGCTCAGCTCCACCGACCTGGGCACCCGCACCCGGCTTGCAGCCACCAAGGTCATGACAGCGATCACCGCCCCCGCGAGGAACACCGTCGGGTAATCATACTTCACCCATAAGTAGCCGCCGATCGCGGGCACCGTCATGGAAACGGCGTGGTCGATGGACACCGACAGGCTGAGCGACGCGGTGAGGTCGGCCCTGGTTTCGGCGATCTTATCCATGTAGGTCATGCGCGCCATGCCCACCGAGAACAGAAGCTCGTCCAGCACCAGCGTGCCGCCCACGACGTAGAGCGCCAGCGACCCGGCGAAGCGCTCGGCGTAACCGTAGCTCACGCACACGAACACCAGCAGCGCGGCCTCGGCCATCAGGATGGCGCGCTCGCCCAGGCGATCGATCCATCTCCCGAGCTGCGGCAGCATCCACACACCGATGGCGCTGGCGATGATTGACAGCAGGGCGAAGGTCGAGGGCGGCTGCTTGAATACCTTGATCAGCACCCACGGCCCGAAGGTGATGAAGATCTGCTTGCGCGCTCCGAACAGGATCGAGAGCAGGTAGAACAGCCCATACTTGCGCTTGACCACCAGCTTGGGGCGCGCTCCCACGTGGTGGCGCACGGGGCGCATGCCGGTCATGACCAGAGCGCCCGCTAGCGCCAGGGCCCCCGATAAGACGAACAGGGTGGTGTAGGCCACCTGCAGGTACTGCCAGCCGATCCACACCACCGCGGCGCCGGCGATCGAGGCGATGATCTGGATGCCGCCGATCTGGCCGAGGCGGGTGGCGCGCTCGTGCGGCTGCGCCTCACTCAGGATGATGGCGCCGCGCAGGGGGCCGAAGAGGTGCATGCCGGCGCTGTAGAGGAACATGAAGACGATCATGATCCAGTAGTCGCGCCCCAACACGCCGATGCCGATGTTGCCGACCGCCAGCACGCCCAGCGCCAGCGCCGCCAGCCGCACCTCGTTGATGAAGAAGAATACGCCCGCGAACACCGCCACCAGGAAGCCCGGCAGCTCGCGCGGGAACTCCAGCCGCCCCCGCTGCTCCGCCGAGAGGTGGAACGTGTCGTTGAGGAAGTTGTTGAAGCTGGACTCGAAGATTTTCATCGCCGCAGCCATGAAGCATGCGGCGATGACGAAAAGCAGAAGCTGCCGTCCCAGCCCACTCCGGCGCGAACGCTCAACCACTTGCCCGGTTGTCCCTTTCCCGATATGTTCTTGCCGCGGATTAGCGTGGAGGCACGCGGAGCTGTTTCAGCCCCTGGGCTACTGCTTGAACAATCTGCGTAATCTGTGCAATGGCTAGGCGGCGATGCCGCCGCTGGCTCTGCCATCCCGTTGGGATGACAACGCCATCCCAGAGGGACATGGCGGCCCGAAGGGTGGCTAGGTGGCTCCGCCACCGCCACGGCGGCCTTTGGGCCTAGCCGCTTAGCCATCTGCGGATGATCGTCCCTCCTGCGTTGTCGTTACTTCTTCTTGTGCGGGCGCACGAAGCCGACGCGCAGCTTCACGATCTCCTGCTTGGGCGTGTAGAAGTAGCCCGCGTCATAAGTGCCGTGGGCGATCATGCCGATGCCGAGCAGCGAGTCGGCGCCCACGCGCGTGCCCGGCGCCAGGAACACCCCCACGCCGGTGCGCACGTCGTCGCCGATGAAGGTCGCGTTGGCGGTGTGGTTCTTGCCCGGCCGCACCATGCGCCCGCGGATGTTGTACTCGCACCGCCCGCTGTCGAAGCGCCAGGTGCCGAAGAAGTTGCCCGCCCCAAGGTCACACTTGCGCCCGGTGACGATCCAACACTGCCCGGGGTGCATGTAAGTCGTGCCCGGCCCGGCGACGCCCTCGAAGTCCGCCGCGCACTCGAAACGCGACCGGTCCGCACACACCGACAGGCTGCGCACCACCGCGTGGCGCCGCACCCCCACGCCGTTGCCGATGAGCACGCCCTTCTCCACCACCGAGTCTTCGATGTAGCTGTTCTCGCCGACGATGACCGGGCCCTCGATCAGCGCATTCAGCCCCACGCGCGAGCCCTTGCCGAGGTACAAGTCGCCGCGGATGCGGATGGGCGTCACCGGGGGGTGGTCGCGCTTGAGCGCGGCCAGGTGCTGCTCCTGAGTCTCGTAGGGGCCGATGAACGCCCCCTCCTCGCACACCACCGTCGCCCCCGGCGATACGATGGTGCCGGGGAAGATGAACTCCGGGTCCGGCTCGCCCTCGCCGCCGCGATAGACATAGGCGCCCTTGCGCTCCGCGATCGCCCGCACCTCCCGCAGCACGATCGTCTGGTTTGCATCCAGATAATCGAAACAGCGGTCCACGTGCACCACCTCGTCCTGCGCCCGCACCGCGCCGATGGGCAGCCCGTACGAGATCGCTTCCTGCAGCGCGGCGGCGAGATACATGGGCTGGCTCGAGCTGAGCGCAAGCTGGCTCGACATGGCGAGAGTGTTGGCGTCCAGCGCGTACATGCCCGTCAGGCGATACCTGCCGTCCTCGGCGCGCCCCTTGATGCGCGCGATTCTCGTGCCGTCATTCGCGAGCTCGGCCGTGTGCCAGCTCAGCTTGTCCTCGGCATCGCTCAGCTCGTCGTACAGCGCGACGGGATAGTTGCCGCCCATCTCGGCGAAGGCGTTGATCAATCCCCGATAGTCGGCCCCGAATGCCAACAGGTCGCCGTTAGCTATGAGCACATTGCCGCTGATGTTGGCCTTGCGCGCGGCCGACAGCGCTGCCACCGCATCGCCCGCGCGGTAATGCTCGACCGTAATGACCTCCACCGGGCGGTCGCCGTACGACTCGCTCACGATCTGCTCGATGACGTGTGACTGGAACCCCGCGACGATCCATACGCGCTCGATGCCGACCGCCAGCAGTTGATCCACCACGCGCTTGACCAGCGGGACGTTGGCGACCTCGAAGGCGTACTTCGGGCGCGGCGATTTTTCGCCGCCGTAGGGAAAGCAATCCTCGCCCACGCCGTGGGCGAGAACCAGCGCTTGCTTCAGCTCCGTGGACATCGGGTTACCTCCGGGATTGCCGCCGGCGTCGTCATCAGCCGATGCCGGCCTCGTTGCACGCCATGCTTCGCCGGGCGACGGGGAATCCCTTGGCGAGCGCCGCTGGATCGCGGTTGGCACGTCGGCGAGGACGCAATGGGCTAGCGCGAGGGGGAGAGTGATGGTGCGGCAACGTCAGTGGGGTGCGGGTGGGGAAGGACCTGAAACGGCTGCTCGCGCTCAAAGCGGCATTGGTGCCGACGACTGGAGTCGAACCAGCACGGGGAGTTACCCCACCGGATTTTGAGTCCGGCGCGTCTGCCATTCCGCCACGTCGGCACACAACGACGGTGGGGCAGGCGTCTCGTGGCTAGGTCGCCGGGGGCGACCGCCACCCCGGCCCGATGGGTGGCTAGGCCCGCTCACGCGGGCCGCCACGGCGGCCGTAGGCTTAGCCGCTTAGGGGCCTGCCACCGCGGGCGGTGCCGGACACAGCCGAGGTTTACCCGCCGTTCGTTAGGCGGGGCGGCTGTGCCACATATCATCCCGCGCTCCGAGTATACCATCGCGCGGCGGCACGGTCAATTCCGACAACAGGAAGGGGCGTGACCTCGAAAAGTAGGAATGGCGGCCAGTCTATGTGGGACAGCCGCCCCATTCGACAGGCTCAGAGCCTGCCCTGAGCACAGCGAAGGGGCAGGCCTCGGCTGTCGGGGCGCTGCGTGCGCGGCGCCGCATTCCACAGGCGAGGGCGCCTGTGCCACATTCTGGAGACCGGAGAGTTGCCTCCGCCCGGTGACCCCTCACCAACGAAACTCGGTCACACCGACAGGAACTGCCGCCCGCGTGACGAACTATCCCCAAGACTGAACGACGCTGCAGGGAGATTCGCATGACAGAGCAAACGCAACCACCAGCGCAGTGGCCGCAGCCCGCCAGCCCCCAGCCCCCGCCCCGCCGCGGCATGAGCGCCGGCGCCAAGTGGGCAATCGGGTGCGGCGCGGCGTTCGTGCTGGCGATCCTCGCCTTCTTCATCATCGCCATCACCATGGTCGTGGGCGGCATCAGCGCGGCGGGCGAGTTCGGCGCGCTGCCGTCCGGCAACGTGGCCTTGGTGCGGGTGGAGGGGCCGATCACCGCCAGCTCCGCCGCAGGGCTTTTCGGCGCAGCGGCATCCTCCGAGCGCATCGCCGATCAGCTCCAGCAAGCCGCCAGGGACGGCCAGATCAAGGCCGTGCTCGTGCGCATCGACAGCCCCGGCGGCAGCGCCGCCGCCTCGCAGGAGATCTACCAGGAGATCCGCCGGGTGCGCGAGCGCGGCAAGCCGGTCTATGTCTCAATGGGGGATGTCGCAGCCTCCGGCGGCTACTACGTGGCGTGCGCCGCCGAACGCATCTTCGCCAACCCCGGCACCATCACCGGCAGCATCGGCGTCATCGCTGCCTCGCTCGACATGTCAGGCCTCCTGAACAAGATCGGCATTGACCCCGAAGTCGTCAAGACCGGCGAGTTCAAGGACATGGGCTCGGGCCTGCGCCCCATGACCGCAAGGGAGCGCCAGCTCACCGAGCAGCTCCTCGACAACATCTATCAGCAGTTCGTCGGCGCCGTCGCCGCGGGACGGGAGCTGCCCAAGGAGCGCGTCCTCAAGCTCGCCGACGGCAGGGTCTTGACCGGCGAGCAGGCGCTCAAGCTCAAGCTGGTAGACGAGCTCGGGGGGATGCGGCCCGCCCTGCGCGCTGTCGCCAGACGCGCCGGCATAAGGGGCGAGCCGAAAGTCGTGGAACTGCGCAAGCGCGGGCTGTTCGATGTGCTTTTCGGCGACGTTAAAGCGGGCCCGCCGCCGCGCATGGGCGGCATACTCTACGATCGCGTGGCCGACCTCCTCACCCGCGGCGCGCTGACGGTCGAGGAGGGGGTAGGGGAGAACCGCTGAGTCGCCCTGCGCAGGCGCGACAGAGGGCATCCGGCCGGGCGGTGTCGCCGCCGGCGGTTGGCGTGCGCCAGGCTCCAGTGCTGTCTTGCACATCTGCCGTTGCGCTAGCGTCGTCGCTGCGGCAGGTTAAGCCCCTTCTCCCTCTCAGGGACTTGTCTGCCTCAGGCATGAGAGGCTTGCCCGCCCACCAGAGGCGGGTAAACCTCTGGCGGGCCGGGTGCGGGTGACCCGTGCGAGCCATAACAGTCTTATCAGGAAGCACTATGCCGCCGAGCGGGCGATGATGTGCTCCTGCAGCGCCGGGTCCAGGCTCACGAAATACGCGCTGTAGCCCGACACGCGCACCACCAGCCCGCGATAGCGCTCCGGTTCGGCCTGGGCCTCTCGCAAAGTATTGGCGTCCACCACGTTGAAGTGCACGTGGCCCCCGCCCAGGCGGAAGAAAGCCTCCACCAGCGCGGCGAGCGCGGCGGCGCGGTCGTGGCCCGCAAGCGTCGAGGGATGCAGGTCGAGCATGAGCGAAGTCCCGGCCGCTGCGCGGCGCGGTTCCAGCTTAGCGGCGGAGCGCAACAGCGCGGTCGGTCCGCGCACGGCCATACCTTGCTGGGCGGCCATGCTGTTGGCGAGCGGCTCGCGGGCGCGGCGGCCATCGGCGCCGGCGGCGGTGTCGCGGCCCAGGCTCACGCAGAAGACGAACGACAGCAGGTGCGCGCGAAAGTCGCCGCCGCGGGCATCGCGATGGCGCTCCACGGTGCGGCAGAAATGCCCCACCACATCGCGCGCGATGGCGTCCACGCAGTCCATGTCATTGCCGTATTTCGGTGCCTGCAATAGCCGGCGGCGCAAGTCCTCGGCGCCGGCGAAATCGGCGCGCATCGCCTCCGCAACTTGCTCGAGTGTGGCCTCGCCGCGCTCGAACACCACCTGCCGCAGCGCCGCCAGTGAGTCCGCCACATTCGCGATCCCAACGCAGCTGACGCCCGTCGAGTTGTAGCGCGCCCCGCCGGCGGTGATGTCGAGGCCGCGCTCGACGCAGTCGTCCGTGAGCGCCGACAGCGCCGGCAGCGGATAGGACTTGACCTGATCCGCCTCGCATTGGCGCAAGCGGGCCGCTGCTTGCGCCAGCTCGTGCTCCGCCTGTTCGCAGTAGGCGCGCCAGACGGCATCGAAGCCGCGCAGCCGCTGCACCGCGCCCGTATGCGGGCCGAGCTGTTTGCCGGTGAGCATGCACGCCCCGTCGTTGAGCGCCAGCTCCAGGCACTTGGCGAGGTTCGTGTAATGCGCGACCACGCGCGGATCTGAGCGCCCGCCGACGGTGACCTCGATACAGCCGATGACGGAGTAGTCGCGCGCCTCCTCCAGCGGCACGCCGCGCTCGACCAGCGCCGGCACGATCACCTCGTCGTTGAAGAACTGCGGCTGACCCGTCAGCCGGGCGTCCCCGGCGACCGCGCACGCCCGCCGCAGCAGCCGCTCGGGCGTGCCGCTGTGCCACCGCAAGGAGGTCTGGCGAATGAGGCCGATGTCGTCGAGCGTGTCCAGGATAAGATAGCTCACATCGGTGGTGGCGTCGCTGCCATCGGGGCGCAGGCCGCCGAGCATCGCGTTCTGCACATCGTAGGGCAGCCACATCTTGATCCAGAAGCAGGCCAGCAACTCGCGCGCTTCGTCCTCGGTCAGTCGCCCCGCCTCCCCGTCCGCGCGATAGAACGGCCACAGGTACTGATCGAGCCGGCCCAGCGATTGCGCGTTCGGCGCGTCCTCGAACTGCACCAACATGTGCGCGAAGTACACCGCCTGCAGCGCCTCGGCGAACGACCGAGCGGGTTTCGCCGGCACCCACGAGCAGCGCTCGGCGATGCTGACAAGTTCCGCCCGGCGCGCCGCGTCCGCTTCCGCGCCGGCCATGTCGCGCGCCAGGGCCGCGTGCCGCCGCCCGAATGCCCCGGTCGCGCGACAGATGCGCGCGATCGCCAGCCGTTCGTTGCGCTGCTCGGGGTTGCCCCCGAACGCGCTCAGTTCGGCTTGGGTGGCGATCCCGTCGAATCCCAGCCGCAAGAGTTTCTCGAATCCGGGAACCGTGTGCCCGTACAGCGATCCCCTGGCCCACAGCTCCGGCCGCGCGTTCCAGTAGGACGCGATTTCCCGTGCTTCTTCCTCGTCTTGAGGGCGGCAGCCGGCCGGCAGGCCGGCGCCCCACCACTCGGGGTAAGCCAGCGGCGCGCGCAGGCAAGAGCGGTCGCCGATGATCAACTCTTCGGGGAAGACCGCGATGGGGATGTCGCGCAGCGCCGCCGCGAGCGCAGCGGCGCGGCGCAGCACGATGGGCTGGCCCTCGGTTCTGCGGTAGGCCTCGGTCGCCAGCCGCGCGCGATCGAGGCCGGAGGCGAGCGGGTGTGAGACGGCTTGCTCCTTGAGGCGGGCGCAGCGCGGTGTCATGGCAGAGTCAGTCTAGCATGGGCGCGCGCAAGGGGTCAATCGGCCGGCGATCAGCCGGCGGTCAGTTGGTTCTGCGCCTCCGCCTGCGCCTCCTCCAGGCGCAGGCTCAGCAGGCGGCTGACGCCGGCCTGCTCCATGGTCACGCCGTAGTGGGTATGGGCGTGCTGCATGGTGTGGGTGTTGTGGGTGATGACGATGAACTGGGAGCGCTGGGCGAACTCGCGCAGGATCTGGGCGAAGCGCCCGACGTTTGCTTCGTCGAGCGGCGCGTCCACCTCGTCGAGCACCACGAACGGCGACGGCCGCACCCGCAGCAGGGCGAAGATGAAGGCGAGCGTGGTCAGCGCGCGCTCGCCGCCGGACAGCAGCAGCAGGTTCTGCGCGCGCTTGCCGGGCAACTGCACGTGGATGTCGATGCCGCTCTCGAGGGGATCGTTGGGATCGGTGATCACGAGCTTGGTGGAGCCGCCCTCGAAGAGGCGTGTGAACACGTCCTCGAACTCGCGGGCAACCGCGTCGAAGGTCTCCATGAAGCGGGAGCGAGTAGTGTCGTCGATTTCGGCGATGATGCGGTGGATGTCATCGCGGGCCTGTATCATGTCCGCGCGCTGGCCCGAGAGGAACTCGTGGCGCTGGCGCACGCGGTCGTACTCCTCAACCGCGCCGAGGTTGACCTCGCCCAGTTCGGCAATGCCCGCCTCCAGCTCGCTCACCCGCCGCCGCGCCTGCTCGCGGCTTGGCGGGGGAGTATGCGTCGCGAGCGCCTGCTTGATCTCCAGGCCGAACTCCTCCTGCAGCGTGCGCTCCAGAAAGCCGATCTCGCTGTGGAGCTGGGTGCTGCGCAGCTCCGAGCGGTGCAGTCGCCCCTGCAGTTCCTCGGCCGCGGCCGCGCGCTCTTTCTGCCGCTCCAGCTTGGCGGAAACGGCCTCCAGCAGTTGGTTGCGCCGGTCCTTGGCGCGCTCGACCTCGGCCTGCTTCTCCTGCGCCGCGCGGGCGAAATGATTGATTGCCTCGGCCGCCTCCCGCGCCATCGTTGTCAGCTCCTCAACCTGCTCGTGCGCTTGCGTCAGCAGCGCTCGTTCCTGCTCCAGCTCCGCCGTCATTTGCTCGCGCGTCTGCGCGGCCTTGGCGGAGGCGGTGCGCGAGGCGTTGATGCGGCCCTCGATCGCCGCCAGCTCCAGGCGCAGGCGCATCAGCTCCTGCGCCATCGCCTCGCGCTGGGCGCGCTCGGAGGCTGCCGCGTCCTCGGCGCCGGCCAGCGCCTCCTCGGCCTCGCGTTGACGTGCGTTCGCTTGCTCCGCCTGTGGCAGCAGGGACTGTTCCTCCGCCCGGGCCTGTTCCAGTTCGGGCCCCAGTGACGCCAGCTCGGAGTCCACGGCCTCCTGCTCCGCGCGCAGGCGGGCAAGCGCCTCCACCGCCGCCTCGCGCTCGCGGCGCAGCTCATCCAGCGCCTCGCGGCAGGACTGAGCGCGCTCACTCGCCGCCGCCTCGGCGGCCGCCAGTTCCTGTAGGCGGTGTTCCGCCGCGTCGCGCTGCCTCGTCACCTGCTCCAGGCGCTGCTGCAGCGCCGACAACCGCTGCTGCAGGCCCTCCATCTCTTGCCCCCGGCGCAGGGGGCCCGCGCCGGGCCGCCCCGCCACGATCGCTCCCGAAGGATAGAGCACCTCGCCGTCGCGAGTAACGATGGCTTCCCACGGCAGCCCGCAGCCCGCGAGGCTGCGCGCCGCATCAGGTCGGTCCGCTATCAGGATCCTTCCGAGCAGCCGCTCGATCATAGCCCGTGCCCACCCGTCGCACTCCACCATGTCCGCGGCGGTTCCCAGGCAGCCATGCAGGTCGCGCGTATCCAGCGCCCCCCCGCCTCCGGGGCGGCAGGGCACCACCGAGGCGCGGCCGATGTCCGTCGCACGCAGCAGTCGCACCGCCGCCGCTCCCGTCTCCTCCTCGTGCGCGATAACGCCGTGCACGTGGAGGCCCAGGGCCGCCTCGAGCGCGATCTCCATGCCGCGCCGCGGCCTGATGGCGCTCTTCAACGGCTGCAGCGGGCCGGGGAGCCGGCCCTGGCCGGCCGCTTCCAGCAAGGCCTTCGCGCCGTCGGCGCCCGCGCCGTTGTTCATCTCGCGCAGCGCCTGCAGGCGCGCCGTCACCGCCGAGATCTCCTCGCGCAGGTCGCCGCGATTGCGCTCCAGGGCGGCGAGCGCCGCGCTCACCTCGATCCGCTCGGCGGCGGACTGCCCCGCTTCTTGCTGCGCGGCCGCCCGCTCGGCGGACACTCGCTCGATTCTGGATGCGACTTCGGCGGCCGCGGAGCCCGCCTGCTGGCAAGCCGTCCGGGCCGCTTGCAGTCGCTGCCCGAGCCGTTCCACCCGCTGCTCGAGGGCCTTGCGCAAGGATTCGCACTGGTGAAGGCGGTTGCGCTGCGCCGCGGCCGCGTCAAGTGCCGCAAGGCAGTCTCGCCGGCAAGCTTCGATGGCCTCGTCCGCGCGGGGTATGCGGGCCTCGACCTCCTGGAGAGCATGCTCCCAGTGGGTTATTTCGCCGGTCAGTTCGGCTGATTTCGCAGACAAGTCATCGCGCTCTCTATCACCCGCCTCCAGGTCTGCGGCGGCCTGGGCGATGCGCGCCAACATCTGCTCGATGTCCTGCTGCAGTTGCTCGCGCCGCGCGCTCGCGGAGCGCAGGCGCTCATCGCGCAGCGAGGCCTCCGCCTGCGTGCGCTGGGCCTCGGATGCCGTGCGGGCCGCGATGGTGCGGAGCTCCTCCAGTTCCTGCTCAACCTGCTGCAGCTCGGCGCGCAGCGCAGCCTCCGCGGCGCCGAGGGTTTCGATCTCGGTTCGCGCGCGCTGCAGCTCCTCCGCCAGGTCCAGCTCGCGCTCGCTCGCGCGCTCGATATTGGCGCACGCAGCCTGATGCTCGTCCACCAACAGCGCGAGTTTGACGTGTGACCGCTCGCGCGCCAGCTCGCGGTAGCGCCGCGCGTGCTCCGCCTGCTGCGCCAGCGGCTCGACCTGGGACTCCAGCTCGCCGATGATGTCGGACAGGCGCACCAGGTTGTGCTCGGTGTGCTCGAGCTTGCGCCGGGCCTCCTGCTTGCGGTGGCGGTACTTCTGCACCCCCGCGGCTTCCTCGATCAGCGCGCGCCGGTCCTCGGAGCGGATGGACAGGATGGCGTCAATCTCGTTCTGGTTGACCACGGAGTACGCCTGGCGGCCCAGGCCGGTGTCCATGAACAGATCGCGGATGTCGCGCAGGCGGCACGGCACGCCGTTGATGAAATACTCGCCCTCGCCCGAGCGGAAGACGCGGCGGGTGATGGTGACCTCGGTGAAGTCGAGCGGGAGGCTGGCGTCGGAGTTATCGAGGGTGAGGTGCGCCTCGGCGAAGCCGACGCGCTTGCGCCCGGCGGAGCCGGAGAAGATAACGTCCTGGGCGCGCTGCGAGCGCAGCGTCTTCATGCTCTGCTCGCCCAGGACCCACAGGACGGCGTCGGCTATGTTGCTCTTGCCGCTGCCGTTGGGGCCGACGATGGCCGATACGCCGGGGCCGAATTCCAGTTCAGTGCGGTCGGCAAACGTCTTGAATCCGTACAGCTCCAGCTTTTTTAGGTGCACTTGCCAATCTCCCGCGCGCCCCCGCGCGAGAGCGCCGACCCAAGGCGCTGGCTATTCTAGCATAACCGCGCGAAAAAGAAAACCGCTTCTGGAAAAAATGCTGGAGAGGCGCGCAAAGCAGGCAAGCGCCCGCTCTCGGCGCGCGTACGCTGATGCTCCGGCTGCGGCCGCCTGGCAAACGTGGGGGCTGCTCGTCGCGAATGAGGGAGCTTGCATCGCGCTCGCGCGGCGCAGGCCGGCGAAGGCTCTCGCTGTGCGCTATGGGCTCGAATTGGGGGCGCCGGGCTTGCGAGGCGCGGCGACGGCCGCGCCGGTAAGCTCCTTGATCTTGGCCGCGATGTCGTCGAACCCCGGCGACTTCACGCCGTCGGACCAACTCAGGGCCCACCCGGCCGCTTGGTTGCTGCTCTTGGCGTCGAGGTGAAAGGTGAGGAAGGTGCTGCCGGTTACGCCCAGGCGGCGCTGCTCATCCAGCAGATCGATCACGCGCTGCCACCCCTGTTGCTCGCGCATCGATTCGCCGCGCACGAGGGGATTCCATTTCTCGCCCCAGATCTCCACCGGGCGCCCGCGGTACGAGCGCTTGCCGGCCAGGCCGCGCCGCAGCTCCAGCACCACCTCCGCCTGCGAGGGGTACTTGCTGTCGGGCGCTGCGAACGCCGGCAGATGGCGAAAGCCGACGATGTCGGGGAGCTTGCCGCTCGACATGTCGCGCGGCAGTCGGCCCTGGAGCGCACCGGCTATGACGGCGATATCAATGTCGCGCTTCTTCACCTCCGCCACCACCGCCTCGACCAGCGCCCGGTAGTTGTCATCGGGAAAACCCAGGTCGTTGCCCACCTGGATCCACTTGACCACGCCCGGATATGCTTTCTCGCAATAGGCGGCGGCGCGGCAGAACAGGTCCGCGTAGAGGGCGATCTGACGTTCGCTGTAGCCCGTCTCCCGGTTGGGAAACAGCCATGCGCTGCCCTCGTCGGGTGCGTTCGAGCCCTCGCGCACGCGGCGGCGGAAGGCCGGTGATACCGCGGTCCAGCCGGGGTCGAGGTTGAGCTGCACCTTGAGCCCCATGGCCGCGCACTTGCGGATCAGGGAATCGAGGCTCTCACGATACTCGGAGTCGAGCCACGGCCACGGGCGATGGCGGGAGTTCTGAAACGCCTTCTGCACGTCCCCCTCCATGTATTCGACCCGCGCCAGGATCTCGACGCAGTTGATGTTGGAGCGCTGCAGTATCTCGCGCCCGGCCTTCGACTTGAGGCCGATGCCCCAACAGTCGCCGATCCACATCGGCTTGGCGACGGCGACTGAGGTCG
>Ga0315291_10008203_pt1 | contig 12842 bp, 14 predicted proteins | sample YL17G12_20_MG_FD_203070 | JGI IMG/M metagenome (GOLD analysis project Ga0315291, IMG submission 203070) | Sediment microbial communities from Yellowstone Lake, YNP, Wyoming, USA - YL17G12_20 | ecosystem: Environmental > Aquatic > Freshwater > Lake > Sediment | place: USA: Wyoming | collected... | reverse complement strand
CGGTCATCCGGAATTTCCAGGAGAATGGGAATGTTTTTTTTCCCGCAGAACGCATGCACCCGGTCATCGCCGATCCCGACCCGATTGATGACCACGCCGAACGGAATTCGGAGTTGGCGCACCATGTCTACGGCCAGCTTAAGGTCGTGCAGGCCGAAGGGCGTCGGCTCCGTGACGAGCACAACGAAATCCGCTCCCCGAAGTGTCGTGATCACCGGACATGACGTTCCCGGGGGGGCGTCCAGGATTGCAGGCGCGCCATTTGTCAGCCGTGCCTTCACCGCGCGGATGAGGGGCGGGGCCATGGCCACACCAACGTCAAGTCGCCCCTGGATCAGCGTGATGTTCTCCGCCTGGACCGTCTCGACAACTCCTATGCGGTTATCAACTTCGTGAATTGCCTTCTTGGGGCATACCTTCGTGCATCCTCCGCAGCCGTGACACATCTCGGGGAAGACGAGCGGCTTGGTCCCGAACGAGACGATGGCGTGGTATGCGCAGAAACGCCCGCACTCGCCGCAACCGTCGCAAAGGGATTCGTCCACTTGCGGAACCGGAATGCTGACGGTTTCCGCTTCGCTTGCCACGTTCCTGAGAAACAGGTGGCAATTCGGCTCTTCCACGTCGCAGTCCAGAAGCTGCACGGGAAAGCCAAGCGCCTTTGCCAGGTTAAGGGAAACCGTTGTCTTGCCGGTTCCACCCTTGCCTGAAGCCACCGCGAGAATCATGTCCAGTGTCCCTCGACATCAGCGTCCCGGGCGGGGTTGAGTTTTCCCTTCCTGAACGCTTCCAATGCTGAGGAAATCGTGGGCGCATCGGTCGTGTAGACCTTGATCCCGGCCGCCGTAAGCACACGAAATGCTTTCGGACCGCAATGCCCGGTCACGAGACCCTTCACTCCCAACCGAGCCACGGTTTCCGCCGATTGGATTCCCGCTCCCTGGACAGCGTTCAAGTTCTGCTGGTTGTCGACCAGTTCGAAGGTTTCGCTGCCCAGATCGTAGACGAGGAACTTGGGGGCGCGACCGAAGCGACTGTCCAGCGGGGCATTGAGATTGTTCCCTGATGTTGTGAATACGATTTTCATGAGTTTCCTTTCACTCAATTATAGGCCGCCTTGATATCCGGAGATTCGTCCAGAAGTGGCTTGACCAGTTCCGCTATGTTGTTTTCCCGCCAAAAGGTCAGTTTTTCATGAGTATCCGTGTATTTTTGCGGGATGGGATGGGTACCGATGATCACGGGCAGGCCGTAAGCTGTTTCGATGAACGTCTTGAACCGGCGGATATTAGGGCACGGCGGGTAACCCACCACCAGCCCGGTGGCCAGGTGAATCGCCTCGGCGCCGTTTTTCTTCATCTCCTCCGGCACATATTCCACATTGCCACCCGGACAGCCGCCGCAGGTCGAGTAGCCGACGATTTCCACGTGTTCTCCAGCGGGGTAGATCGAAAATGCTCCGCGTCGCTCGCGCAATGCCCGGAAACACTTGCCGCCACCGCAATCCTTGTAGCGGGCACAGATGATGATACCGATTTTTTTCATCTTGGCTTTCCCATCACGTCGGACATTTCTTCAAGCACATGAGCCAGTCGAAGCAGCGAACATCCTCGGATGGTTTCTCCATCCTCTCCCGGGCCACACCACAGGAACCCGGCGGGGGAACAACGACGTCTTTCTCCCCGCTGCCAGTTGGCCGGTGTGGCTACCTTGTGCTGATCCAAGAGCTGCATGGCCACCAGCAGCCGCTGCGGGATTGGTTTCGATGTAGGTCATTCCGCCGAAGTTCCGGTTTCGATTTCGGAGAGGCGCTTCTTTATCAAGTCCAGCTCCGACTGCAAGGCCTCAGCCTGGTTCTTGAGCTCCTGCTTCTCCATTTCCGGGTCGGGCTTCTGGTATGGCATCCGGTATCCGTATGGCGAGGCGTACTCGCCGAAGCGCATCCATCCCGGCAGGCCGGTAGCGTAGAACATGTGTCGCCATCCGCGACCGCCGGCACGTCCGCCGAATCCCCGGCCCCTCCCGAAACCCATCCCGAAACCCCGCCCCGGACCGGGGTTCGCATATCCGGGCATTCCAAAACCCCCGCAGTATCCGGCCGCGCGTCCGGTCATCGCTCCCATTCCCATGGGTCCAGTTCCATCTCCTCTTGGCATGGCAATAGCCTCCTTTCTGTTTCCGTTATTCCCTTGTCATCGCAGCACCGCACTTGGGACACTGCTTCTGCACACAGGGCACTCCACGCTCATGCGGTTCACGGTGCCCACATTTCGGGCATAGGCAAGTGCCGACAGCACCCCCAGCAAGGGGGCCGCCCATGCGACCGCGCCCCTGTCCGCCGCGCCCCTGCCCAGCTCGACCCTGGCCCTGTTCACCGCCAGGTCCCCTTCCGCCACGTTTTCTTCCGTTCATCACGTATTCCTCCTGGTTCATGCCCCACAGTCTTCGCCGTCCACGTCGATCACGCCCACAGCAACCGGGCATAGAAAAGGTGTCCCGTCCCAAGTTGCCAGTCAGCCAGGCCTGGATGACCTCGCGCAGATCTCCGGCCACGAACGGGAATACCCGGATACCGTAGGCGACGACCATGGCTTGCATGGGACGGGAAATCGCACCGCAGACTAGCGCGCCGACGCCCAACTCGACCAGACGGAGCGCCTTCCCGGTCGGCATGTCCTCCGGCAGGGTTTCCTCCGTTTCTCCGCGAATGTGCCCGGACTCCCCCTCCACAAGGTGGATCTGCCGGGCCACGTCGAAAACCGGTGCGATTCGATTGTCCCAGACCGCAAATGCCGCTTTCATCCTTCAGACACCTTCCATTCAGTCTCCGTCAACGTGGAGAGCATTGTTTGTGCCAAGATCGTTTAATGGGAGAGTGAGACCGTAACTCGCTGTAAATAAAAATGTTGCGCCACGGGTAAGAAATGGTGATGAGAAATAGGGTCTTCGAAATGCGACTCTAATTCATCTGCAGAGTAGCATTTGAGCGACTGTGATTATTGCGCCTTGGAGCGACCGTCCTTGGCAGGAAGCGGGATTCCCAACTGTTTCATCTTCCGGAACAGGGTGCTCTTGTGGATGCCGAGTTCCTTTGCCGCCGCCAGGCGATTGAATGTATTCCGCTCCAGGGCATTTTGGATGGTCTGGGCTTCAAGCAGTTCCCGGGCTGTTCTTATGTCGGCGTCGGAAGCATGGGGTGCGCCCCGGGCCGTCAGTTCCCCCGGTAGGTGTCCGATGCTGATGAGACCTTCCTTGCAGAGAATGAAGGCGCGTTCGATGGCGTTTTCCAGTTCACGGATGTTTCCCGGCCAGTCCTGGGCCATGAGGAGCGACAGGGCTTCCGAGGCGATCCCTCGCACGGATTTCTGCTGCAACCGGTTGAAGCGGGCGACGAACTGCTCCACGAGAAGAGGAATGTCCTCTTTCCTTCGGCGCAGCGGGGGTAGTTCGATGCGCACAACATTCACGCGGTAGTAGAGGTCCTCACGGAAATCACCCTGGCGCACCTGCTCAGCCAGATCTTTGTTGGTGGCGACTATGATCCGCGCGTCGGTGCTCTCGGAACGGGTCGCGCCCAGCGGCTCATACGTCCGCTCTTGGAGCACCCGGAGAAGCCGCACTTGCAGCGCGGGACTCACCTCGCCGATTTCATCCAGGAAGAGAGTTCCTCCCTTGGCCAACGCGAAACGGCCAGGCTTATCCTTGTTCGCGCCAGTGAACGCGCCGGCCTTGTAACCGAAGAGCTCTGACTCCAGGAGCGTGTCCGGAAGAGCCCCGCAGTTTACCGCGACGAACGGGCCTTTTCGTCGCAGGCTCAACGAGTGAAGCGTCCGGGCCATCAGTTCCTTGCCGGTACCGGTCGCGCCAAGGATCAACACGGTGCTTGGGCTTGCGGCAATGGCGGGCAGGACCTCGAACACCCTTTGCATGAGTGGGCTTCGACTGGCGAAGTCGCCGACGCGGAAGTGACCGGCCAGCTCCTGGCGCAACGCCTCGACCTCGCTCAGGTCCCGAAAGGTTTCCGCTCCGCCGACGATGCGACCCCCGGCGTCCCGGACCACGGCGGTCGAAACGCTGATGGGAATGCGGGTCCCGTCCGCGTTAATGATGTAGCCGGACTTCCCGATGATGGGCTTTCCAGTTTTCAGTGTTCGCCGGAGCGCGCACTCAGCCTCGCACATACTGGAGCGAAACACCTCCGAGCAGGACCGGCCGATGGCTTCCTTGCGCGGAATGCCCGTGATCTCCTCAGCCGCCCGATTGAAGGAGGTGATGCGCCACTTCATGTCCACCGTGAAGACGCCGTCTGAGATACTCTCCAGGATGGCCTCGGTGGGGGTGAGGGTTGCGGATTTCTGCCGTCTCTTACGGGCGTTCATCGGGAACCTCTGCATATCACGTTTCATATCACGCGAGCCATCAGATGGTATATCATACGATGCGGGACGCCCTTATCAAGTCTTTTCGGATTCTCGCTATCGAAGGTCGGTGGATGATCCCGGCAGCGACGGGCAGTAGAGCAGCGATTTTGTGCTACTCTGTCAGGTCGAGGCAGATCAACTGACGCTGCTGTTTCTAACAGGGGGGCTTCCCGCACGGTAAGGAAGATACTCAGTTTCATCATCTTGCAGGAGAGTTGTTGGTCTTGATGACAGATGTTATGATTCCCCCAGTCCCATCGAAGTAGCGAATCGGAGCTGGTGGTCACGCCGTTCTCGGATTCCCAGCCGCTCAAGCACGGGTCACTCACTAGCTGGGCTAACTGACTGCCTCAAACGAATGGGTAACTCCGTGGGCGCACCAAAATCGAATCTCGATTTTAGACTCATGGCTTTCACGTACAGACTGCGTGATCTCCTCTCACCGCCAATGAATGTACTAAAGGAACTAGACATCAGGCAGGGGTTCTGGGTGCTTGACTACGGTTGTGGTCCCGGCAGCTACATCGTACCCCTTGCAAGTCTAGTGGGCGGCTCAGGCAGAGTGTACGCAGTAGACGTCCATCCGATCGCAATCAGAATGGCCCAGGCCACAGCGTCAAAGAGACTCTTGACGAACGTCAAGATCATACAGTCTAATCGCGACACAAGACTACCGGACAGTAGTATTGACGTCGCACTCCTTTATGACATCCTTCACGAACTCGATAAACCAGACGATGTTCTGGGAGAGTTGCATCGCGTACTTAAGCCTGGTGGCATTCTCTCTGTCAGCGATCATCACATGAACGAAGCTGATATACTGTTGAACGTTACCTCAGGAGGTCTGCTCAGATTCTCAACGAGGGACAGGAAGACTTACACCTTCGAAAAACAGGGCTGACAGTGCTTCAGGTGGCGCGAATTCGCGGCAGGTCGACCCGATAACGGCAAACTACGGCTTCGATCGCACCGGTCATCGTGAGCTTCGCCATGGATAGGGTTTCTGTCCCTGAAAGAGCTCGACTAGACTCTTTTAACGTAAATCCCCTTCGCTATTGCTTCATCTAGAGCCACTGTCGTTTCCCCCACCTGAACAACGTAGGAGGGACTCTTCTGGTGAAGTCTCATCTTGCTACCCGGGACAATGCCCAAACCCGCAAGCCGATCGAGTGTCGCGTGTAACATCGGGTTGATGAATGCGATCGAGACATCGATGCCTATCTCCACATCTGTGAGGCGAGTCACATAAGGTCTCAATTCTGTCTCGGCTCGCAAACAGCAATCTCCACGCGGAATCGGCTTCCCGTGAGGGCACACCGGCAAATGACCCAGGAAAGTGCAAATGCTCTCCGTTACCTTTGGACTCAGAATGTGCTCAAGCTTGCACGCAGAGTCCATAATCTCGTTGTCTTCAAGTTCGAGTATCTGGGCGAGGAGGGCTTCGGCAAGCCTGTAGCGGCGCACGATTTTTCTGGCCTTCCTTTCGCCATCGAGAGTAAGGGTGACTTTGTCGTTCTTGCTCTCAACTAACCCTTCTTTTCTGAGGACATCCATCACTTCTTGGGCATTTTCGTCCCTGCTTTTCTCGAGGACTGTGCTCAGCTCTTCATGGCCCGCCTCTTTGAGGGTCCATAGCAACTCCAGCATTTCCTCGATTCTCTCTTTTTCCATAGTCCCTCCGAAAACCGCGCGTCAAGGACACGGATTGCCTAGCTCGCGCCACCACGCAATCGCACAGAGCACGCCAGGTCTCAAAGCACGTGAACACGTCTGAGGATCGCGTTAAGGACTCCACCCACGAGAAAGGCAAACGGAAATATGAATGCCACCATCAACCCCGCCACTCTGAGACCGCGTTCTTTTACTATCATAAGGAAACTTGCGAAACAGGGAATGAAGAGAGTCATTGTCACAAGGCTCACTACAATCTGTATGGGATCGAGGGCACCTCTCTTGGCAAGCATATACAGACCAGCGGCACCGTAGTCTCTTCTGAGAAAACCTATGATGAATGCGTCCGTTGCTTCAGACGGTAGCGAGAGAACCCTTACTACGAGCGGCGATGCGACGCGCTCCAGGAACTTAAGGCCGCCAACCTTATCGAGAAAGAAAAGAACCAGGGTGCCGACTATGAAAAGCCACACCGCTTCCTTTAGATACCACTCGATTCTGGCTCCGGTTTTTGTGACTATGTTCGAGAGTTGCGGAACTCTTAACGGCGGAATCTCCAACAAGAAATCCGAACACTTACCGGGGACAACCCTGGAGGCAAGTGCACCTGCCATAAACATGACTCCAAGAACGATGCCGAACCAGATCAGAGCTGCACTTACTGATAGGCCGCCTAGTAACCCGAGTATAACACCGAGCTGAGCAGAACACGGCACAGCAAGGGCGAGAAGGAGCGTGACAATTATCCTTTCCTTGCGCGTCTCCATGACCCGAGCCGTGAGTGTAGCCATCGTGCCACAGCCGAGCCCCAGCACTATCGGAAGCACTGCTTTCCCGCTCAGCCCCATGCTTTTGAATATTCTGTTTGTCATGATGGCGAGTCTTGGCAGGTAGCCGGAGTCCTCGAGAATTCCAAAAGCAAGAAAGAAGGTTCCGACAACAGGGAGTATTATGCCGAACGCATAGGTGAATCCCATCGAAATGACGCCGTAGCGACCAACCAGCAACTCCCTGACAAAGGAATATGGAATCGTCTCATCGACGAGGTGAGTAAGAAACGGGTTTATGTACTGACCGAACGCCTTTGCTTCGAAAAGATTCACCAACGTGCCCGCTCCAAAGCGGCCGATGAACTCGTACATTAGCAGCAGCGTTAATGCGACGAAAGGCAAACCCCAAACGCGGTGCATGCTGAGCGTGCCGAGCCTCGCGACCCAGCCGGAGGCTGCTTGCTCGCGCGTGACCATGAGCTGGCTCAGAACTCTGTCTATGACGGAGATCCTCGTGCGGTTTATAAAGTAACCTAGGGGCTCTCCGTAGCTCTTCTCGAGCTGCCTCACTATCTCACTAATTTCCTCTTTGTGTACACGAGAAAACCCGGTCAGTTGCTTTTCTATGGTAGAGTCATTTGAGAGAATCATCAGCGCAACTGCTCTCTTAGAAATGGAAGTTTGCGGAAGAAATTTCTCGATCTTTTCCACTGCCTCTTCAATGCTGTCGGCATATCTCACGTGTAAACTTGGCACTCTGGGGGAAGCTGCTGCTCGCGACAGTCGCTCGATACCTCGCTTCTGAGTTGCGACGGTAGCAATCACCTGAATGCCAAGAAGCTGCGACAGTGCATCCGCATCTATTGAGATTCCTCTACTCTTAGCTTCGTCGAACATGTTGAGGGCAAGAACCACTGGCAGGCTCATCTCGGCGAGTTGAAAAGTAACTACGAGCGAACGCCTGAGGTTCTTTGCGTCCGCAACTTGGATGACTACGCGAACTCTGGGATCGAGTAGAATGTCGCGTGTTACCTTCTCATCCTCTGACATGGGCACAAGATTGTTGATCCCCGGTGTATCAATCACGAGGCTCCGTGTCTTTCCGAGAGTCGCGTGCCCACTGGCCACTTCTACGGTCGTGCCGGGATAGTTGGAAACGGTAACGTATCTACGCGTGAGGAGGCCGAAGATAACGCTTTTGCCTACGTTGGGATTACCTACGAGGATCGAAAGGGGTAGCTTCCCGATGCCCTTTTCTTCCAGTAGGTCTGCTGGATGAACGTGCATGTGCTCTTTCTTTTCTCTTCGCGTCCTTAAAGATACGTGTGACCTATTCGCACTTGCCCGATCACTCCAGGAGTTGGACCGCGAACTCCATCCAAAGCGGCTCCCAGGTGTGAAGCGTTCCGTCTTCGGATGTGAATAGGATTAGACTGTCACACGCATTCGAATGCGAGATGAACGTTAATGCAACATGGGGTCCTTTCCAAGCTTGAAAACCAGAGCCAAACCGATCATAATAGGCGTGCACCCGCAGCGCGGGCAAGTAGTTTCTGGTCATGGTCCTTTACGGTCACTCCAACCCGTTTGGAACTGGAGAGGATCGGAACAGTATGAGTTCCTTTTTTGCACTTCTGAATATGAAGAGAATTGTAGCCAGTTTCCTCGCCCTGCTGTTCGTTGCGGGAGCGCTGATCTTTCCTGCGCTCCACTTGGCGCATTGCGCTGAGAAGCATGACGCCCGCCACCAAACAGAGCAGTGTCCAATCTGCCGGCTCGCCGGCACGCCGGTTGTTGCGTCTATCTCACACGTCGGGCCAGTGGCTCGACTCCTTCCTCTAGGTCTAGTATCTTTTCCGCAATCGTTGATTCCTTACACGGTCTTGAGTGACCCCGCTCAAGGCCGCGCTCCTCCCGCAGCTTAGTACTCTCCTTGGTCAACTACCGTAAAACGAAACGCAGGTTTGTTCGCCTGCGTCGTTGCTCATCCACCAACTGATTCAATACCGGAGGAGTCTGTGAAAACGACACTACACTCTTTGCTTGTGGCTGCTGCTTTGCTCGCACCCGTCATAGGCTTCGGGGCAGACGAAGGCACAACAGCCGGCACGGTTGAAGAACTCCGGCAACTGCGCTTGCGTACGGAAGCCATTGAGAAGAAGCTGTCCGACGCCAACCCGGGCACGCCCGCTGGAACGGTAAACCGTGGAGGCTCAGCCTACATGAACACGAGTTTCGACGTTCTCATGAACGCTGGCTGGGCGTCCACGCCAGACGTGAAAACCCTGCAACCCGGCGGTCATGATCCATCGCAGCGAGGGTTTTCTCTCCGCAACGCAGAACTCGCGCTCGATGGGTCAGTCGATCCTTACTTCAAGGGATTCGCGAACATTGTCCTCATGACGGATTCCAACGAGGAAACGGGAATAGAGCTGGAGGAAGCCTACTTGCTTTCCACCAGTCTGCCACGCGGATTGCAGTTCAAAGCCGGACGGTTCTTTGCTGAGTTTGGTCGTCAGAACAATCAGCATCCACACAGTTGGGCATTCGTGGATCAACCACTCGTGCTCAACCGGATGTTTGGTGGCGATGGCCTCCGTCAGAATGGCATGCGGTTGTCATGGCTTGCTCCCACGCCCAACTTCACGGAGTTCACTCTCGGCGTCTTCAACGGCCAGGGCGAGGACGGCTATAGCTTCCGGTATACCGGAGAAGCTGGGAGTGACGGAGCGCAACGCTTCTATGGACGCACCACTGTCGATCGTCAACTGACGAGCGTGAGCGATCTTCTTTTCGTGCCTAGAGTTTCTTCCTCTTTTGATCTCACTGAATCGCAAACGCTCCTTGTGGGTGTCTCCGCGGCGACCGGCCCAAACGACACCGGAGACGATACCCGCACTCTCGTCTGCGGCGCGGACATGTTTTGGAAGTGGAAACCACGGAAGGCCGGAGGCGGCTGGCCGTTCGTTACTTGGCAAACCGAGGCGATACTCCGCAATTTCGAAGCTGGCGCAGACACCGCCTCCGGGTTGCCTGCCGAGACGTTGCAGGACTCGGGATTCTACTCCCAATTACAGTGGGGATTCACGTGCCGCTGGACTGTTGGGTTGCGAGGCGAGTATGTGATAGGGGATAAGAGCGCCAGCGGAGATGTAACGGCTGAAAGATCTGCGGAAGCACGGGTGTCCACGAATCTGACGTGGTACCCGACCGAGTTCAGCAAATTGCGACTCCAATACAACCATAAGTGGAGGAAAGACGCAGCGGATGGAGGCGCCGTGTGGCTGCAAATGGAGTTCATGCTGGGCGCGCACGCCGCACACAAGTTCTGATCGAGAGAAAGATAAGCAGAAAGCAACCTTCGAAACAGGGGTTCAATCACATGAAAACGAATGCCACGACTATTGGAACCATGCTTGTGTTAGCAATGCTCTTGACACTGCCGACGTCCGGTAACGCTAAACTGAATGTTGTTGCAACAACTGCGGACTTTGGAGCCATTGCCCGCGAAATCGGAGGTGACCTGGTTCAGGTCACCGTCCTCGCAAGACCGACAGAAGACGTGCATTTCGTCGACCCAAAGCCGAGCTATGTGGCGAAGCTGTCCCGCGCGGATGTGCTCATCGAGGGCGGCGCAGAATTGGAGTCTGGCTGGCTGCCGCCTCTGCTTGATGGTGCGCGAAACTCAAAACTGGGATTGGGCCGACCGGGACATGTCGCCTGCGCGGAAGGTCTTGCACTCCTGGAAGTGCCTGCGACACTCGATCGATCCAGAGGCGACTTGCACGCGATGGGAAATCCGCATTTCATGACTGATCCCGTGAACGCCCGACACACAGCCGAACGCATCTGCGCAGCTTTCAGCACAATTGACCAGAAACATGGGGCCACATACATGGAAAGGTTGAATACCTTCACCAAGCGTCTGGATCTCAAGATAGTCGCTTGGCAGAAGCAACTAGAGCCATTTCATGGCAAGAGTGTGGTCGCCTTCCACAACTCATGGCCCTACTTCGCAAGGCGCTTTGGCATAAAGATCCCCCTTTTCCTTGAACCTAAACCCGGTATTCCGCCGTCACCCGCACACCTGGCAGAGGTCATCGCCCGAATGAAATCCGAGCGAATCGGGGTCATCCTGGTCGAACCCTACCAGAACAGGAAAACGGCTGAGACAGTGTCAGCAAAGACGGGGGCGGTAGTCGTGGAGTTTACGCAGTATCCGGGTGGCGTCAAAGGCACTGAAGGCGGGTATGTTGAGTTGGTAGATTATTTGGTCAACAGACTCACTGCCGCACTGAGTAGCGACACGCGATGAAGGAGTCATAGAAAGGAGTAATAACAATGGGAGAGGCTTTTGAGATAATGAAGTGGCCTTTTATGGCCTGTTTGCTGCTGCCGGGAATTCTAGTGTACTTCGGGCTTCATATTGTACGGCGCGAGATCATCTTCGTTGATCTCGCGCTGGCCCAGGTTGCAGCACTGGGGATCTGCATGGCACTCCTGCTGGGTCACGATGCACACGACTGGCAAACAACCGTTTGGTCCGCTGGCTTCACTCTTGTCGGAGCAGCGGGTCTGACACTCACACGTCCCAGCGGACGACGTGTCCCGCAGGAAGCATTGATAGGAATTGTCTACGTAGTTGCGGCGGCAGGCGCACTATTGCTGTTGAGCCGCAGTCCGCACGGCAACGAGGAACTGCGGCGGACACTCGTCGGTGAGGTCTTGCTGGTCCGGCCGGGCGAGGTTCTTCGCATGTTTATCCTGTTTGTACTTGTGGGGGCAATCCATGTAATCTTCCGCCGGCAGTTTCTACTTCTTTCGTTCGACACGGATCTAGGGCGTTCTCAAGGGTTGCGTTTCTGGTTGTGGGATTTCCTGTTCTACGTGACGTTTGGCATCGTAGTGACCAGCTTTGTCCGGATGGGTGGCGTCTTGCTCGTCTTCTCTTATCTCATCATTCCGGCAGTATGCGCCAACCTTCTCGTGACCTCGCTCTCGGCGCGACTCGCGGTCGGGTGGACCGTGGCAATATTCTCCGGCGTTGCAGGACTTTACGGCTCGTACCGGCTCGACCTACCGACCGGTGCGGCTATTGTCTGGGCTCTTGGGCTGACCCTGTTGCTCGCTGGGGCCGGCAGGGGCATAGGCTTCGTCATCAGGCGGTGATTGATTACCGGGTGATTGGGATTCAGAAGGCAGATCGGAATCGAGGAACAGTACCGCCAATTCGTGTCTAACCGGTGGATTGGGGGTTGTATGGAGACACGGCAGAGATACTGAACATTAGGAGATTCCGCAGTGTGCTATGCTAGCGTGTTCAGTCTAATACATGTTTGATTGTGTCCAGAATGCTAAACCCCATCCGTCTGCTGAACAATCATAGTTACTGCGAGGAGCACTTGGGATACAATCCTATATGTTGGGTTAGTTAAGAGAGAGGAGAATGATGCGTCGCTCGAAGGAATTCTCAACCATCCTGGGCACATTGATCGTAGCTTGTATGCTGGGTTTGACCGCTGTTGTTCTTTCCGAAGGTTTGGCAAAGAACGCTCCCAAAGCGAAGGTCGTTACGTTAACCCCAAACGTCAAGGACTACATGAGGGTATTGGGAGGACCACCCGAGACGGTGACGATGCATTCGGGGCTTGTGGTGCTCGAGCCTGGCAAATCGGTAGGCAAGCACAATACGAAGAACTACGAGGAGGTGCTTGTCGTACTGGAGGGTGCAGGTGAGATGATGATCACGGGTGGCCCTGCGTTGGAGTTGAAAGGTCGCAGCATTGCCTATTGTCCTCCGCGCACGGAGCATGATGTGATTTGCACGGGTTCGGCCAGGTTGAAGTACGTGTATATTGTGGCGAATGCTGAATAAGGAAGGCCATGCCATCCAACTCCTCGTGCAGTTGACGGCCGCCGCCCCAGCGGACGCCCGCAAGCGGACGCCGTTGAGTTTGACCGTTATGCCACTTCCGAGTAG
>Ga0315291_10008202_pt1 | contig 12845 bp, 7 predicted proteins | sample YL17G12_20_MG_FD_203070 | JGI IMG/M metagenome (GOLD analysis project Ga0315291, IMG submission 203070) | Sediment microbial communities from Yellowstone Lake, YNP, Wyoming, USA - YL17G12_20 | ecosystem: Environmental > Aquatic > Freshwater > Lake > Sediment | place: USA: Wyoming | collected... | reverse complement strand
CTCGCCGCGGCGCTCGTCCTCGGGGCGGAGGGAGTCCAGCTGGGGACGAGGTTCCTCGCCTCAGTCGAGGCCCCGGTCCACCCCAAGTACAAGGAGGCGATCCTGAAGGCGACCGACCGCTCGACCATCGTCACGGGGAGGAGCCTGGGCGCCCCCGTGCGCGCGATCGAGAACCGGATGACGAAGGAGTTCGCCCGCTACGAAGAGGAGAAGAGGCCGCGGGAGGAGTTCGAGCACCTGGCAGTCGGCGGCCTCGGGCGCGCCGTCTACGACGGCGACACCGAGACGGGCTCTCTGATGGCCGGCCAGATCGCCGGCCTGATTGACTCGGTCGAGTCGGTCGCGACGATCCTCGAGAAGATGGTGGGCGACGCGCGGGCGCTCCTCCCGGAGGGGGCTCTCGACTAGATGACGGTTGCGAACGAGAAGACCCTGCGAGATCTCGAATACGATCGCCTGAAGGGGGTCGTCAAAGGATTCGCCTCATCCTCCCTGGGGGAGGAGGCGATCGAGGTCCTCGTTCCCCTCTCCGACCGGGCCGAGATCGAGCAGGGGATCGCCGAAGTCAAGGAAGCGATCGCCTTCCTCGAGGTGAAGGGTCGCTTCTCCCTTGGCGGGGTGCACGACCTTGCTCCGCTCCTTCTCCGCGCCAAAGAACAGGCCTTGCTCGGTGGAGAGGAACTCCTTCTCGTCCTAGAGACGATCGACTCGACTGGCCGCGTCCGCGTCGCCCTGACCGGCCAGGAGTCCTGCCCCACTCTCCGACGGTTCGCTGAGCGTCTGTCCCAAGAGGAGGCGTTCGCCAAGAGGATCTTCCGCGCGATCGACGAGCACGGCGAGCTGCGCGACGACGCCTCTCCTCTTCTCTCGCAGCTTCTGCGCAAGCGGCGCTCGCTCGAGGACCGGATCGAGCGGAAGCTCCGCGCCCTGATCGACCGGAGCCCAGACCTCGTTAGCGAGGCGGTGGTCACGCGTCGGTCGGGGCGCCTCGTGATCCCGATCAAGAGCGGGGCTCAAGGGGCCACTACGGAGTTCGTCGTGCACGACCGCTCGGCGACCGGCCAGACCCTGTACGCGGAGCCGACGGCGCTCGTCGCGGAGAATAACGCGATCGTGGAGCTCGAAAGCGAGATCCGCGAAGAGCGGCTCCGCATCCTGCGTGAGCTGACCGAAACCTTCCGCTCGGCCGAACCGGCGTTCCTGCGTGACCGGGCGATCCTCGGTCACCTCGACTCGCTCTTCGCCCGCGCTGGCTACGCCATCGCCCGGCACGCGAGCTTTCCCCGCCTTTCCGCGAGAATTCTCCTTCGCGAGGCCCGCCATCCGCTCCTCGCCGAGGACCGGGTTGTCCCGGTTTCGCTCTCCCTCGGCGATCCGGCGCGGATGATCGTGATCACCGGGCCGAACACCGGGGGAAAGACCGTCACCCTGAAAACGATGGGCCTCCTCTGCCTCATGGTGCAGTCGGCGATCCCCATCCCCGCCTCGCCGGCGAGCGAGATCACGATTCGAAAGAAGGTCCGAAGCGACATCGGGGACGAGCAGTCGATTGAGCAGAACCTGTCCACCTTCTCCGCGCACATGCGGAACATCGTCTCCCTGCTCCAGGAAGCCGACGCCGACTCCCTCATCCTCCTCGACGAACTCGGCGCCGGGACCGACCCGCAGGAGGGTGCGGCGCTGGGGCTGGCGATCCTGGAGAACCTGCTTGAGGACGAGGCCCTCGTCGCCGTCTCCACTCACCTCACCCCCCTCAAGTACTTCGCCATCCGCCACCCCGCGGTGAAGACGGCGTCGATGGAGTTCGACGTGGAGAGCCTTTGCCCGACCTTTCGCGTGATCGAGGGGATCCCCGGCCGGAGCAACGCCTTCGTCATCGCTCGGAGTCTCGGCCTTCCCGAGACGCTCGTCGAGCGGGCGCGTTCCTTTCTGTCGCAGGGGGAGATCCTCGCCGACGACATCCTCGAGGACCTCGACCGCGAGCGCCAGGCGATGCTCCGCCACCGCGAACAGGCCGAGCGGGAACTCGCCGAGGCGACCCACCTCAAGGAGACCTACACCGAGCTCCTGGGGGCCTTTCAGGACAAGAAGGAGAGAGAGCTCTCCGCCAACCTGAAGGAGCTTGAGGCTTTTCTTCGCCGAGGCCAGGGGGAGGTGGAGCGGCTCCTCGCCGAGCTGCGGAAGCGGCCGACTCAGGAGGAGGCGCGCGCCGCGTACCAGGAGCTTGCTGCACTCCGGGAGGAGGCGCGCGCGAGGGAAGAGACGGTCGGAGAGAAGGAAGAGGCCATGCTTCTGCCGCCGGCCGAGATCGAGGTCGGGCGGCTCGTGCACGTCCGCAGCGTCGACGCCGACGGCCGCATCGTCCACCTCTCGCCCCGCGGCAAGGTGACGGTCGACCTCGACGGCGTGCGCGTCCTGACCGAGCCGGCGGACCTCGAACGGCCGCGAGCGAAGGAGGAGCCGAAGGCGCCCCCCTCGCGGATCCCGCGGCTGGCGCTCGAGCCGGTGAGCCTAGAGCTCAACGTGCGCGGGCTGACCGTCAGCGAGGCTTTGCGGGAGGTCCAACTGTACCTCGATCGCCTCCTGCTGACCGACGTCTGTCAGGCGAGCATCCTGCATGGGAAGGGAACCGGAGCCCTGCGGGAGGCCATCCGTGGCTACCTCGCCTCCTCCTCCTTCGTCGCGTCGTTCCGATCGGCGTCGCCCCCGGAGGGGGGAGACGGCGTGACCGTCTTCGAGATCGAGGGGGACTAGCGTGGAGCATTGAAAGGCTCGAGCTTTTCCGCTAAGATGGCTCGCTCGATCTACCAGACTGGGAGGGGTTCCGGCGTGGAGATCACCAAGGTAGAGGTTCGGCCGATGCGCGACGAAGGGAACCTGAAGGCGTTCTGTTCGATCGTCTTCGACGATGTCTTCATCGTGCACAGCGTAAAGGTCATCCAGGGCAAAGAGAGCCTGTTTGTCGCGATGCCGAGCCGGGAGGTCAAGAACGGCGAGTTCCGCGACACGGCGCATCCCATCGACAACAGCTTCCGTCTGAAGATGGAGGAGATCATCCTCACGAAGTACAAGGAGGTTGTGGGCGAAAACGGAGAAGAAGCCGTCCTCTCTCCGGACATCCCCACCGAGGATTTGACGTTTTAGGGCGTCGCCAAGCGGTAAGGCAGCGGCCTTTGGAGCCGTCATCGGAGGTTCGAATCCTCCCGCCCTAATCAGGGCCGGAAATGCAGTTATATTCGCTATTACAGCCGATGTCTCGTTGCTCTGCTTAGCGCCAGGTTCGGGTCCTCCAGGCTCCATCTGGATTGCGGGCCGGGCTCCTGGCTTTGGGTCCTCCCAGGCAACTCAAAGAGGCAAGCCCTCGATGATCTCAGGGTCTATCTCCCCAGATTGGAGAGCACTGTCTATTCTCTGCTATCAGGGGGCCTGGCACCAGCGCCAACCTCTCACACCATGTTGGCCTCTGGCAGTGGCGTGGAGATCGCGTACCCTCCGTGGAACAGCTGCAGGCAGACATTGACGACTTCGGGGTCATACAGCACGCCCGCTCCCGCCTCCAGTTCCCCCAGGGCCTTGTCCACACCCAGAGCAGGGCGATAGGGGCGGTGGGAAACCATCGCCTCGACGACATCGGCCACGGCGAGGATCCTCGCCTCAAGTGAGATCGCCTCGCCCTTGAGCCCTCGCGGGTAGCCCGAGCCGTCGAGACGCTCATGGTGCTCGAGGACGATGTCGGCCACCGGCCAAGGGAAGACGACCCCTTTGAGGATCTCGTAGCCAGTCTGGGGGTGAGCCTTCACGAGGCTGAACTCGGCGGGCGTCAGGCGGGTCGGCTTGCTCAGGAGCTCAGCGGGGACGGAGACCTTGCCCACGTCGTGCAAGAGCCCGGCCACGCGCAGGCCCTCCACCCTCTCTTCGCTAAGCCCCATCTTCCGCGCAATCGCGTACGCCAAGCGGGTCACCCGCTCCTGATGCCCGGCGGTGTAGGGGTCCCTCATCTCCGTCGTCAGGGCAACGGCCCGGATCGTCCCCTCCAGGCCTTGGCGGATCTGGGCGGCGGCCCGGCGGGCTTCATCGACGAGAAGCGCATTCTGGACCGAGATCGCGGCCACGTTCGCCAAACCGGCGAGGAGGTCCGCGTCCTCGTCCGAGTAGGCGCTCGGCCGGTTGCTCTGCACCTGCAGTACGCCGATGGGCTCGCCCTGCAACATCATCGGGACGAGGAGGGCGGACTTCGTGCACTCCTCGCGCTCATCCTCGGGAGGCGGCGGGGTGAACGTGCCATCGGGTGCGATGTGGTGCACGGTCTGCATCTGGCGCTCTCCCGCCATCCAGTTGGGGACGGAGAGGGGCCTTCCCGTCCGCAGGACCTGGCTCTGCATCCCCTTCCTCTCCGGCGCGAGAGGGATGGGGGAAAAGGTTGACACATCGTGCTCCACTCCAGCGTCGACCGCGAGCAGGTCCGTGATGAGGCCCGTGTCCTTGTGATACGAAGACACGAAGAACCCGTCGGCGGCGACGAGCATCCGGACCTCCTCGTACAGGGTGCGGAGGATCGCTTGGAGATCCAACAGGCTGCCCAGGGCGAGCGTGACGCGGTTGAGGACGATCTGGCGCTCGAACAGGCGCTCGCGCTCGATCTCCGCCTCTCTGCGCTCGGTGATGTCGCTCGCGAGGTTGAGAGTGGCTGGCTCTCCGCTCCATTCAATCAGGACGGCGTTCAGTTCCATCCACCGGACCGCGCCGTCTTCGCGGATGACCCGAAAGGCATAGACGCCCGGCGGTCCCTCCTCCCTTGCTCGCGCTCGGCGTCGCTCGAGAACCATGTCCCGGTCGTCGGGGTGGATGAAGTCGACGAACGGCCTGGCCGTGAGTTCCTCGCTAGAATGGCCGATCATCGAAGTGGTTGCCGGGTTGAGGAAGACGAGCCTCCCTCCCTGAGCCACGAAGATCGCCTCGCTCGCGTTCTCCACCACCTGACGGTACTTGAGATCGCTTGCTCGCAGGGTGGCCTCCGCCTCCTTCTCGGCAAGCTTGCGCTGTGTAATGTCCCGGATGTTGCATTGGATGACATCTTTGCCATCCACGGGATACGTGTTGCTGACGAATTCCACCTGGATTCTGGTCCCCGTAGCCGTCTCCAGGGGCAGATTCTCGTACCGAATGTAGCGGTCCTTCTGCAGCTTCTCGAAGGCCTGCTTGGCCGCCGCTCTGTCCACGAACGGCCCGATCTCCCACAGCTTCTTCCCCACGATCTCCTTGTGGGGATACCCCAACAGGTCGACGAGAAATGGATTCACGTCTGTGATCTCGCCCGTCTCGGCGTCAAGAAGAAGGATTCCGTCCTGGGCGGTCTCGAAGAGACGGCGGTACCGGGTCTCGGATACCTGGGGCTTCTCCAGGAGCGCTCGTGCCTGCTCTGGCGTGGTCAGCGCCGTATTCCCCCGTCGGGCATCTTGCTTCTGCAGGCGTTTGGCGGCCATGCGTAACCTCCTCAGGGGCCCATCGTCACCGGGATCTCACGCCGAAGGCGACAGTCCTCGTCCTCTTCAATGCGGCTCTCCAACCCCACTCTCCTGCTGCACCAAGAAGCGGATGATGTCACTCAGCGCTCCTGTCTACTGCTGGACTCGTTTGCGTTCGTACATTCGGCGATCCGCCTCCGCAAGAACCGCTTCGATGGACTGACTGCTCTGCGGCAGCCAGTGGGCGTCTCCAATGGCTAGACCGAGGGGAAACGGCAGCAAACCGGAGTTCGCCGTGTTCCACCGATCAAGCGACGCCAAGATCCGCCTTTCGACCACATCCGTCTCGCCATTCGTCTCTGGCAGGACAACGAGAAACTCGTCGCCCCCGTACCGGGTGACGAAGTCTTCTCCTCGCACGGCAGCCCGCAGCAGAGTGCCGACTTCCTGAAGCACCTTGTCGCCGACCACGTGACCGAGCTGATCGTTGATCTGCTTGAATCGGTTCACGTCGATCAGTAGGAAGCCAATCGGGCGGCCATGTCGCTTGGATCGGCTGACCTCCTGGGCGAGGACTTCGGTGAAGTAGCGGCGGTTGTACACCCCCGTGAGAGGATCGCGGGTCGCCTGCTCTCTGAGGTCCATCTGCAGGCGAATCCGTCTGATCGCCTCGGCCGTGTACCCCCCCAGCAGCTCGAGGAGGCGAGCATCTTCCGGAGTGAAAGCGCCACCCACCGGGGAGCGGACTTGGAACACCCCGAGACGTCCGACGGGGACGCTAATCCCGGACTGCAAGGTCTGGTCCGGCAGGCACGGCCCCGGAGCTTCCTCCAGGCTGCCGAAGTGAGACGTCTTCCCGGTGCGTAGCGTCTCGGCCGCCAGTCCGCCCCGGCGTCCTTCGCGGGGGATCTCTTGTCCCGTCTTCGCGACGGCTTCGGACGAGGCAGCCTTCACGACGAGCTTGTCCCCATCCACGATGTACAGACTGCAAGTCAGGAAGCCGAGGATCCTCTCCGAAGCCTCAACGGCCAAGTGGTAGGCGCCTTCCTCGTCCTCGCAGGTCTCTAATTGATGAGCGGCCTGGTGGAGTCCGGCGATCTTGCGGCTGGCCTCGCGTAGGGCAGTCTCGGCGAGCTTCCGAGCGGAGATGTCTCGAATGTTGCACTGGATGACTTCGCCGTTCCCCACTGCGTAGACGTTGCTGACGAACTCAACCTGGATTTGCCTTCCGTCGGACGTCTCGAGCGGCAAGTCCTCGTAGCGGACGTAGCGGTCCTTCTGCAGCTTATCGAATGCCTGCTTGGCCGCCGCTCTGTCCACGAACGGCCCGATCTCCCACAGCTTCTTCCCCGCGATCTCCTTGTAGGGATACCCCAACAGGTCGAGGAGAAATGGATTCACGTCTGTGATCTCGCCCTTCTCGGCGTCAAGAAGAAGGATTCCGTCTCGGGCGGTCTCGAAGAGACGGCGGTACCGGGTCTCAGAGGTCTTCAGTAGCTCTAGTGCTCTCCCATTCCCAGTTGCGGCCGCCTGGGTGCTATCTGTGCGAGGCCCGCCCAGGTCGTGTTCTCCGGCATTTGGATGGTCAGGCTCCCCTGCAGTACTCATCTCTCCTCCAAGTCTCGGCTATCCAATCTACTGCAGACGGTCCGGGTCACGTCCCGTCAAGTGTGTAGGTTGGGGTTCCCCTCTGGCCCTGACGGGCCAGACGACCGTCACCTCCTCTCCCGCGGTAAGCACAAGCAACTCCGGCTCCGTCGCGGCTTCCCCGTACAGGGTCGCCATGGACCCCAAGCTGAAGTACCGGCGCACCGCGGCCTGCCACTCGTCGTGCTGCTCCTCGAGCACCGCCCCGATCAAGCGCAACGCTGCCTTCGCGTTAGGGAAGATCCCCGCTTCGGATCCTCCTAGGGAACTCAAAGAGACAGAACCACCACGGTCTCGGGGTCGAGTTCGGTGAGAGTTCGAAGCTTGTCCACTACGGGGAGCACGGCGTCGCCCTATCGGCAGTTAGTGCTCTTGTCCTCATACATCCTGCGGTCGGCCTCGCCGAGCACGCTTTCGATCGTGCGGGGATCATGCGGGTGCCAGTGGGCGACCCCGATCGCAAGAGTTACCGGGAAGTCGAGGAGCGGGTTCTCCATGTTCCGTTTGACAAGCGCCGCGTGGATTCGTTCGACAGCCGCTTCGGCTTTCCCATTCGTCTCCGGGAGGATCACCAAGAACTCATCGCCCCCATAGCGGATGACGGTGTCACTCAGCCGGAGGTTTTGCCGCAGAATGTCAGCGACCGCCTGCAGGACTCGATCCCCCATCTGATGTCCGAATCGGTCGTTGATCTCCTTAAACCGATTGACGTCGACCATCAAGAAGGCAACGGCGTGAGCGTATCTCATCGAGCGCGCCGTTTCTTGCTGGATGACTTCGTCGAAGAAGCGACGATTGTGGACAGACGTGAGGGGGTCGCGGACGGCTTGTTCCTTGAGTTCTTTCTCTAGACGAAGCCGCTTGAGAGCCTCCGTTGTATGCGCGAGCAGGAGCTCTAGGAGGTGTGCATCGTCCTCGGTGAAGGCATTCGGCTGGGTTGAGACAACCTGGAACACCCCGAGATCGCCGATGGGAGAGCTGATGCCGGATCGAAACTCCGCACGGGTAGGTTGAGCCTCGGGAACTTCGTCCAGGCTGCCAAAGACGAAGGTCTTGCCCGTGCGATAGGTCTTGCCGGCGAGCCCTTCATCAAGCGTGCTCTCGGTGCTCGCTCCTGGGGGAAGCTGCTTTGATGTAGCCTTGACCACGAGCCTGTTCTCCTCAACGATGTCGAGCGTGCACAGCGTGAAGTCCAGGATCTCTACAGCCGCTTGGACGGCTAGGTGGTACGCGTCTTGTTCCGTCGTACACGCTGCAAGCTGACTGGACGCTCGATACAGCCTCTCCAGCTTCAACTTCCCCCGTTCTAATGCCTCTTTCGTGCGCTTTGAGTCGGAGATGTCGCGGACAAATACAATGAGCTCGTGCGCCGAGGGGAGGTGGGTAGTACTGACCTCTACGTCTATGACCCGACCTTCCTCGGTCCGGTGCTTGGTTTCGAAGCGATCCGAGCCGCTCTCCATGATCTTCCGAATGTGACGGGCTGTGCAGTCCGGGTTTTCCGCCGCTTCAAGATCAGGGATTGACATCTGGAGCAGTTCCTCACGGCTGTACCCGCTCATTCGGCAGTACGCCTCGTTGACATCCAGAAGCTTCCCGCTCCCATCGACACGCCAGAATCCATCCGGAGTGGTAGCTAGCATCGTTGTGTATTGCTCGACGCTCTGCTGCTGGGTCGCTTTGCCTTGGCGGCGCCGAACCAGACGCGCTCCAAGCTTGGTGATTCGCTGTCGCAGCAGGGCCAACCCGTCTTCGGACGAACTCCGCCTCTTCACCGGGCCACCTCCAATGCGCGAGTATAGCTGAGGCGCCTGAGGAAGTTGACTACCCAGCTTGCCTTGCGCCGCGATGGCCCCGCGGCAGGCACTGGAAAGTCCGAGACTCGCGATGCCCGTCCAGAAACCGAGGGCGGTCACGCGTCTTCCACGACCGGTCTCTCAGGCTCCGGCGCGATGCACTCGAACTGAGACTCGCGTCTATTCCGCCAGGATGACTCCCTCGAGCGGACCACTCAGCAGAGTCGTAAAGCTGTCCACCACTCCCGACCAGTATGTGAAAACCAGAGATGCCCCCCGAAGAACTGGTCAAGTTGGATACCGGGATCGCCGCAGAAAAAGGAAGTGGACAGCAGTAGGGTCGCACGTTCCTGGGGAATGCCGCCAGACCAACGCGCGGGTTCTGTAGTTGTCCTAGTCACTGGAACGGTGGATACTTCGACCGAGGGCTGACTCGTCCGCTGTCAGAAGCTCGATTTGCGGAGTTCGAAAGTAGTCCTCTAGAGGTAGCCACGGGACCCCAGGAATACGCTTCACGACTTCTCGGCCGGGTGTTTCATTGCAGCCGGCAGGAAGCCTCGGGAGAGAAGGCAAGGTGACGATGACAGAGACCCGGTCCAGACGAGGAAAGCCGAAGACTCCTCAAGAGGCGCCCGCCGTAGCGCAAGGGGGCCCGGCGCGGGAGCGGGCTGCTCCCCAGAAGCAAGCGACCCGCTCCCGCCCCGGTCGGCGGCCTCAGGCGGCTCCAAGGAAAGAGTCACCACGCCAGGCCCCCAAGGGGAAAGAAAAGCAGGCGCGCCCCCCTCGAGGGGAGAAACGCGCCGCCCCGCCTCAGGCAGAACGCGGGCGCGGCCGAAGAGCGAAGGCCCCAACACCCGCGCCGGCTGTCGCGACCACGCGTGCCGCGCGGGAGCGGCCGATTCAGGAGCTCTCGAACAAGCTGCGCCTAAAGCTTTCGCCCGAGCTCCTCGAGCAGGCGCTCCTCCATAGCTCCTACGTCAACGAGAGGGGCGACCCACGCGGCTCGAACGAGCGGCTCGAGTTCCTCGGCGACGCGGTGATCGACCTCGCGGTCACGCACTACCTGTACGCACAGTATCCAGACGCTGACGAGGGGAAGCTCACCAAGGCGAAGTCGGTCGCCGTCAGCCGGCCGATGCTCGCCGAGAAGGCGGAAGAGATCGGGCTCGCCCCGTACCTCCGTCTGGGGAAGGGGGAGGAGGCGAACGACGGCCGCAAGCGCGTCTCGAACCTTGGGAACGCGTATGAGGCTCTCGTTGCGATGGTCTTCCTCGAGCAGGGGTTCGACTACACGGCCACGTTCATCCTGCGGTGCCTGGACAAGGACATCCAGCGGCTCCTGCAAGAGCAGTCGGCAACCGGCGACTACAAGAGCCTCCTGCAGGAAACGGCACAGAGGTTGTTTGACTGCCGCCCCACCTACAAGATCTCTGAGGAGACGGGAAAGGAGCACCACAAGGAGTTCAGCGTTGCGGTCTCCGTGTCAGGCCACCGCGCCATCGGCCGTGGCCGCAGCAAGAAAGAAGCGGAACAAGCCGCGGCGAAGCAGCTATACTTGATGCTCGAGGAGTTCTAGACGCGCCCGTAGCTCAGCAGGATAGAGCAGCGGTTTCCTAAACCGCAGGTCGGAGGTTCGAGTCCTCTCGGGCGTAGATGGGGGACATTCATGTATTCAAGGGTAGTCTCGTGAGACTCCCGCGATAGCGGTGGATCTCGCGACCACCACCTTTCGAGGGGTCAGTACGCCGGCTTCCCGCCGCTTGGCAATGGTCTCCTCCGGCCGTCAGCGCTTCCTCGACATCCCTGCCTCCTTCCCTCCCGATCCTAGCACTCAACCTGGACCGTTCTGAGGGGGGCAGATCATAATATGAGACGTGCAGGTCTCGTCTTGACAGCAATGAGCATCCCTCCCATACTCGCATGCTGAGAATATTGGGCCCTAGCTAGAACGGGGCCGGACTCTGAAAAAGGTAAATCTGCTGCAAGGCAGGGGCGCAAAGCTACGGGTCGCCTGTGACCGCCGAGCTGCCAGAGCCAAGGGGACGAGCATGGGGAGCTGCGAGTGGGGAGACTAGCTCAAGCAAGACGCGCGCGGAATCCCGATGCCCGTGTGGCGCTGCCAGAAGGCTCTTGCCGAGCTGCGGACGTGGATGCGGCAGAGGACCCGCCTGCGGCTGCTCGTACGGATTCCTCTCGAGATAGAGGCCATCGACCACGAGACCCTGCCAAAGGATCTGGGCGAGCAGGTCGCGGAGAAAGGAACAAGCTTCTTGGGTGAAGTGCTGGGGGCATGGTTTCCCGCATCACCGTGCGATTCGGACGACGGTGGAGCAGCAAGCTGTGGAGAGCGACGAATAGCTTCTTACAGAGGCGCGGAGCTCTGTCCGGGTTGACTCGCCCAAGGCGCGCCGCGGACTGGGGCTCATTCGGCGGGGACGCGCGAGAGGACGGTCTGAATCATGAAAGCTCTGCCGGGGCTGGGATGGAGTACGAGGCGCGCGGAACGTTGACGACGAGGCGGAGAAGTCTGGCGAGTCAAGGAAGCGCGATGAGGCATGACAGATCGAAGAGGGAGTACCGTAGTAACGCGGAGTAGGTGGGCCAGGGGACTGGCGGTCGTGTGCCTTGCCCTGGTGGGAGGCTTCGTGGTGCTGGCTAGTGCTGCGCCGAGTCTCTGGACAGACAAGAGCGACTATGCCCCGGGTGAGATGGTCACAATCTACGGGACAGGCTTCGCCGTGGGCTCCATCAACCTAAAGGTCCTTGGGGCTGAGGACTTTAGCATCGCGGGTGTGGCGGCAGACGACAAGGGAAGCTTTGTGGCGCAGTACCAGCTTCCCAGCATCGAGTGGCCATCCTATGCGGTAACGGCGACAGACGTGGCGGGGAACACAGCAGAGGCGAGATTCACAGATGCCTCAGAGCTGGTGTCCGTTGCTGTGGGAGCGCAAGTAGGCACAGTTGCCTATGGAACTGCGGGCAGTGCAACTTTCACGGTGACCGTAACCATATCAGAAAAAGCCGACCTTGCGGTAGGTCTCAGCATCACCTCGGTGTTGCCGACGGGAGCTACCTCCTCGTTCCCGACCACGGTTGCATTCACAAAGGATGGTCCGACGTCGAAAACCGCAACTCTGACCATAACAACATCGACTTCAACTCCGGCTGGAGCGACAAGCTTCACCGTAACTGCCGCTGTTGGTGGCACTACCAAGACTGGGACGGGCACGCTGACGGTGGACAAGAAGACGGCCTCGGTGACGGCGACCGACGCCAGCAAGACCTACGGCGATGGCGACCCGGCTCTGAGCACCACCAACAGCGGCTTCCTGGCCGGTGACCTCGGCGTAGGCAAGATCACCTTCAGCGCCAGCCGTGCGGCGGGTAACAACGTCGGCACCTATGACATCACGCCGTCGGCCAGCGACAACGGCACGGGCCTGCTCAACAACTACACCGTGACCTACAACCACGGCACCTTCACGATCAACGAGAAGGCGGCCTCGGTGACGCCCAACGCTGCGAGCAAGACCTATGGCGAAGCAGACCCGACACTCACCGGCACGCTGAGCGGCTTCCTGCCAGGTGATGGGGTAAGCGCGACCTACAGTCGCCTGCCGGGTGAAGGCGTAGCGGGCAGCCCGTACACGATCAGCGCGACGCTCAGCCCCGGGGGCGTGCTCGGCAACTACGACATCACCTACAACACGGCCAACTTCACCATCACGGCCCGGCCGATCACGGTGACGGCGGACGCGAAGAGCAAGGTCTATGGTGCTGGAGATCCGGCGCTGACGTACCAGATCACCAGTGGCTCGTTGGTGGGGGGTGACAGCTTCAGCGGAAGCTTGACCCGCGATGCGGGTGAGAACGTGGGCAGCTACGCCATTCTGCAAGGCACCCTGGCGCTGAGCGGCAACTACGACCTGAGCTACGT
>Ga0315291_10008201_pt1 | contig 12845 bp, 6 predicted proteins | sample YL17G12_20_MG_FD_203070 | JGI IMG/M metagenome (GOLD analysis project Ga0315291, IMG submission 203070) | Sediment microbial communities from Yellowstone Lake, YNP, Wyoming, USA - YL17G12_20 | ecosystem: Environmental > Aquatic > Freshwater > Lake > Sediment | place: USA: Wyoming | collected... | reverse complement strand
CCCCTTTCCTATCTCCATGTCCTGAGACATATCTTCAGCATCAGGCGTTATATTAAGGAGCTCAAACCTGATATCATTCATGGATATCTTTTCACGGCATACATTGTGGGCGCCATTTGCGGCAGGTGGGCGGGTGTGCCCGTCATCATTGCCAGCCGCCGCAGTCTTGGGTATTTCAAGGATGACAAACCCTGGCGGCAGAAACTTGAAAATTACGTGAACAAGAAGACGGATTATATCCTTGTGAATTCAAAAGCGGTCAGGGAGGATGTCCTGAGGCGTGAAAAAAATTGCGAGGGCAAGATTCGCCTGATTTATAACGGCGTTGACCTGAAAAGATACAGACCGGACGGGACGACGCCTGAGGTGCGGCGCGAATGGGGGCTTGGCGAGGCGGAGATTGTGGTGGGAGTGGTGGCGAACCTGATTCATTACAAGGGACATCTCGAAATCCTTGAAGCCGCCGCAATATTGAAAAGCGATTTCCCTCATCTGCGTTTTGTGTTTGCCGGACGCGATGGCGGGATGAAGAGAGCGATTCTGGAAAAGGTCTCTGCCCTTGGTCTGGAGGGGAAGATTATCCTGACGGGAAGCAGGATGGATATTGAAGCCATCATGCCCGCCTTTGATATCCTTCTGCTCGCCTCGCATGAGGAGGGATTTTCCAACGTCCTTCTCGAGGGGATGGCGTGCGCCAGACCAATTGTGGCAACGAATGTGGGAGGGAATGCTGAATCCGTAGTGGATGGGGAGACGGGTTTCATTATTCCGCCTCGAGACCCTGCCGCCATAGCCGCCGCCCTGCGAAAACTCCTGACGGACAACTCACTCCGTGCGCGATTTGGCATGGCGGGACGCAATCGCGTGGAGCAATATTTCTCCCGCGAAAGGCTTATCCGGAATATGGATGAATTTTATCAGGAAATTATCCAGCGGTTTCACCCGATGGATGAATGAGGAAGCGCTTCAACACCAAGGATAAATACAATCCACAGAACGTAGATGCGCCGTGGCGGATTGCGCAGACAACGCAGATAAATACAATCCACGAATCTACACGAATAAAAAAAATAGTGTCAATTCGTGTAGATTAGTGGATAAAAATCTGAGAAATAAATTTTGTTAACCACAGATAACCACGGATAAACACTGATAATGTAATATTATATCTGTGTTCATCTGTGGATTAATCTCATTCTTTTCTTGCAAACTTACCTGTCAGGCAGGTGAGAAACAGGCAGGCGAGCAGGAGCCATGCGCGGAACTGGACGACTCGCAGGAGGATTTGTCGCATCCGCCCCGGCGGTCTTTTAAAAAGATACTGCGGACCGATGAGCGTTTTGTATTCCGCCCCATCGGGGATGGTCCAGTAAAGATGCATCAGTGCCATATCGGCATCCGCGCGCGGATTGTATTGTCCCGCAATGGCATGAAATCCCTTTGTTAATTCAGACGTGGCAAAATCCCAGCGCTGCGGCTCATCACGTTCATTCAAAAAGATGGGTTTTCCATCGATGAGGATGCGGTATGCGCCCAGCACCTTCAGGGCGAAGTGATATTTTCCCTCGATGGGCGCATAGAGATATCCGCTGAATGTGCGGGGCGGGAGCGATGCCCCGACCGGCTTTTCCTCCTCAATGTAAGTATGGCGCAGCGCATCAAGTCCCTGTCCGCTCAGAATAATGTGCGAGACTGACAGCACAAGTGTGAACAGTATGGCTGGCGCCAGAAGCCCCCGCGCCCCAGGAATCAGGCGGTTCAGCCATCCCTTTTCTCCAAGTCCCATCTTGCGTAAAAGTATGCCGAGGAGGAAGAGGGCAGCGCCGAGGTGAAGGCTGAAGAGCACCGCTGACACTATCCCGCCGTTGCGTAAAAGATATAGCCATCCCAGGTCCAGCTTCCCCTGCGAGAGGAGAAAGAGATTGCCCTTCAGGGTTGAGAGTTGCGGGATGAAGAGAAACTCGTTCATTCCGCCCGGCAGCATGCCCCAGATGTCATTATTGAATTTATTCGGGCTGACCGTGCTTCCCGTGAATTGCACAAAGAGTCCGGCGGCAAGAACTCCCAGTATAGTGATGCGTATCCAGCGCGCAAGTGAGCGCCATTTCTCAAACACCTCAAGCGCCGGCAGCAAAAGGAGCGGCATGACCGGCAGAAGAAGCCTTGGACCCCAGCACCATCCTCCCTGCCAGGAAAACCATTTCGCAAGCATTGCAATTCTGACAAAGACAATGCCTGCGGATAGTGAGAAGAGAAGGGGGAATTTTTTATGAAATCCCGTCAGTCCCATAAAGGCAAGTATGACGGGCGGTGAAAAGAGAAACAGTCCGCGGCTCGGACTGAAAAGGAGCCCGAACATGCCGCTGAAAAAGGGCGAGGCGAATGCCTGCCGTTCATATCCCGGCTTCAGGGCGTGCCCGTAGTTGAATTGGTTGTAAAGCAGGACAAGGCACAAAAATGGCGCGGCGCCTGCGGCAAAGTGTGCAAGGAGAGACGCGACTCTCCTGTGGTAATAGAGCATCCAGATGGCGATGGGAATGAGGAGAAAGGCAGTATCAATCTTTGTGAGCATGGCGGCGCCGAACATGAGTCCCGCGAAGGATGCGTTTATCGCCTTTCCGCCCGATGCCCGGTTAAGAAATATTATGCAGGCAAGCAACAGAAGCGCCGCGAGCGGCTCTGAGAAATACTGCCTGCTGTAAGGAAAAAATGTGGTGGCGAGTCCCAGTGCAAGCGCGCCGGCGAGAGCCGCCCTCCGCCCGTATCCCAGCTCTCGCCCGAACTTATAAAATGTGAGGCAGAGCAATGCCCCGATGAAGACATTGGTTAGATGCGCCATGAACAAAATGATGAGTGAGGCATCCGCCGTGGCAGGGATAAATATCATGAGCGCACGGGCAAGAAGATACGCCGGAATGCCGGCGACGGATTGTCCGGGCATGTATTTGGAATTATGGTAACCGAGATATGGTTCAATCTCAAGAGAACGGCGCTCCACAAGGCTCTGCGTCTGGCGGAAATAAAATATCTCATCGCTTGAATAAAATGCCTCTTTTGAATAATTCCCCAGAAACAATAAATAAAAGAGAGTGAAGAAGAGAAGTATCACCAATGGGAGTTTTCTATCCAGCACATCCTGATTCCCGGAATTACTCATGAATATCCTCTATGTATTGAAGGAACCATAAACTCTATCCGCTGATTACGTCAATGTCTTAAATAAAATGTGCTTTGGATGGCATCCGAACATCTTGCCGGAAGATAAAGAACCCCCTTCGCCAGAGACGAAGGGGGAAATAATTTACCACAGCATTTTAACTTAATTTCAGTAAAGATTCCAATCTCCCACACTGGTGTATGGGGCATAGGAGAAATTATCAAAGTAGCTGAATTGATTGGCAACCCCTATACTACCATTCGCCGGGTCATTTAACACGGAGAAAAATCCCGGTTTCCCTGCCGCGTCCGTCAAGGCTATATCAGTCGCTGTATATTCAAAAGTTCCGTCTAAGTTGTTATCAATCCCGATGTCCACCAGGCTACCATGGAAAGTCATTTTCATACGAACCCAGCGGTTGGTGGTTTCCTCGGGGAAACGGCCATAAAAAGTCGTTGAGCCGCCTCCCCGAGTGCCATAACCGTTGGTATAACCGGCAATATTGACCATATGGAAGAGTTCAAAGGGTAAATTGACGTCCGCAGATGTCCAGCGTCCGCAAATTCCCATCTGGAATCTCTGGGTCGCATGGATTACAACAAAAACATCTGCCTGATACGTGTAGTCGGTCGGGTCGGCGGTTGAGCCCCCGGCTGTTCCATCGTAAATTGCAAGGGAAATTCCGTAATTCTCAGTATTGGTACGGCCAATCCTCATCCACGGGGTAGAATTATAACCCGCGCCCGCATTGGGAGTTGGGCTATATGCGGGGGAATCCGCCGGCGTTGATTCTCCGGTCACAATGGTTGAACCGGCATTGGCCGGATCGCTCCACCCGGCAGTGTCTCCCGAATTTGTGAACGGGAGCGTAAACGAGCTTGTGTACGCAAAGACCAGTTTGGAGAGACAAAAAATAACCGCAAAGACAAACAAAATTCTTACTGACCGCATTTTAATATACCTCCTTTCTTGAAATTGAAATAAATACATTCAGATTTTAAATAACACAATATTATCTTGTCAATAAAAAAAAACGGTGAGTCATCTGTTTTTTTATTATTTCCACTTGCAAATAATTACGGAGACTAATATACTTCAAACTCTATTTCTCTTAGAAACAACGATTTTCCAACGAATAAATTTTCCATACAGGGGGTGTTTATTATGGCGCTTGCAAGTCTGAAGCAGATTCTGGATGAGGCGGCAAAGGGCGGCTATGGCGTCGGCGCCTTCAACGTCAACAACATGGAGCAGATTCAGGGCATCTTCAAGGCGGCGCAGGAACTTGAAAGCCCGCTCATTATCCAGGCAAGCTTCAACGCGGTCAAATACGCAGGGCTCAAATTTCTTCAGCACCTCATGAAAGCCGCCACAGAGACTTATCCGGATGTGCCGGTGGCGCTCCATCTCGACCACGGTCCGGATTTTGACCGTTGCAAGACCTGCATTGAACTCGGCTTCACCTCCGTCATGATTGACGGAAGTCTTGATTACTCCAGCAAGGAAAAGAAGAAACCGGCGCGCTCGTTCGAGGATAATGTCGCCGTCACGAAACAGGTGGTGGATTATTCCCATCAGTTTGGAGTCAGCGTGGAGGGCGAGCTGGGCACCCTCGGCGGCATTGAGGATGAAGCATCGGCACAGAAGGTCATGCTCACCGACCCCGAACAGGCAAATGCCTTTGTGGAGCAGACCGGCGTGGATGCCCTCGCCGTCGCCATCGGAACAAGCCACGGCGCTTACAAGTTCAAGGAAAAACCAATTATTGATATCGAGCGCATCAAGACTATCCATGAAAAGATTCCCAACACCCCTCTTGTCATGCACGGCTCCTCCTCCGTCCCGATGGAGCTGACGGAGAAGCTGAATACCTTTATTGTTGTGTCCAAGGGTAAGGATGATGAGGGCGGTCCCTATATTGATTTCCTCGGCAAGAAGTATTATATCGACCAGGATTACAGCATTGCGAGGGACATGGTCTATGACCTCTTTTTCAAAAACCGCCTGAAGAAGACAATGGGGGTTCCGATTGAGAGCATTCAGATGGGCATCAGAAATGGCGTGAGGAAGATCAATGTGGACACGGATGGGCGGTTGATGGTCACGACGGCAATCCTTGAAGTTCTCTGTGCACAGCCTGAAAAGTTCGACCCGCGCGACTATCTCGAGCCCTCCCGCGAGGCAATTTACAACATGGTCAAAAGCAAGATTCTCGCCTTCGGGAGCGCAGGTCGTTCGAAGGATTACAAGCCCAAATCGCTTAAGCGGATGAAGAAGGTTTACGAGAAGTAAAAAAATCCCAGCAAAAATCATCTCATAATTATCATAATTGCTATTTTTATCATAGTCAAGTGTCCACAAGGAGACGCATAATGATTGAAATTGTTTTTCTGGTGGAGGAAGACCCTGAGGGAGGATATACCGCCCGCGCTGTGGGTGAGTCCATATTCACTCAGGATGATGACCTTCCTTCCCTCCGCGAAAAGATTAAGGATGCTGTGACATGTCATTTTCCCGATTCAGAGAAACGCCCCCGAATAATTCGTCTTCATGAAGTGCGCGAGGAGGTTTTAGTTCTGTGAAACTTCCCCGCGATATTACTGGCACAGAACTTTCCCAATCCCTGAAACGTCTCGGATATTCGGTTACTCATCAGACAGGTAGCCATATTCGGCTAACAACATTAAAGGATGGAGAGCATCATATTACAATTCCCGCTCATGACCCGATACGTATTGGCACGCTCAGCGCCATATTTCGGGATTTAATGGAACATCACAAGATGGACCGTGATTCCTTGTTAAAGGAACTTTTATCATGAAGGCGAGAATTAACCATGCCCACCTTCAGGGCTTCATGTGCAGGATTCAAGGGCGGCAATCAGGTTTTCCATGCGCTCGAAGCGGGTGGAGGGCTTTTTCTCCAGACATTTCATGACGATGGCGGACAATTTACTGTCCACGTCTTTCATCTCCGGCGGTGCGGTAAAGATGTGATGATAAGGGATATTTCCCGTCCGGAAGGGTGGTGTGCCGCTGAGCATCTCATACATTACGACGCCGAGGGAGTAAATATCGGAGGATGGGGTGAGGGCTTTTCCCTCGTTTTGCTCCGGCGACATGTATAGCGGGGTCCCGACGATGATATCCGATGATAGGTCGCGGGACTTCTCAAAGAATGTGGCGATTCCGAAGTCTGTAAGTTTGCAGACCTTTTCTGATGTGAGCAGGATATTGGCGGGTTTTATATCCCTGTGGATAATGTTCAGGGCATGCGCGGCTGTCAGGGCGGAGGCAATCTGAAGCGTGAATTCAATAACGAGTTTCGGTTGCAGGCGTTTTTGCACCGTAAGCAATTGTTTCAAATCCCCGCCATCCACATATTCCATTGAGATGTATTTTCTGCCGCTTTCCTCACCGATGTCATATATCCTGACAATATTGGGATGGGAGATGCGTCGAGCAGACTTGACTTCCAGACGGAATCGTTCATGCGCCTTCTCATCCTCCGAAAATCTCTCTGATAGGATTTTGAGCGCCACGACCTCGTCAAGCTCCTTGTCATACGCCTTGAATACCACTCCCATGGTGCCCCGCCCCACCTCCTCGATGAGGTCGAAACGTTGTCTGGCGCGCTGGCTGAGTTGTTGCATTATCTCCTCGTGATGGCGACCGACAATAGCGGTCTCCCCTTTCATCTCCTCACGCAGTGTATTCACGAGGTTATTCACATCCCTGTAAACAATGTCCACCGAGAGGATGTAATTGAATATGTCGAGCGCTTTTTCCGGGTCTCCTGCGGCATAATACCTGTTCCCGAGGGCATATAGAAGGTTTTTGACCTCGTCCGTTGTTTCGAGGCGGCGATAGTATTGGCAGGCGAGGTCAAGTTCGCCCTTGCAGAAAAATGCCTTGCCAATGGTGAGGATTGCCTCGCGGGATTCCTTTTCCCTGTTCAGAATCTGCTGATACGCCTTGATTGCCTTGTCATATTCTTCAAGGTCAAGGTAGAGGCGGCCAAGTTTGTAAAGCATCTCCAACGGCGGTTCGCGCATGAGGGAAGAATATGCCTCATAGCACTCAGCCAGTTCATAAAGTATATTGGGGTTTTCCGCATCGATATTTCTGGCATTTTCAAGGTCGGCGATGGACTCTTCAAAATCGCCCAGAATCTTAAAAAGAACGCCGCGTTCCACCAGCGCCCGCACATGACGCGGATGTTTTTGAAGGAGGCGGTTGTATCCCTCAATCAGGTCGCCGCAGTAGCGCGTATAATTCTGGGAGAGCCGGCTGAATTCATCGAGGGCATTGTCCGGGCTGTCTTTTTCAATGTAAAGGAATCCTATCTTGATGTTGAGTTCGGGACTCCACATTGGTGTCTGGCGGAGGTTTTCCAGATGGGAGATAACCTCATCGATGGCGGCTGGATTGTTTTTCAGAAACTTTTCCAGGATGGCAATAGACCGAAGATTATCCCCTGTGGCAAGGTGGTGGTCAGCGAGGTAAAAATGCAGGTCGCGGTCGAAGGGGTCGGACTCCACCCCCTGTGCGATGATGGCAAGAGTCCTCTCATTTTTAACGCCCATCTTCGTGTAAGTGTGGGCGAGTCGACAGATGATAGTGACATCATCGGGGAGTGATTCCAGGATGCGTTCATAGGTCTCCGCAGCGCGTGCCAGGTTTCCGGAGTTCTCATAACAACGGGCGATTCCGACAAGAATCTGGATGTCATCCGGGCAGAGGCGGAGGGCATTCATGAAGACACTCAGGGTGGCAATGCCAAAATTCTCCTGATGGGAGTAAAGAAATGCCAGGGCGAGGGAGAGGCGTTCATCCTCCTGTTTTTTCCGCAGGAGTTTTTCGATGAAATTGGTTATACGTTCATCAGTGATGGTGGCGTTTTTAAGGCACAGGATGAGGAAGTCAAGTGTGTCCTTGTCATCCGGGTTTGCCTTCAGTCGTTCTTCGCAATACAGGAGGGCGGGTTTGGGGCCGTCCATATCCATCTGGTAGCGGAGGATTTTTCTCCTTGCCTCATCGGCATCAGGGTCGACGGCAATCAATGCCTGGTAGATATCAAGTGCCTCGGCAGTGCGAGTGTCCTCCTCTATGAAGCGGGCAGCGAGGCGGCGAATTAATTTTGGGCTTTTATCACCGGCGCGCCATGCACAGCGGAGTATCTCCTGAGTTTCAGGCATGGTTTTGCTCGTGGAAAGGATATGGCGGGCGATGCGGATGCATACGCCGGGGCAGTCCCTGGGAATGACGGCGTTTTTCATAGTGGAGTTAGAGACGGGGCAATTATTGCGGCAGAGGTGGAAAATCTCCATGTCGTAACGGATGGCGCTTTCCTCGTCACCCAGCCTCCAATAGTGGTTTGAAAGGGTAGTCAGGAGTGCCGTGTTACGGCGGTCATGGGGGAAGGCGGCAAGATACACCCGGACGGCAAGGTCATCCCTGCGAAAAGCCTTCTGATAAATCTCGCTTAAAGTCAAGGCAACCGATTTCGCCCCCGGATTCTTCACAAAAGCCTCCTCCAGAATCTGGAGACGGGTTTTTTCATCCATCTCGTCCAGATATTTTTCCATTCGCTTTGCATCCATCTGGGAGAGGCAGTTGGCGGCGCAGGAGATTGCCTGTTCGTCATCGGGATAAAAGCGCAGGTGTTTCAACGCCTCGGCGAGGCTATTTTCATACTCGCATATAAAGAGGTAATGCTGGCAGATGCCAAGACGCGCATACCTGTTTTTCGGATGAATGGAGAGTGAATCCTTGAAGATTTTCAGGGAGTCGGGACCATGCTTTTTTGTCTCAAAAAAGTATCGGCACAGGAGATTATGAATCCTTTCATTCCGCGAGCCGAGGTCGATTGCCTCCTTGTAAATCTTGAGCGCCTCCTCATCCGTCCGGTCATATTCACTGAATGCCGTGGCGAGCGGGATGATGACCTCCTTTGAGCGGGGGTCAATCTGCCGGATTTTTCCATACACCTCAATGACGCTCGACCAGCTCTGGATGTTCTGATAGTAGCGTCCCAGAAGTTCATAGAACGCGACCTTTTCGGAGGGGTGGAGTGCGGGCATGGTAATGTAACGTTTATACAGGGCAATTGCCTGCTCTGAGAGAGAGCCCTGTCCGGCAAAATGAGCTGCCACCACTGTGAGAATCTTTTTATCCTCGGAGTGGCGCTCAAGGTAGGTGAGAAAGAATGGGGCGGACTCTTCATTCACGATATTGTGTTCAATTTGATATTGAATCAGGAAATCCAGTGCTTCCGCATCATCAGGATTTTCCCGGCAGAGATTTTTCAATATGGTGAGCCCCTCCTCAGCGCGTTCACTGGAGAGGAATGCCTTTGTCAGAAGAAACCTGACGTTGTGGTCAAAGGGTTCAAAGGCAAGATAGAGTTCATAAACCTCCATTGCCTCCTTGTCCATGAGTCCCTTTTCAACGAGCGATTGGGCAAGGATTTTAATGGCGTTGACATTCGGTTCCTCGGCATGAATGATTTTCCTGTAAATGGAGAATGCCTCCTCGTCATTTCTCCCCATCTCGGCGTAGATTTCGCCGAGTTTATGGAGGGCGGACTGATACTGGGACTTGATAAAATCCCAGTTCGGTCCCGGCTCAACGCCCCATCGTTGTGCATCATCCATCTCCCGGTATTTCTTCACGATGCGTTCATAAGTCAGCATCAGGGGGACTTGTTCAATATTATCCCTGTAGCAGTCCACAAGGAGGGCAAGAATCTGGAAGTTTTCCGGTTCGTATTCGGAGAGTTTCTGGTAGTAGTGGATTGCCAGTTTGTTCTTGGCATCGCGGGCGCGGAGGAGACCGACGATAGCCCTCAGGAGCCCTTTCTCCTGCGGGAATTTTTCATAAGCCTTTTTATAAATGTCAAGTGAGTCAAGTTTTTTGGATTCATATTCAAATGCGAGATGGTCAAGGAGTGCAAAAGCCTCCTCCTGGGAGGCGGAGCCCTTCTTCCCTGCCGTTTCCATCTTTTTCTCAAACTGGCGGAGGGTGTCTTTGACGATAAGGTCGCGCTGGCGAGGGTCGGAGATGTCCCTTTTGAACCTCGATTTAAATCTTGTTATAATGTCCGATTTAATCTTCATCAGTGTGTGTTGAGAAATTTTACTTGTTCATCATGAACTTGGGAAATCAAAGGCTGTTGCCCGATTCGTCAACAATTCAACTTTTCAATCAAATAATTTGATTTATACCCTGTCAATCATTTTAAAAGAACCATGCGATTTTTTATGATTGTCAGGTCTTTTTTTCCGCAATGCAAAGAAGAGAGACACCTATGGGCAGGTTCATATATTTCAAGAGCGTCCCCTCCAGCTCAAGGACTTTAATGAGGATGGAATTCAAAAGTCCTGGCAGCATGATTATATGGGTTTTGGGTTTTGTGTTTGTTGGGTGGAAAAGATGGGAAATCTTCTGGGCTATCCTGAAGAGAAGAATGGGAATATATGTGAATGTGATTACATAGGAATATTTCCTGAGCCGGAGACCGGATTCCGCAACAAGTGAGCGAAATTCACCCCTTGAATATCGCCGGAAGTGATGCAGGGCTTCATCATGCTGGCTCCAGAGATACTGATGGGCAGGCACGGTGGCGAGAAGACATCCGCCAGGTTTCAAGACACGTGTAATCTCTCTCATGAGAGAGCGGTCACTCTCTATGTGTTCAAACAGGTCGAGGGCAAGGATGAGGTCAATAGAGGAGTCCGCAATGGGGAGGTGGCTCACATCGCCTCTGATGAGGTTTTGAAGCCCCCGCTGACGGCAGAAGGTGAGGGCTTTTGGGGAAAAATCCAGTCCAAGTGAAAAGGCGCGGCCGGAAAGTCCCTCAAGAATCAAACCTGTTCCGCAGCCAATATCCAGAACACGCAGGGTTCCATCGCCAAGGAGGTGAAATCTTTCCATCATTCCCAAAAGGATTATTTTTCTCCCCTGGAACCACCAGTAGGTATTCTCCTGGGCATACATCTTTTCATATTCTTCGGGATTCACTGCCGCCTCAACCAGTCAGGATATATGAGACAAATCCTTGGAAACGGCGCACGAAAGTCAATCCCAAAATACGGGGTTCGTTTTCTGTGTCCGCCTGAGGCGGACTATGGTGCAATATCTGATGAGAGTTTCTTTTGAATGGAAAATGGTTGAAAACTCGTTTCCAGATGGCGAGATATTACGCAATTCTTTTGATGATTTCCGCAAAGGAGACTCCCCATGAATGTCTTGCCAACCTCTCCGGATAAAACCGCCACACCGGAACAACTCGCGCGCTACTTCGATGACATGCGCCGCTGGAATTATGATGTTGCCTACAGCGCCTTTTACGCATTCCCCCTTGCTGAACTCAATAGCAGGTTCAGAAAGCCCTATGAGGATTTTGTCCGCATGGCGCATAAGCATGGCTATCCGGCATGCGTCCAGATTCAATCCACCGTCGGCTACCTCGATGATGTGGGTATTGAAAACGCACAGTATTATACTGACAATACCACCTATGTATATCAGCACTTTATAGCATACGGGAAAAAGAATTTTTTCGGTTCCTTTGCCGCGCCCGGCTGGCTGGAATATATAAAGAACATTTCACGCACATTGCGTGGATTTGGATTTGACTGGGTGGTCTTTGAAGAGCCGATGCTCCGCGTGGACATCCCCGGCACAAGGGACAAATTCCATGAGCGCTTTTGCAAGGAATATCCTGACCTCGTCTATCCCACCAGCCAGGATGAAAGTGTTGCTTACATGCGCCTGCAGGAGCTGAAGGCAAAAGTCCTTGTGGAGTTTTATGATAAACTCACCATCTATGCCAGAGAGATTGGCTTCAAGAAATGCGGCATCATGCCCTGGTTCTTTGTCCCCACATTTGAAAATACGCCCATGGAAACATGGAACACCTCCTGCCACATCAACAAACTCACATTCCTCCCCAACGTGGATTTCATCCTTGTCCGGATGCAGCCGGATAATATTTATGCCGAGGCTATCATCGGAAGCGGCGGAGAACTCATCCCTCAGATTTCTTACCTGGAAAACCTTGCCCAGAACCTCGGCAAGCCAATCATCGCCGTCAATAATCCCACAAATGAACACATCCCACTCTCTGCGGACACACTCAATAATCTTCTGCCCTTTGAGTATTTTGCGCGCTACACCCTTGCCGCTGCCGCGGCGGCGCCCAATGGCATGACGCGCCACTGGTATAGAAAGGACTATGACGACGATGCACAACACATGGAACTGCTCACGAAAGTCAACGCATGTCTTCCCAGACTGGGGTCGCCAGCCAGCCCCGTAGCGCTGGTTTTTTCTTATGCCGGCATGATGCGCACGGTGCCTCGCCCCTGGACGGAATCCTGGAAATCCTTCTGGCGCATTGCCCATCATCTCCTATATGAGAAAAAATATCCCGCCCTGACTTTTTTTGCAGAGACGCTTGAAGAAAGTCTGAGCCGCCATCCGGAGACGCGCCTGCTCATCCTGAACGAGTATTTTCCCATCCCGCCGGAGGAGGTTGAACTGCTGGAAAAATGGTTGGGTAGCGCCCCTTCACATCGTCTGCTATACATCGGTGCGCGCAATGGCTACCGCTTTGGTGTGGATTCAATGTATCATGATTTTGGGGCGCACAAACCGCCTGAGATGCTCAGCCTCTTCGGGTGTGA
>Ga0315291_10008199_pt1 | contig 12847 bp, 5 predicted proteins | sample YL17G12_20_MG_FD_203070 | JGI IMG/M metagenome (GOLD analysis project Ga0315291, IMG submission 203070) | Sediment microbial communities from Yellowstone Lake, YNP, Wyoming, USA - YL17G12_20 | ecosystem: Environmental > Aquatic > Freshwater > Lake > Sediment | place: USA: Wyoming | collected... | reverse complement strand
GTCCTATACAGACAAACACAACCGACGCGCCGTCTCTTGAGGCATGTGCGGACTTCTGTCGGAGAAATCCGGCAAATGAAAGGCCCTCCTTTTCGGAAGGGCCTTTCGCTCTCTCGACACGTTGGGCCTGCGGGGGTCAGACGCTGATTTCCCAGCCGCGGCGTGTGTTTTGTCGCGCGACGAAATGGTTGACTTCCGGCATGTTGGGCGAACGCATGGCCTTGGAGTCCCATTGGATCTTCTGGCCCACGCCGGCGCGGACCGCCAAGCTGCCCAGGTGCACCACTTCCGTGAACGGGCCCGAGTAGTCGAAGTTCGAGCCCGGCGCCGGACCGCCTTTGCACGCGTTGGCGAACTCCAGGTGCGAATCGTCGTCCGGCACGCGCGGGATCACTTCGTCCGGCTGCTTGAAATCCTTCATCCGCTCGTCGGGCAGCAGGCGGGTGCCGTCGCCGTAGCAGCCCGTGGTCGCCGCGCCGTCGTCGCCGACGAAGTACGAGCCGTTGCTGCCGTCACCCAGTTTCGTCCCTTCCGGAACACCCGCGGGAAGAGGCGGCTTGAATCCCCCGTCGTACCAATAGACCGTAACCGGCGGCAGGGTCTTTCCCTTCCAGACCACATCCACTTTCTCCCGGAACGGGCGCGCCGGGAACTCGTACTTGATGATGGACTTCACGGGAGGCGTTTCCTCGCTGCCGCCTTCCATGGTGACGCATTCGACACTCGTGGGCGTGCCGAGCTGGAGCGCCCAGTTCGCCGGATCCATGATGTGGCAGGCCATGTCGCCCAGGGCGCCACAGCCGAATTCCCACCAGCCCCGCCAGCTGAACGGCGCATACCCGGGGTTGTAATGGCGGTAAGGCGCCGGGCCAAGCCAAAGGTCCCAGTCCATGTTCTCGGGCACGGCCACCGACGGCAGGTTCGCTTGTTTGGGGCTCTGGTCCCATATCGGCCGGTCGGTCCAAATGTGGGCCTCGCGAACCGGGCCGATGGCGTTGGACCACAGGATCTCGCACATCTCTCGCACCCCGCTGCCGGCGTGGCCCTGGTTGCCCATCGCGGTCACTACGTTGTACTTGTGAGCCGCCTTCGTCAGGGCGCGCGCCTCAGCAATCGACCACGTCAGGGGCTTCTGAACCCGGACGTGAATCCCCAGTTGCATCGCGGCCAACGCGGCTACCGTGTGGGTGTGGTCCGGCGTCCCCACGGTCACGGCATCCAGCTTCTCCTTCTCGAGCATGACCCGAAAGTCTCTGTACCGCCGGGCATTGGGGAACGTCTTGAACGATTCAGCCGCCCGATTCCAGTCCACGTCGCACAACGCAACCACGTTTTCCGCGCCCATGTCCCTGATGTCGCCGCCCCCTTGTCCCCCCGCGCCGATGCCGCCCATGTTCAGCTTCTCGTTTGGAGAAACCCTCCTCCCGGCGGCACGCGCGGCCGTCTGCAAACCCGCAATCGCCAACGCGCTTCCCATCAAGAACGTGCGCCGAGTGAAACCATGCTCTGTCATCAATATGCTCCTTTTCTTCACCAAGCCGAACAAGCCTGTGCCCCGGAAGTTGACGGAACAACTGCGGCCATTCATCCGGGGTGACCCGAAAAAGGGTGGCGGCAGGCGGAAACCACTCCGAAGAGTATACTTCGCGAACGAAACGGAGTCAATCGATCTCCAATTTGGTGCGACCGCGAAACGTTGGTGCGGCCTCCGATTGTAGGGCGGGGATACTTCAGGCTCCATAGCTCCCGACCTGCATAGCCTTGCTTGCCCTGAGCCCAGTCGAAGGGGCGACGCCGGTTCAGCGACGGAGGCCTATCCCCGCCTATCCGGGTGGCGGGCTTGGGTTCATCCGCCTCAGGCGGGTAAGCCCGCCCTACATGCCAATACCAACGAAGAACGGTCACACCCCCCAATTGGGGCAATCCCATCTAACCCAGATTATGCATTGGAGCGCTTTTCGATCTCAATTCGCATCACCTAGTAAGTGAAGGCTCCACGCTCGTTGTGCATAATCTGGGTCTAACGCGCATTATTCATGCGCGCACGCATCGCACGTAGTGCTCAGTTAACATAGTTGTGAATCAAAGACGCCGCACCCCCCAGGACAGCCGAGGACGGCTGTCCTACCGGCAGAGCGGTAATACCGGTAGGCCAGGCGTCCCGCCTGGCCTCAGATGGCCACACCTGATCTTGTTGCAGGAACACGTTAACTGAGCACTAGGATGCACGCTCTTCAAGCGTAGTATGAATAATTCAGGCTAAGAGCGTCTAACAGAACCGCCGTCCGCGCATATGTCATTCCGAGCACAGCGAGGAATCTTGGCGCCGCTCCACGGCACCAAGACCCTTCGCTGGAGCTCAGGGTGACATAACGCCGAGGTCTTGTTAGACGCCCTAAAGACGCAGGAGCTCTTGGAGGTAGTTCTTGTCCCATGCGGCTCTTTGAGCGCGTGTGGGAAGCTTCGCCTCTCTGTCACATTGAGCCCTTCGGAAGTCGAGAAGAAAATCGCGATCGACGGTGACACGCGAGGAGGCTTCTTGCCCTGGGAGGGCGAAGCTGGGAGATATGGCGTCACGATCTGCCCAAGGACTGGTCGCAACGCCCGGTGACACGACAGAGAAAAGGAGATCCATCATGAAGCCGATCACGCGGAGAACCTTCCTCAAGTCCTCGATTGCAGGCGCCGGATGGGTGGTCGCCGGCCTTCCCGCCGCCAAGGCCCTCGGAGCCAACGACGACATCCGCGTCGCCGTTGTGGGCTTCCACGGTCAGGGCAGGTCACACATCAAGAACTTCGTCGGCATGCAGGGCGTACGCTTGGTAGCGCTCTGCGACGTGGACGAGCAGGTCCTCAACGGAATGGCGGACCAGCTGGACAAGAATAACGTTAAGGTCGAGAAGTACGTCGATGTCAGAAAGCTGCTCGAGAACAAGGACATCGACGCAATCAGCATCGCCACGCCAAACCACTGGCATTCGCTCGTGACCATCTGGGCGTGCCAGGCGGGCAAAGATGTCTACGTCGAGAAGCCCTGCAGCCACAACATCTCCGAGGGACGCAAGTCCGTCGAGGCCGCCCGCAAGTACAAACGGATCGTGCAGCACGGCACCCAGAATCGGTCCAGCTCGGAATGGGCGAAACGGATCGCCGCGGCGCAGAGCGGCAAGTACGGGAAGCTCCTGGTCTCCAAGGGCTACTGCTGCAAGCCGCGCTGGAGCATCGGCTTCAAGCCGATCCAAGACCCGCCCGAGTACCTCCACTTCGATCTGTGGCTTGGCCCGGCGCCGACGGAGCCCTATCACGCTAATCTGGTCCACTACAATTGGCACTGGTTCTGGCCTACGGGAAACGGCGACATCGGCAATCAGGGCGTCCACGAGATCGATCTCGCGCGCTGGGCGATCAAGGGCGCCACCTTGCCCAAGAGTGTCGTCAGCATGGGCGGACGCTGGGTCGATGGCCCTGGTTTCAAGGACCAGGGAGAGACCCCCAATATGGAGCTTTGCGTGTACGATTTCGGGGAGTCGCTGCTGGTCTTCGAAACCCGCGGCCTGGTGGAAAACGCATTGAGCGGGACCTATCCGGGCAAGGTCACCGTCGAGTTCTACCTCGAAGCGGGCGCTATCAAGGAGGATCAGTTCTTCCCCAAAGGGAGCGACAAACCTGAGCCGTTGGTGGAGGTGGACTATCACGTCTACCCCAACGGGAATCTCGGGAACTTCATCGACTGCGTTCGGAGCCGCAAACAGGAGGAGCTGAACGCCGATATCCTAAAGGGCCACTACTCCGCCGCGCTCTGCCACCTGGGCAACATCTCCTATCGGCTGGGTAAGGACGTACCCTTCGCGGAGCGCCCGGCGATCTTTCAGGAGAACGAGATCGTGAGCGGCAGCATGCGGACGATCCTCGAGAACACGGAGGCCCTGGGGGTGAAGCCGGAGCAGGCCACGTACTGTTTGGGCCCCAAGCTTGAGTTCAACCCTGAGGCGGAGCGCTTCGTCAACAACGCGAAAGCGGATCAGTTCCTCACCAGGGAGTATCGCGCACCGTTCGTCGTCCCCGACCAGGTATGAGATGCGTCCGCGGATCAGATGGCCGTGAGACGTGCTGGACACACAGCTCCTACTTGGCCCGGATTATTCATGCTGAGTTGAAATCACGCGCACACTGCCGTGATCGCGCTGCGCGCGACTTGTGCGCCTCAGGTGCATTCCGGAGCGCGGCGCCGCCGCGCACAGGCATGAATAATCCGCGCGGGAGCACGCTGAGGCAACGCACCGGCCATCCCGACGACGCGCCGTGGAGTATGGATAATCCGGGCTGGCGGTTCCTCTGTCTGAGAGCGCTATCGTCTCGATGGGGTGTGACCTCGAAGAGTGGGGATTGGCTTACGCACCCGTGGGAGCCCGGCTTGCCCCTTCGTTGCACTCAGGGCAAGCTCTGAGTCTGCCGAACGGGTGCTCCGGGCGATCCGGATCGCCGCGGGACGCGGCTCCCACAAAGGCGGCACCCACCAATAACCGTCACACCCTCTCGATGCCCTTGTCAAATGGCACCTGTGGCGGCCCTCCGAGCTTGCCTTTGATCTGGTCAACTGACCCGCCCCCTGATTCCCCGATGCATACGGCAGCTTGCACGGGGCGCGGCTCAGAAGCGCGTCGAAGTGATTTCATGGGCGGTTGAGTCTCATGGACGTCACCGCCGGATCTGTTCTATCTAACCAGCGTGCAGGCAACGCGACGGGTCTGCTTGCTTCACCGGCACCGGAATTGGCCGTCTGCGCGGAGTCGGGTTTTCCTACTCGACGCCGCTGCCGGCCAATCGTACGGGCATGACAAGGATACTTCGACGCACGGGGCTAATGATTGCTGGGGAGGCGCGGACGCTGATGATCCCCCTGGCATTCATCGGCTTGTCTTCGCCGCGCCTGCGGCGGGCGATTCCTCGAGCAACACTCACATGCCGTGTCCATCATCACCTCTGCGTGAACACCCAATGCCGAGCACCTGTCGAGGTTGGGGGTAGCGATGAAGAACTCATTGGGGAGTCCGATCGGCTTCGGGGGCCTTCGTGACGCCAGAAGGCCCTGGTGGAGGCGAGTGGAGCGCTGGCTCCGCAAGCATAAGTGGCCCATCATCCTTGGATTCGGATTGCTGGCGCTGGGCCTAGGCTACGTCGGGTTCGCGAAGCTCTTCGCGCTGCGCGGAGAGGAGCGATCGCGCCTGGACCTGCTGTATATCTCCGCACAATTGTTCACGCTCAACTCGGGCTCGACTCCGGGCCCGAAGAGTTGGGAATTCGAAGTGGCGCGCGTGCTGGCCCCCGCGGTGAGCTTCTATGCCGCCGTCGGCGCATTGATGGCCATTTTCTCCGAGCACTTTCGGGCGTTCCGCCTTTGGAGAATGAAGAACCACGTCGTGCTCTGCGGCTTGGGCCGCAGGGGCGCGGTGCTCGCCAAGAGGCTCCACGAGTCCGGTGAGGCGGTCGTCGTGATCGAACGAGACGAGCACAATGCCCTGATCGACCAGTGCCGAGAGCACGGTGCGATCATCCTGACCGGCGACGCGACGGACGCGGAGATGCTTCGTCGGGCAGGGATTCACAAGGCGAGCCATTTGATATCGCTGTGCGCTCAGGATGGTACGAACGCCGAAGTCGTGGCTCAGGCTCGCCCATTGGCCACGCGCCGCAAAGGGAGAGCCCTCTCCTGCTTCGTCCACATTGCCGATCCTGCCCTGTGCAGCCTGCTGCGAGAGCGAGAGATAAGCACGAATACCCATCAGCTCACGCTCGAATTCGCCAGCATCTACGATATCGGGGCACACGCATTGTGCAAGGAATACCCTCCGTTCACCGGAACGGATGCGGTGCCCCATCTGGTCGTGGTGGGCGCGGGCATGATGGGGCAGGGCTTGATCGTCCATGCTGCGAGGGAATGGTGGTCCAGGCATCGCGCCGATGGCAAGCGATTCCGAGTCACGATCGTCGACCGCGAGGCGGATCTGAGAGCGGAGTCGCTGTGCGTGCGGTATCCGCGCCTGCTGCAGACCTGCCAACTGATCCCGCAGACAATGGAGGTCCAGTCGCCGCAATTCGAGCGGGGTGAATTCCTGTTCAACGCTGACGGGCGTTGCTCGGCGACGGTGATCTACGTTTGTTTCGACGACAACTCCCTAGCTCTGACGGTGGGTCTGACGCTGCTCCGTCATACGCTCAACTGTGGGATTCCGGTCATCGTCAGAATGACGGGGGAGGCTGGATTGGCCACGCTGCTGCGCGGAGCGGAAGGAGGTGGCGACTTCGGGCGGCTGCGGGTCTTTCCGCTGTTGGATCGCACCTGCCAGCCGGACCTGCTGCTCGGCGGCACGTACGAGATACTCGCCAGGGCTATCCACGAGGACTACGGGCGCGGTCAAGAAGCGGATCATCAGACCCCTGAGACCAATCCCTCCATGTGCGCTTGGGATAAGCTAGCCGAGCATCTGAAGCAGCAGAATCGCGAGCAGGCCGCCCATACCCGCGCGAAACTGAAGGCCGTTGGCTGGCATATTGCTCCGTTGACCGATTGGGATGCCGATCGTCTGGCCTTCACGCCTGATGAAGTCGAGGTGATGGCGCAGATAGAGCACAAGCGCTGGATGGATTCCTTTCTAGCCGACCGCTGGAGGTATGCCCCAGGGCCGAAAGACCCCACGCGTAAGACTCATCCCCATCTCCTGCCCTGGGACGAACTGGATGAGGATGTCAAGGAAATCGACCGCCGAACAGTTCGAAAGCTGCCCGAATTCCTGGCTAAGGCCGGCCTCGAAATCTACCGCCTGAAGGCGGGGACGTATTGACACACCGATGAACGGCTTCGTGCCGCGAGGGCGGCACTTGTGTCGTCTGTAAGCGCCGTGCGGCCTCCACCGGAGCCAAGCCCGAGGCCGAGATGCTGTGTGGCTTCGTCCGGCGGCGCTCGGCACGGCCCGCAATCCGCATGACATCACGTGTGCCGATGGGCACATAGGAGGCCGAGCGTGGCGAAGAGCGACAAGCAGGCGCGCATGGAGATGATCCGGCGGCAGACGAAGAAGTACGCGCGCCTCTTCCCTCGATATGCGGAGTACGCCCAAGTGCTGAGGGATGTCCTCGAGCAACTCGTAGCGCACCATGCGCCCTTCGCAATCGTGGCCGCTCGGCCAAAGACGATCGCGAGCTTCGCCGAGAAGATATGGCGGAAGCAGTGCAAGTACCGGGATGCCGTCAATGAGATCACGGACCTGTGCGGCGCTCGGGTGATCACGCACACCTCGGCCGAGAGGCGGACGATTTCCGAGGCGATCGAGGCACTGTTCGACATCGATCCGCGTAACAGCCTTGACGTCAGCCGGCGACTCAAGGCGACGGAGTTTGGCTACCGCTCGGTCCACTACGTCGCCAGGTTCAAGCGCGGCGTGTTCCCCACCAAGGATATCGATGTCGAGATACCGGTGGCGCTATTCCGCCTGGAGAACCCCTGGGCGGAGATACAGGTGCGAACCATGCTGGAGCACGCATGGGCTGTGTTCAATCACGAGATGAGCTACAAGAGCGGCTTCGCAAACCCGGCGAAGTGGCAGCGAGAGCTAGCCGGGGTGGCGGCGATGCTCGAGCTGGCTGACAGTGGTTTCGCGAGAATCCAGGACGGGCTGCGTACCTATGCCGCAAGCTACGGCGCGTACATGAGCGATGAGGAGATTCGGGACACGATCGAGATGCTCGAGGGCGTCTTAGAGTCTGCACCGGAAGATGCAGCTGTGACCCACAGGATCGGCAAGATGGCGATCGCCCTGGGCGATTGGCGGAAGGCGATCAAGGTGCTGTCACGCGGCGTCGACACCAAGGACCTCAATTCCGTGCCTGAGCCGATCCTCAAGGATCTGGGTATCGCGCTGTGCAAACTGCACGCGGGAAAACTGAAGAGCCCGAAATACCGGCAGGGGCAGAAGTACCTGGAGGCGGCCGCGGCGCGACCGATTGCGGATCCCGATGCGATCGCGTCATTGGCCGGTACGTGGAAGGGGATCGATGACGGCAAGGCGCGGGAACTCTACCACCGGGCCTTCGAGGCGGATCCGTCCGACTCGTACTCGCTCGGAAACTACCTCGAGTACGAGATCGCATATCAGAGAAGCGCCTCTATGGTACCGCCGTTGACTCCGCTTATCGAAACCGCGATTGCCCGGTGCCGCGATCAGGCGGAGGTTGGTGTCAACCTGCCTTGGGCCTACTATGACATGGGGAAGTTCCTCATGCTGCTGGGCAGGCCATACGACAGTCTGGCCGCGTACAGCAGGGCGATCCACCTCAGCACCGCATCCTTTATGATCGAGACGTCGCTGCGCTCCGTCGACCGGCTCGTCGGAGTTCCCGATGTGCCCTCGCAGCTGGCGTGGGCGCAGCGCTTGCTGCTGATCGGCTTGGCGGCCAAGTTCCCCACCGATGTCGCGATCCGTCGCGTGGCTGAGGCGGCTGTGCGCGGCTACGAGCCCTTGTCGGGCGCGGTCATGGTTATTGCCGGCGGGTGTGACGCGGACATTGCTGCAAAAACTGACGATCGTCGAGCGCTGCTCGGGGAAGCCTTCCGGGGCTGGGGTGGCACGGTCATCGCGGCAGGTACCGCGGTCGGGGTTGGCGGTCTGGTCAGCGATCTGCGACAACAATACCCCAAGGATGTGCACACTATCGGATACGTGCCGAAAACGATCCCGGCCGATGTCACCACCGAGAAGTGCCCGGAAAGATGCAGCAAACTGCGTTACACTGAAGGCGACGGCTTCAGCGCCCTCGAGCCGTTGCAGTACTGGACCGACATTATTGCGTCAGGCATTTCGCCCTCCGACGTGAAGGTTGTGGCGATTGACGGCGGCGCGGTCGGAGCGGCCGAATGCCAGATCGCACTGGCGCTCGGCGCTCGGGTAGCAGTCCTGGAGGGCAGCGGTGGCGAGGTCGGCGCGCTGTTGTCTGATGCCGCGTGGAGCGCGGGGCGGGGCTTGATCAGCTTGCCTGCTGATGGCATGACCGTGCGGGCATTTGTCGGGCCGCCGACGCTTGAGTTGTCGGCAGGCATCCGCATCGAAATCGGACGCGCGTATCACGAGGATTACCGGCGAGCGCGATTGAGCACACCGCAGAGCCAGGATCCGTCGATGGGCGATTGGGCGAGTCTACCGGAGGACCTTCGGAGCTCGAACCTTGAGGCGGCAGATCATATCTTCGAGAAGCTTCGCCAGATTGGCTGCACCGTTCACAAGGTGAGGGGTGCGAAGATGCGGCAGATACGATTCACTCGCCGCGAGATCGAGATGATGGCGGAAATGGAGCACGGACGCTGGACCGCGGAACGGCTTCTGCAGGGGTGGAAGTGCGGGGAGAAGAGAGATCCCGACCGGCGGATCAGCCGCGATCTCGTGAGTTGGGCGCAACTAGCTGACGACGTGAAGGAGCAGGACCGCCGGATGGTGCGCAAGATACCGGAGTTGCTGGCCAAAGAGGGACTTGAGATCCGCCGGGACACGCAGTAGGTTTGGGCCCGGGGCAGCATGCACCCATCACAGTGGGAGGCGCGGGCGAGTCCTGCCATTCGCGACGCGGGCCCGGGCACCGCCCCGGCGGCCCCGCACCTCGACGGTTGGCAAATGAGGCCTCCTTGTTCTCGAGGTGCGGTCGAAGTATCAGCCCAGCGCGATCACGAGGGCATTGCCCCGTCGTTGGCGCGACGTGGGCCCGACCGCGCCGGCACAGGCCGCGCCTGAAGCACCCTTGGCGACTTCCAGGCGGATCTCGCTGAGGCCCACAAGCTCCCCCTGGGCATCGGCCAGGTTGAGGTGCTCGACGATCCGATTGCGCAGAATAGTTGTGAGATGTCGCACGCCGTAACGCGGCTGCCACTGAGACGCGAGGTGAGAGATGAGATCGGGGTCCCAGGAGAGCTCGAGCCTCCTCAGTTCCGCTGACTCCCGGAGGCTCCGCAACTGATCCTCAAGGATCTGGCGGATCGCACCTCGATCCAGCCCCTGGAAGAGGAAGACGTGGGTGATCCGACCGAGGAACTCCTCCTCCAGCGCAACGTTCTTGAGCGCGGCTTTGAGCCCTTCGCTGTCGATGCTGGGCTTCGCGTACTCCTCTTTGCCCTCCCGGCCAAAGCCGATCCCGGGGTCATAGACCGAGCCGGCATTGGTGGTGAAGATGACGAATGACCGGCGGAAATCCAGCATATTGCCGTCGACATCTTCGACGCGGCCGTCGTCGATGATCTGCAGCAGAAGCTTACCGACACCTGGGTCCGCCTTTTCGAACTCATCGAACAATACGACACTCTCGGGCAGGTCACGAATCCGCGACAGGATGCCGCCCTGGCCGCGCGCGTAACCCACCAGGCCCGCCGGCACGCCGAGCAGGCGGTGCACCACAACCTGGCTATCACCTCCCATTCTCTGAAGAGTGTTGCAGTCGACGCGCACCAACGCCTCCCGGCCTCCCCCGAGGATTTCGGCAAGCGTGACTGCTGTCTCCGTCTTGCCCACACCGGTGGGGCCGGCGAATAGAAACACGCCGCGCGGGCCGGTGCGTTTCGTCCATTCGCCCAAGCCGGCGACGACCGCCCGGGCGATCTGGCGAAGGACCTCATCCTGCCCTTTGACCTTCGCCTGGAGGCGAGTGAACACGCCCTCCTCATCCAGTCGCTGCGTCCGCACGATACTGCGGCCTATGACGTCTTCGAGGGCCCGCATAAGGACATCTTCGTTCACTTCCGCCAGCGGCGGTTGCTCGGTCGCGCAGAAGGCGCATGCTTCATCCAGCAACTGAATCGACTTGTCCGGCTGGAATCGTCCGGGCAGGTATTCGTCTGTCAACGCCACGACGCGCTCGAGGATCGCGCCCGGGATCCGCAGCGGCTGGTAATGGCGTTCCATTTTGGGTATGCGGGCCCGGAGAATGTCCAGCGTCGCGTCACGCGTCGGCGGGTCGAGCCGAATCAGGCTGAAGCGCCTGGCGAGCGCCGCGTCAGGCTCAATGAAATGCCGGTATTCGCTTGGCGTCGTGCAGCCGACAAAGGTGATATCGCCATCGGCGAGCGACTTCTTGAACGCCTGGTTAGCCTCCGTGTAGCTATCGTCCGCATCGTGGACGCTGCTCTGCAAGAAGGAATGCATCTCATCGATAAAGACGATGACCTTGGGGCACTTGGTGAGGATCTGGATGAGGTCGCGAATCTTCTCCTCGTATTCGCCCCGGTACTTCGTATCCGCTTGCAGGAAGACCGGCGATACCTCGAAGACATCGTAGTCACGAAGGCGCGGCGGAATCGAGGGATGGCCAGTGGCCATGCGGTACGCCAACTCCTGGACCACCGCGGTCTTGCCGGTTCCGGCATGGCCGACGAGGATGACGCTGCGACGCTTCATCTTGCTCAAGGTGCGGACGAGGGAACGGATCACGTCATCCGCCCCCACCACTCCCCGCGGTCGAACCGCCGAATCAGTCAGCAGCCGGCCGTACCGGTTGAGATACTCGATCGCTTTCCGGCGCTCTTCCGAACCACGCCACCCCCCGTCGGTTGAGTCGCGAACATCCGGCACCGCCGGCACCCGGTTGAGGAGACTGAGCAGATCCCGCGCTTCGTCGAGGCGTTTCTGGCGCGCGACCTCGTGCTTTCGATCCGCCTCGTCCTCCGGCTTATGCCGCTCGTAGTCCTCCTTCTTCTTCAGTGCAGCCTCGAGCTGCGACTGTGCCTTCTCATACTTGGGGTCTACGACAAGGGCCTGTCGATAGTTATCCATGGCCTGGTCATACTCTTGGCGGTACTCCCGTATCAACCCCCGCGTATACCACGCCTCTGCCAGATTCGGGTTGAGCTCCATGACCTTGTCGAGATCAGCCAGAGCCCGGTCGTAGGACGTCATGCGCGTGAACGCTAGGCCCCGGTTAAAGTAGGTCTCAAGGAGGTCGGGGCTGAGTTCGAGGGCCATGTCGTAGCATTCGACCGCCTCCTCGAACTTGCTGAGCTTATAGAAGTCGTTGCCGAGGTTATGGAGCTCGTGCTCAGGGCTCAATCCGGGAAACCAGTCATCGGCCCTCGCCTGTCCGGCCCGGGCGGGCGATCCGTCGAGATTCAACCCAACGCGCTTCGCTAAGCCCTTCAACCGCTCCAGAAGCTCACGGCTGCGCTCGTCCCCCCGCTCGGACAGTGCCGCAGCGACATCATGCATCCGTTCGGCGAGCGCCGCAACGTCTGCGTCGGGCTGTGCGACATGTGGTGCCAGCACGGGCGAAGACACCAACGACTCGATCTCCGAGTCGTTGAAGCCGCTTTCTTGGAGGAGCCGTCGTCCGGCATCAGTGCGGGCACACTCGACGAACAACTCCGCAGCGGTGACAGGCTCCGCGTGGAGTTCGAGTCTCTCCAGGATCGTCTTGACGGGTGCCACCGTCGGAATCTCGGAAGTCGACGCTCGCCGTCGCACTGGCTCCGGCGCGGGGAGATAGGCGGTGAGCTTCGGGATCCGCTGCCCAAGATCCGTTGCATGGCACAGAGCAGCCATCAGCAACCGGATCTCGAGTTTGCCGCCCTTGGGCACCGCTCTCTTCGCCAGGTTTAACGCCGCTTCGCACTCGACGTCCAGCTTCACTGCCGCACCTCCGACAAAGCACCGATGTCCCGAGCGCGCATTATTCATGCGCGCACGCATCGTACGTAGGATGCACGCGCTTCAAGCGTAGTACGAATAATCCAGGCTAGCGGAGTCGGGTTCGTGCCTTCACCCTATACGCTGAAGGTAGTCCGCTCGCCGCGTGACAAGCGCTGCCCAAGGATGTTCGC
>Ga0315291_10008195_pt1 | contig 12849 bp, 9 predicted proteins | sample YL17G12_20_MG_FD_203070 | JGI IMG/M metagenome (GOLD analysis project Ga0315291, IMG submission 203070) | Sediment microbial communities from Yellowstone Lake, YNP, Wyoming, USA - YL17G12_20 | ecosystem: Environmental > Aquatic > Freshwater > Lake > Sediment | place: USA: Wyoming | collected... | reverse complement strand
AGTGCTCCAGTTCATAATTTCGATGACGTATTTTCACTGCTCGCTCCCGCCTTGCCCCATCAAGCTCCCCCTCACCCTCCCCTCTCCCCCCAGCGGGGGAGAGGATAAGGAGAGGGGGTAGCCTTTCTGTGTCCCAGGACTGATATGAAGATCAAGAATACGTCATGATATTTATGAAATAGCCCACTAAGTTACTCTCCGATCATGGCCCTTCCAGAACTCTTCCCGGACTTTCTTGGCGTCAATTTTCAGGATGGAGGTTTTGGGAAGGGAGTCCACGAATTTGACCATCCGGGGGCACTTGTATCCAGCCAACCTTTCCTTGGCGAACGAAATCACCTCTTCTTCTTTGAGTTTGACCCCCTCCTGGAGAACGATGACCGCGGCCACGGTTTCACCCCACTTGGGGTCCGGGGCACTGACCACCACGGCCTCCTTGACGCCGGGATGCCGGTATAAGATATCTTCGACTTCTTTGGGGTAAACGTTTTCCCCTCCGGTAATGATCATGAACTGTTTTCGGTCCACGATATACAAAAACCGGTCCTCATCGAAATAACCCAGATCATTGGAATAAAGCCATCCCGAGCGGATGCGATCCGCGGTCTGGGCCGGGTCTTTCCAATAGCCCTTCATGACATTCGGGCCGTGGATGATGATTTCCCCGACCTCCCCGGCCGGCAGTTCCCGGCCCTGCTCATCCACCACTTTCACTTGATTGTGCAAGGCCTCTTGTCCCACCGATTGAAGACGTTTCTTCGCCACCGGATCGTCGGAAAGAACATGAGATTCGGCTCCGAGAACGGTCGCCAATAAAGTGCTTTCAGTCAGGCCAAATCCCTGGGAAAAGCGCGGCGTTAATCGGGTTAGACACTTTTCCAGCACCGGCATCGGAATGGGAGATCCGCCATAGGTAATATAGCGGAGACTGGAGAAATCAAACTGATCGAAATCAGGGTCGCTTACGATCCAATTCAAAATCACCGGAACCAGGTTAATGTGGGTGATCTTCTCCTTCTGGAAGAGGCCCATGACATGATGGAGGTCGAGCTTCTTGTTGAGCACGGATTTGGCCCCGATATAATGGGCGATTAAGGTCTGCCAGATCGTCAGGTGGAACGGGGGAAGAATCTGAAGCGTAATGTCGTTGCGGTTCATGTCGCCATAGATGAGGATGGTGCGCATCACGGTCAGGAAGTTGCGGTGGGTCAACATGGCCCCCTTGGGCAGTCCGGTGGTGCCTCCGGTATAGGAAATGACCGCGACTTCCTCTTCATCCACCTCGCGGCCGGGCTCGCGCGGGGAGGATTGGGCGAGGATGGCCTCGTAATCCTCCATTCCGGCCTGGGGGCCGTCAAAGGATACCACCGTCTTCACGAACTCCATTTGGTCCCGATTCTTCTCCACGTATTCGAAATACTCCGCGCCCACGAACAGAATCCTCGATTCGGAGAAGTTAATCAGGTAGAGCATTTCCGCGGGTCCCAGCCGATAATTGATCGGCGCATTGAGCAGTCCGAGCTTGAAGGCGGCGTAATACAATTCGTAATACTGGTTGCAATTCTGGGCCAGGGCGGAAATGGTCTCGCCCGGGCGACACCCCTGGGCCCAGAGCCAGTTGGCCAGGCGATTGATCCGGTCGTTGAAGGCCTTCCAGGTCAGCCGGGTGTGTTCGAAAACTAAAGCCTCCCGGCGGGGGGTTAATTGGGCATACCGTTTCGGGATGTCTCCCAGAGTCCTCATCGCGCCCTCCTGGTTCTTCCCTCAAGCATCCAGGCCCTCGCGCTTCTTCATAAACTTGGATATCTTCTTCTGCATCCGGGGGGCATGGATCCGCCACAACTCCGGCAAATACTTCTCGTAGCCGGCGGTGGGGTTCACGGAACACAACACTTTTTTACCGTCGAAAATACTCAGAACACACTCGTTGCAGCGGATGCACTTGTTGATATCCTTGATCCTTCCGGCCTTAACCTTGTTGGGCCAATCCGGTTCGGCAATCGCCTGGCGGCCGAAGGAGACGATGTCCACCTGTCCCGCTTCCAGGGCTTTCTTGACGTTGGCGGGTTCATGGATTCCCGGGCACATGACCGGAAGGCCGGTGGCTTTTTTAAAGCTCTGGGCCCATTGGTTAAAGAAGTTCTCTTCATAGGGGAACATGCCGTTCACCGCGTCATAACAGCCGCCGGAGACGTTGATATAATTCACATACGGGGCCGCCATCTTGATCACCTCAAGCGTCTCTTCATGGTGGATCCCATCCGGGATCAGCTCGTCCCCGGAGACGCGGATTCCGATCACAAAATCATCCCCGCACGCCTCCCGGGCTTTCCGGCATTGATTCAGGACAAATCGCGCCCGGTTCTCCAGAGATCCCCCGTATTCATCCTTTCGCTGATTCGACCGGGGAGAGAGAAACGAAGCCGTGAGGTATCCGTGCGCGCAGTGGACCTCGATCCCGTCCCCTTCCATGGCCTTGACTAAAAGCGCCGCCTCGGCAACCTTGTCCTCCATGTGCACAATCTCATCCTGGCGGAGCGCCCGGGGGGTCTCACCCTGCATGAGGCTGGAAATCAGCTTGTTCTTCCGACCGATAACTTCAAACATCAATTTTTCAAACCCGGCATATTCTTGATCCGACATTTTTTCCAGGGTCTCGATCTTCACCATCTTGATTTCTTCCGGAAAGCGTTTCGCAAAAGCTTTGTAAAAGGAACGGACGCCGTATCTCATGTCCACCCGGTGGGGGATGGCCGAGGGCGAACCGGCCAAGGCTCCGCTGGCGCAGTCATGCTTCCCTTGATAACCAAAGCCGGTCAGGAGTTGAACAATGACCTTGCAGTCATAGTCATGGACCAGACGGGCCATCTCGTTAAAGATCCGGCCATAACGCGGATCGCTCATCTTGGCGTTCACGGTAAAGGACGCGCCATGATAATCATCGGCAATCGGGAGCGTCGCCTCGGTGATGAGCAGGCCGAACCCGCCCCGGGCCCGGGCCGCATACCAGGCAAAGGTTTGCTCCTCCCCGAATCCTTCCGGATCCGAGATAATGACATTCATCGGGGACATCGCCAGGCGATTTTTCAGTTCGAGGTTCCCGATCTGAATCGGCTCGAATAGTTTCTGGTAAGACATGATCTATCCTCCTTCTTTCTGGATTTGGGTTTCACGGCTCATCAGGGTGAAACGCTTCTCCGTCCTGGAAACCCAAGACTTATTTAACGCGGCATCCTCTCTTACTCTGCCATTTTCTGTTGGGCCAGCCGGACCATTCCCTTGACCCCTTCCGTGCGCATGATGTCCGTAAAAGCCTTGTCCGCGGAATGGCAGTGAGCCATGATGTCCATTTCGGTTCCGAAGACAATGGCATCGTGCACCCCCAGCCGATCGTAGATGAAGCGGCACACAAATTTGCCCAAGCGCAGGGTGTCCGGCAGAGCCTTGGCGGCGTAGCGGGCGTGTTCCATCACATAATTCTCCAGCTCGGCTCTGGGAACACACTTGTTGACCAGGCCGCAAGCCTCGGCCTCCTTCCCGGTAAAACCCTTGCCCATCAGGATCTCTTTCATCTTCCACATCCCGATTCTCCAGATTACGATCTGGGAAGGAGACATGGCCACGGTCATTTGCGCGATCGGAAAATAGGTGAAGAAGGATTCCTCCGAACAGATGCAGGCGTCCGCAAAACAGGAGAGCTCAATGCCCCCGGCAATGGCAACTCCGTCAACTTTGCAGATAATCGGTTTGGGGTATTCCCAAAGTTTTAAATACCATCCATGACGCAGCCACAAGAGAAACTCCCGCCAATTCTCCTGGGTCGGTTCCGGCGAGCCGATCGGAATCTCCTCGGCGATATCGTGACCGGCGCTGAAGACCGGCCCCTCGGCGTCCAGGATCACCACCCGGCAGCGGGGATCATTTTCCACCACTTTCAGCGCATCCAGGACTTCCTTGCAGAGTTGGTGGCTCAGGGCATTCCGGCGCTTCGGGTCGTTGAGGGTGATGCGCGAGATGACGTCCTGGTGAAACTTGATCTTTTCATAGGCCATGACTTACCTCCCTTGAAAAACAATTTCAAACTCCTGTCCATCGCCCGATCCGCCTGTCCCTAAGGCAACGGGCGGACCACCACCTGCAGCGGTCGTCCGGCAATTTCCGGAATCCGCTTCTCCTGGCCCCAGCGGAATTCTTCCGGAATCAGGTAGTAACGCACCATATACTCTTGGCGGCCTTTGGTCAAGAGGTGGACCAGGTCACCAAACTGCGAACCGACTTCGGAGCGTTCCGGGGCATCTTCCACGTAGGAGACGGGATTCAACTTTAACTTCCAGGCCTCGCTGAATAGGATCAGGAAATAGAAACTCGCCTCGGGAGCGCTTAACACGCACCAATCCCGAGGAACCTTGCCGATCCGAGGCCCTGCCCCTGCCTTGGGCTGGCCGTCAATCCGGACTCCCGCGGGATTTTCAACATCGAAATAAGTTAAAGGGAGCGCTGGGGGATTCAACACCAGCGTTCCGCTAATTTCAAACGATTGAAGGACGGAATCGAAGTTAAACGGCAAATCCATGACCACCGGCTGGTCCATCCGGTTGGCATAAAAGACCTGCTCGGTGCTCCCCTTGGCCTTGACTTGGAGAACCCCGAAATCGGCTCCCCCCGCGCACCGCCACAGGACCCGGACCACTCCATCCTTGCGCGCGATGTTTTCGCCCCGGATCAGGTCGTAAAAATCAAAGTCCGCGCCGAAGCCGACGAAGCGGAGTTTCGCATGTCCAGGGGTCCGGTTGCGAAGGACCAGGTTGGGGGTCCAGCCGGCACTCGCGGTCGCAAGGCGCAGGTTGTCGAAAAAGCCTCGAGCGGCGAGTGAAGAATAGTGGTATCGCGGGGTGGAAACCTGGTAGCGCGGTGCTACGACTTCGAGCTTCACATAGTCTATCGGGCTTTTCGTCAAGTTCGGATTGGCCAAAAGATAGGCATAGCCGGTCCGGCCCGAGAGCGGATCCGTGACGGCCAATTCCACTCCGCTCGCGGACCTGAGGTCAAGAATCGAACCGCGACGCGCGCCCAGGTCCCAGGCCATGAACGTGAGCTCGTCATCGGCGTCGAGCCGGCCGTGGTCAACGTCACGGTCAGAGAGACCCTTCTCTCGACCAAGGGGGCTTACCCATTCAAACACATGCTGGCCGTCCCTGACCTCGTCCACCTGGAAGGGAATGGCCCTGAGTTCACCATCCCGCACTGCCGCCAGCACCAGAGACGACAGCTCCGCTCCCTCCAGGGAGGGCATTTGCCGGCCGGGGATGAGCACCGCGTCTTCAAGGGGAAACCCCTCGGATAAATCCCGGTTGGAAGCCGCGAATAGGAGCGGCGGCGCAGACAAGGCCCCGACGAGAAGTCCCATGATTATCCTAAGGGGCTTTTTCATAGCGGCCTACACTTTATCCACCGGATACACCTTGCACAGCGCGCTCCGGAGCGATTCGGAGCCCGTGTCGGGGTCATAAGTCATGGGGCCGAAAAGAAGGTTCACGGACGATTGCTTGTAGCCGTAACCAGGCGGCTCTTGCTCCGGGAACCACCAGGCGTGCTGGGCGCTGACCACGTCCGGCGCCACCACGTCGGTGAGCCTGGCGCGCATCTTGACCCGGCCGTGGGGCGTCTCGATGAAAACCCAGTCGCCCTCGCGGATTCCGAGCGACGCGGCGGTGTCGGGATGGATCTCCACCAGCGGGTCGGGATTGGCCTTGCGCAGAGGACCGATCTGGCGGCCTTCCGAGTGAAAGAACCCGCGGATCTTGGCGCCGGTGGTAAGAATCAACGGATATTCTTTGAAGAGCTCCGGCGCGGAGACCGGCGTGAGCGGCGGCTCGCGGTACACCGGCAGCGGGTCGCGGCCGAGCATCTGGAGCAGGCCGTTGTAAATCTCGAACTTGCCGGAAGGCGTCTCGAAGCCCTGGGTCTTGTATTTGTAGTAGCGCTGTTCGCCCGCGAGGATCCCGCGCTCGCAGAACTCCTCGAAGGTGAGGCCCGAGTCCTCCAGGACCCACTCGAGATACTCGCGGTAATTCCTCCAGGGGAAGGCCTGGTTCAGACCCAGGCGGCGCGCGAGCCGAATGATGATCTCGCGGTCGTCCAGGGTCTCGCCGATCTGCGCCACCTTCTTCCTCGCCAGCACGCACCAGATCTTGTGGAGATTGACCACCTCGTCCTGCTCCAGCCAGGAGGCCGCCGGCAGCACCAGGTCGGCGAATTGCGCGGTCGGCGTCAGGAACAGGTCCGTGACCACGGTGAACTCCAGGAGCTTCAACCCCGCCTCGATGTCGGCGGTATTGGTCATGGTGGTGAGCGGGTTCGAGCCTACCACCCAGAACGCCCGCAGCCGGTAAGGATCGCCGGAAACGAGCGATCGCCAGAAGGCGGGGGGATGCACCGTCGGGCACAGCGGAAACCTGCCCTGGTCGAGCTTCTTCGCCGCCTGGCCCGGCGGCAGGAAATGGAATCCGGCCACCTCCAGGTTGCGGAAGATCGAACGTTGCCGGACGCCCTTCGGTGCCACCCACAGGGCGTCGCCGCCCGGCGCGTCGAGGTTGCCGCAGATGCCGCTCAGGATCAGGATCGCGCGCGCGGTCTGGTAATTGGACGCGCTCATGTCAATGGCGTTGCCCCACTGGATACAGGCGGGTTTGGCCGTGGCGTAAGTCCTGGCCGCCGCCCGGATCTCATCGGCCGGGAGCCGGGTGATCGCCGCGGCCCATTCCGGCGGGAACGGCTTGACATGGGCGATTAGCTTGGCAAAGCCGTTGGCGTGGTGCTCCACAAAATCATGGTCAAAGAGGTCCTCGGCGATGATCACGTTCAGCAGGGCGAGCGCGAGCGCGCCGTCGGTGCCGGGCCGGAGCCGGAGCCAGTGGTCGGCGCGCGTGGCCGGTCCGATCTTGCGCGGATCAATCACGATCACCTTCCGGGCCTGGTGGAGAGCGCGCTGGACCGTGCCCCCGCACATGCCGTCGGAGGCGCCGGTGTGGGTAACGTTGCAGCCCCAGATCACCACGCATTCCGGCATCCTGCCCCCGAAGCCGTAGACGTCGGCGACGGGGAGTTGGCCCAGAGTGCCCAGGCTGGCGATCCAGCGGGGGAAATAGCAGATATGGGCCACGCCGGTGAAGTTGGGGGTGCCGAAGGCGTTGGCAAAGCGGGTGGTGAAGCCGGTGTAGGGGCGGCCGGTGCCCTGCATCATGCCGAAATATTCGGCCCCGCTCTCCTCCTTGATCGCGGTGAGCTTAGCCGCCATCTCGTCCAGCGCCTCGTCCCAGGAGACGCGCTTCCATTTGTTCTCGCCGCGCTGGCCCGCGCGCCGGAGCGGATACTGGAGTCGGTCCGGGTGGTAGAGCAGATCCACCGAGGCCGCGCCCTTGGGACAGAGGTAGCCCCTGCTGGTAGGGCTGTCCGGGTCGCCGGTAATCTTGACCACGCGCTCGCCCTCCAAATGCACCAGCACCTGGCAGACCCCGTGACACATCCGACACGCCGAGCGGACCACCCGTGGCTCAGGCATTGCCTTCCCCCCTCAATACCGTCCCCACTCTTCGACGGCTTCGGTCAGGGCGCGCACGTTCTCCGGCTGGGCATTAGCCGGGATGGAGCAGCCGGAGGAGAGGATAAAACCTCCTCCCTTGCCCACGCCGTCAATGAGCCTCTTGCAATAGGCCAGGACTTCGTCCTTCTTGCCGAAGGCCAGCAGGTAGGCCGGGACATCGCCCATGAGGCACATGTGGCCGCCGAGCACTTCCTTGGCCTTGAAGATGTCGGAGAAGCCGTCGAGCTCCAGGATACACTTCTTCGCGGGCAGCTTCTTGAATAACGGGAAGTTCCTGGTCCAGTCGGTGTCGCAGTGGAGGAGCGGCGTGATGCCCTCGGCGATCATGGTGTGGACCATGAACTCCAGCTCGGGCATGACGAATTCCTCGAAGTGCTTGGGGGAGATGGTGGCCGGCGAGGATCGGGAAAGGCCGATGAAGACCCTGGGCGCGCCGATGAATTTCGCGCAGGTGATGGCCAGCCGGGTGGAAGACTTGGCCCAGGCTTTGCTCGCGGCCTTGATCTGGTCGGGCCGGTCGTAGAGGTCCAGGCTGATCGGCCCGAGGCCGCGGCCGAAGGAGAAGGCCTCGAACAGGCATCCGGGGTGGATGAAGCCGGCCGCCATCACCGCTCCCGCTTCCTCCACCATCTTCCGGTGCTTCCTCATCTCGAGCAAGGCCTTCAGCATCCGGGGGATACCCCGCCCCCTCCGCAACTCCGGATGCAAGCGGCCCATGACATTGATCATGTAACGCATGAAGCCGACACGATCGAGCAGGTCATAATCTTCGGGCTTTAAGAATTCGGTTTCCACGAACTGGTGGACCTCATTCTCGGGCAGGTCCTTGCCGGGGAGGTGGATCCGGGCCTGGACCCCGATTTTGAGCAGGAAGGCATTGGCCGTGTCCGCGATAAAGGTGATGTCCCAGGGCCCCAGCTCGGCCATGGTTTTTAACACCGCGGCGATGCGCTGGTCGCCGTTCTCCATCAGCTCGGCATTAGTGATGCCGGCATAGGTTGCGGCAAAATGATCGAGCAGCGGCCCCACCGGCACCCGGTCGGGCCGCTCTAGAGCTACTACCGCTTTGATTCTTTCTTTTGAGTTCACGATCTTTTCACCGGAAGGCTCACCCGATCCTACGATCCTTTCCCTGCCAGAACTTCTCTCTCACCTCGCGTCTCAGAATCTTGCCGATGGCGGTCTTGGGCAGGCTCGGCACGAACTCGACGCTTTTGGGTTTCTTGTAGCCGGCGAGGTGCTGCTTGCACAGGGCGATTAAATCCTCTTCGGTGGCAGTCTGTCCTGGTTTGAGCACGACCACCGCCTTGACCGCCTCGCCCCAGGTTTTGTCCGGCACGCCCACCACCGCGACCTCCGCCACCGCCGGATGCTTGTAAATCACCTCCTCCACCTCGCGCGGATACACGTTCTCCCCGCCCGAGATGATCATATCGTGTTTCCGGTCCACGATGTAGATATAACCGTCCTCGTCCTTGGTGGCCATGTCCCCGGTGTGGAGCCAGCCGTCGCGCAGGGTCTGGGCGGTCAGCTCCGGGTTCTTCCAATAGCCGAGCATGATATTGGCGCCCCGGGCGATGATCTCGCCGACCTCCCCCGGCTTGACCTCCTCTCCCTTCTCGTTCACCACCCGCGCTTCACAGGTCAGGCATTCCCGGCCGGCGCTGGTCAGCCGTCTCCGGTCTTTTTCGGTCTCGGTTTTTTTATGGTCGGACTGGTCCAGTATCGCCACCGTGGGCGCGGCTTCGGTCAGGCCGTAGCCCTGGCCCAGGTCAAGATCGGGAAACCTCGCCTTAAGCTTTATGAGGAGTTCATAGGGCATGGGCGATCCGGCATAGGTGATGGCCCGGAGGCTGGAGAGATCGTATTGATCCAGGTCCGGGAACAGGAGGAGGAATCCGGCGATGGTGGGCACCATGTTGACGTGGGTGCAGCGCTCGCGCTGGAGGGTATTGAGCACATAGGCCAGGTCAAACCTCTTGCTGAGCACGGCCTTGCAGCCCACATAATGGACGGCGAGGACCGGCCAGAAGGCGATGTGGAACAAGGGGAGGATCATCAAGGTGCTGTCGGTTTTTTGAATGTTCACGCTGAACAGGCAACCCAGTGTGGCGGTCAAGATGTTCCGGTTGGAGAGCATGACCCCCTTGGGCCGGCCGGTGGTGCCGCCGGTATAGATCAGGATGAAGAGGGCGTTCTCGTCCCGGGGGCCTTGATGGGGCGCGGGGGAGGCTTGAGCCAGCACCTGCTCGTAATCCTTCATCTCCGGGGCGGGTCGGTCGAGCGAGATATAATCCCGGACTTTTTTCAGTTCCGGCCGCAGACGCTTGGCGGTCTCCAGGTATTCCTCCCCCACCATCAGGGCTTTGGCTTCGGAATGATCCAGGATGTAGGCCAGCTCTTGATCCGAAAGGCGCCAGTTGAGGGGCACGGCCACGATCCCGGCCCGGGCGCAGGCATAGTAGAACTCCATGTAGCGATGGCTGTTTTGGGCGAGGATGGCAAGATGCTCACCCGGTTGGATGCCCAGAGCCCGCAACCCGTGGGCCAGGCGATGGACTCGCTCATTCAGTTGGCGCCAGGTGAGACGGAACTCCTCAAAGACCAGACACTCGAAGTTCGGATCGAGTTTCGCGTGTTTCCGGGGAATGTCATCCAGCATGATCATGATAATGCCTCCTCGGTAGTTGGATCACCACGACTTCGGTAATCCCATGAACTGCATGATCATGTTCTTGGCCATCTCGTCCGAGATGGGCGAGAAGACCATTTGCTTGTAGTCGCGGAAATAGCGCTGCATGTCGTATTCCATGGTATAGCCGTAGCCGCCCAGAATCTCCATGCCCCAGATGGCGGCCTTCTCCGAGGCGCGGGCGGCGAGCACTTTGGCCATGGAGGCTTCAATGTGCATGGGTTTGCCTACGTCGGCCAGCCAGGCGCACTTGTAAATCAGGTTCCGGGCCGCTTCGATCTCGATGGCGATGTCGGCCAGGTAATGCTGGAGGATCTGGAAGGAAGCAATGGGCTTGCCAAAGGCCACGCGCACCTTGGCATATTCGATCGCGTCTCGAAACGCCGCCTTGGCCAGTCCCAGGCTGATCATGGCGGTGGCGATCCGCTCCGGGTTCAAAGTCATCAATAGCTCATACCAGCCGTTGTGGAGGGTGCCGAGCAGATTCGGTTTGGGCACTCGCACATCGTCATAATAAATCTCGTTGGTTCCGCAGGCGTGACAGCCGAGCTTGGGAATGAGCCGGGTTTCAAGACCCTCGCCGGGCCTGGGCACCAGGAAGATGGAGAGTCCCTTGGAGCGTTTAGCCTGGGGGTCGGTGATGGCAATCGTGATGATGTAATCCGCCACGTGCGCGCAAGAGATGAACATCTTGCGTCCGTTGAGCAGCCAGTGATCGCCCTTATCTTCGGCTTTGGTCTGGATCGCTCCCAGGATGTCGGTGCCTCCTCCCGGCTCGGTCAAGCCCAGGGCGAACTTCAGCTCGCCTTTGGCCAGCTTGGGCAAGTATCGGTCCTTCTGCTCTTGAGTGCCGAGGGCGGAAATCATCTTGGACCCAAAGCCCACCGCCGCACCCACGCAGAGCGCCACCGAGACCGAAGCGGTGGACAGTTCCTCCAGAATCACCATGGCGTCCACCATCCCCAGCCCCATGCCGCCATACTCTGGAGGCACGTTGACGCCGAAGTGACCGAGCTCGGCCATTTTGGCCCAGAGCGCCTCGGGGATGAAGTTGCAGTTCTCGTCCATCCAGCGGACGTGCTCCCGGTTGAGTTCCTTCTCACAAAACTTCCGGGCGTTGGCCCGAAGCAACTCCTGCTCTTCGCTAAATGAAAAATCCATTGGCTCCTCCCCAGGATTAAGACTCTTTCTTCGGTTGGGCCAGGGCCGCCAGGGCAAATTGGCGAAGGTTCTCGGCGAACTCGCTATGGAACAGCCAGGCGATGGCGTTGCGCTCGATGGTCATGGCCGCGTCCCAGGGGATGCCCTCGAAGGAGCGGTTAAGCACGCTCTTTCCCATCCGGAGCGCATCCCGGGAGTTAGCGGCGATTTTCAGCGCCACCTCGTTCACCTTCTGGTCCAACTCCTCTTCTTTGAACACCCGGGTCAGCAAGCCCATCTCGAACATCTGAGCGGCCGTATAATCCTTGCTCCCGGTGAAAAGAACCTCCTTGGCCCGGAAGATGGGCATGCTCCTTGCCAGCCGCACCGTGCCGCCCCAGCCGGGCAGGATGCCCATGGTGATCTCGGTCATGCCGAACTTGGTCCGCTCCGAAGCATAGATCAGGTCGCAGGCGAGAGCCAGCTCCAGGCCCCCCGCAATGCAATGCCCCTTGATTTTGGCAACGACGATTTTCTCGTTTTCCGCGATGGCCCGACAGCAGTCATAACCGATCCTCGCCATCCAGTCATAAACCGTCTGGTGATTGAAAGTGGGCAACACGGAAAGGTCGCCCCCGGCGCAAAACGATTTGCCCGCGCCGGTCAGCACCACCACCTTCACGGTTCCTTCATCCCTCACCCTTGTAAACGCGGCCAAGAGCTCCTCCGCCATCTGCCGGTTGATGGCGTTCCTTTGCTCCGGCCGGTTCATCGTGATCGTGCAAACGGAATTCTCCGGACCCCCGATCTCATAAACCAAAGTTTGATACGCTCCGCTCATCTCCACTCCTTTCCTTTTGCCTCCGGCAGGAATAGTCATCTCTCATGAGTTTTTGCCCAGGATCTGGCCCTCCTTCCGATAGGTCTCCAGACACGGATCGTAACCATACCGATGGATCGGGCAAACCTTGAGGCAAATGCCGCAACCCTCATACTTCACAAAATAGGGCCAGCATTGGGTGTCGGCGATCTTGCGCTTGAGCACCCCCCGCCACCAAATCCTTTCCTCGGAGATCGCCTGGCCGGGACACGCTTGCAGGCACAAGCGGCAGGCGTCACAATAAGCGGCCATTCCCAGGTCCTGGGGCGGGTCCGGCTCGAGCTCCGCGTCCAGGCTGATCATGGTCCAGCGCTGGCGCGGTCCGAACTCCCTGGTAATCACCACCCCTTGCGCCCCCAGTTCTCCCAGCCCGGCCATGATCGCGTGCGGCGGATACTTGACCCAGCCGTCGAACGGAATCCGCGCCCAGCAGCGACAGCCCTGAGCCCGGAGGAAGCGGGCCACCTCGAACACCCGCTTCCCTAACTCGACATAGACCTCGAAATCAAAGAGCCGGCGGCCTGGAGCAGGAAC
>Ga0315291_10008194_pt1 | contig 12851 bp, 7 predicted proteins | sample YL17G12_20_MG_FD_203070 | JGI IMG/M metagenome (GOLD analysis project Ga0315291, IMG submission 203070) | Sediment microbial communities from Yellowstone Lake, YNP, Wyoming, USA - YL17G12_20 | ecosystem: Environmental > Aquatic > Freshwater > Lake > Sediment | place: USA: Wyoming | collected... | reverse complement strand
ACTGGCTCTTCCTAGTGGCCTAAGCGTTGACGTGGAGGATTACTACCACGTCGAAGCCTTTGCTGATCGGATTACCCCTGAAATGTTGGCGCAATTCCGGAGTCGGGTTGTGGAGAACACCCGCCGCGTGTTGAACCTGTTGGGACGCTTAGGAGTCCGAGCCACGTTCTTTGTGCTGGGCAAAGTCGCCGAACAAGAACCGAAACTGGTGCGCGAAATTGTCGACGCAGGTCACGAGGTAGGGTGTCACAGCCACCTGCACCGCGGCCTATGGAGGCTGAGTCCGGAGGAGTTTCGGTCAGACACGCGCCGGGGCCGGCGTGCTATAGAAGATGCGGGAGGGCAGCGCGTCGTCGGATATCGCGCGCCGACCTTTTCCGTCGTGCAGAAATCCCTCTGGGCGATCGAGGTGCTGGCAGAAGAAGGGTTCCTCTACGACTCCAGTGTATTCCCCATCCGGCATGACCTGTATGGGATGCCGGCAGCGCCACGCTTCCCCTTCCGATGGGTGTGTCGCGATGGGCGGTCTTTGTTCGAGATCCCACCACTGACCGTTCGCCTTCTGGGACGTAATCTACCGGTTGCCGGAGGCGGCTATTTGCGCATCCTGCCCATGTGGTACACGCGCTGGGCGTTGCGACGGATTCAAGAACGGGATCACCAGCCTGCGGTCGTGTACTTCCACCCTTGGGAACTGGACCCGCAGCAGCCGCGTCTGCCAGGGGGATGGAAGTCCAGGTTGCGGCACTACACTAATCTAAGTCGAATGGAGCGTCGAATCCACGAGGTGGTGAGCAGGGGACGATTTGCGCCGTTGCGAGACTACCTGCAGTGCCAGCTTGCGAGAGGGCCGCTCCCCGCGCGCTCGGTGGCTTTGGAGACGGGTGAGGCGATCTGACCTTGTGGGACTGCGCTCTGCGGTTGTTCCCGGAGGCTGCGTGCGGGGTGTGTAGTGCCCGTGCCCTCCCTTAATTGGAGGCTTGGGCCGGGGGGGAGACAGCTTCAGCCCGTCGCGCCGACCGCCTCGATGGGATGCCGGCTTCGCGGACCTTGTAGAGCAGGGCTCGATAGCTGATGCCTAGCGCACGGGCGACTTGCTTGCGGTTCCAATTATGGGCTTCCAAGGCTTTCAGGATGATCCTCCCCTCCAGCTCCCGGACGGCTTGCCGTGTCACCTGCTTCAACGGAACCGACCCGTCAGTGGGGATCTCGGGAGCAAGCGCGCTTTGACTTCGTCCGAGAATCTCGTTCGTTATAGTCTCCTCTGACCCCAAGATGACATACCGTTTGACCACATTCTCCAGCTCACGAATGTTCCCAGGCCAACTGTACTTGTGCAGGACCTGAAGAGTCCAACTTGACATGGGGGGCACCTGGGACTTGTACTCCTCCTTGAAAGCCTGCAGGAAATAGCTGACGAGCTCTGGGATGTCTACTCGACGCTCGCGCAAAGGAGGCAACTGCATGTTGAGTACATTGATGCGGTAGAAGAGATCCTGGCGAAAAGTGCCGGCTTCCATCTCCTGCTCCAGATGACGATTCGTGGCGCAAACGATCCGTGCCTCCACCCGCGTGTCCTCTTGGGCACCAATTCGGCAGAACTGGCCGTCCTGGAGCAACTGTAACAGCTTAGCCTGCAAGCCTGGATCGAGCTCAGCAATCTCATCCAGGAAGAGCGTCCCCCGGTGGGCAAGCTCCACCCGCCCGGGCTTGGAACCGTATGCGCCTGTAAAAGCTCCCCGTTCGTAGCCGAATAGTTCGCTTTCCAGCAGGGTTCCGGGAATGGCGGGACAGTTGACCTTGACGAAGGGCCCGGAATGCCAAGGGGAAAGTTGGTGGATGAGTCTCGCAATGATTTCCTTGCCCGTGCCGCTCTCCCCTTGAATCAGCACGGGAATATTGGCACCCGCCACTTTCTCAACTTTTTGCTGCACAGCCCGCATGGGCTCGGAATGCCCAAAGATCACGGGTCCGGGAGGGAGGCCTTCCGCAGAAGCGGACAGGCCAGAAGTGTTCGCCTCGCTCATAGACGCGATCCTTTCCCTCCGCAATTAGGCGGTGCCGGCCGCCAGGCCGATATGACCAGGGTTGCAATTAAACAGCCAACTTTTTCGCATCTGGGCCTGACGGGCAAAGCATCTGCACAGCGACTGAAGCACCACTACCGATCCCATTCTTCAGCGAGAAAGGGAGTTAGGGTCGGATGGGTGAAACAAGTCACCCCCGGCAAGACTACACTCAACTCTAGCAGAAGTAAAGGGAAAAGTTTTTCACACGGAGGAAGAGTATTTCCTTCCGGGCTTGCTCACGTGTGTATCTATCAATGGGCGGGAGAATTTCAGACCACACAGGTAGCACTGTTCACTATGTGTAACCGTAACCAGTCGCGCTTGCAGACTCCGCACAAAGTCGGAACCGATCCCCGCATGCGGCAGGGGGGCAGTGGGGATCTCCAATGAAATCCGCGAGGAAACTGGCAAATAGCGCCGCGTCGCCAGCAAGGCTCCACCAGCGCTGATGTTCATGGCAGTCGTGAACTCCCGGAACGGCTTTCCTCGGTCGTCTGTGCCGCAGACAAAAACAGGAATTGCCAGCGGGAGTCTCTCCCACCGGCGTCTTTCTGATTCTCGAGACCGCCCTTCTGTGCGCACTGTGACGCTCCCTCGGGTTGCCATTGCCAAAACTGGCAGCACAACACGTTCCAAACCGACATATGTGATGCAGTCTCGGAGTCGAGGGCCATCTCAAACAAAATGCTAGAGATAGCGACAACGTCTTGCCGTCAATGGATGCTGACAAAAAGACACCCAGGCTCCAAGTGCAACGCTTTATCGTATAAAAGCAATACCTTAGCCGCCTGACACTTGACAATACTGGGCGACGAATGCACTATAGAAAAACTAGCGTAGCTAGGTGGAGTTCAAAGCCCGTTCAAGGTTTTCACGAGCGCTCTTGGCTGAATCGGAGCACTCGCACGGGGGCCGACAGGTATGCCACGGAAAGACCCACTCGCGTCACGGGAGGGAAATGCGCCGAACCCAGCCACCAAGCCCGCCCCGGAGCCCGTAGGCCCTATCCTGATCTCTGAGTTGACTCTGGGGGTGGCGGAGGCGGCCTCTGCCGCGACCCTGGAGGAGCTACTCAAGACCATAGCCCGCCTGCAGGAGGAAATACGCCGGCGCACGGTTACGCTCGCCGCGGCCGCGCACGAACTGCGAACCCCTCTGGCGGTAGTAGCTGGATACGTTGAGCTTCTGCTGACTGAAAAGCCTGGCCCGCTCAATACCCGGCAACGGCAGATCCTAGCAGACTCGCAGTCCAACTGTGCGCGTTTGCAGCGGTTCATTCAGGACTTCCTCACGCTTGGTGCCCTCGAGACCGGCAAGTTAACGATGAAGTTCGCGATGACAGACTTGAATGACTGCTTGGCGGAAGTCTGCGACTTATGGTTGACGCGGTTTCAGGCAAAGGGCGTGGCGCTGTATCACCCTGTGGACCGCAGGGTGGCTCCCTTTCCCTTCGATTATCCTAAGATCCAGCATGTGATCTCAAATCTCCTGGAGAATGCGTTGAAGTTCACTCCGACTGGAGGAACCGTTTGGCTGACCGTGGAACCGCACGTTTGGGATCGCCGCCTCGGCCAAGGGTATCGCGTCTCCGAGGAAAGAACGCAGATCCCGGCCGAGGCGAACGCCGTGCGCGTGATCGTCGCTGATACAGGACCAGGCATTTCCCCGGAATACCACCAGGAGATTTTCGACGACTTCTACAAGCTCCCTCAGCCTGACTGCGGGAGCACGGGTATTGGGCTGGGCTTAGCCATTGCCCGGCGCTTAGTTCAAGCCCACGGAGGCAAGATTTGGGTCGAAAGCGAGCTGGGATCGGGGAGCAAGTTCTCCGTGGTGTTGCCGTCAGAACCTATCTAGAGTAGCCATGCGTATGGGGAGTCCCAGTACCGCGAAGAATCCTTCCAGCATTCTGGTGGTTGATGACGAGCCCAGCATGCTCCGCTACCTGCGGATGTTGCTGGAAGTCGAGTCCTACAAGGTGGAGACTGTCGGCAGCGGGTTCGCGGCAATGGAGCGGGTGCAGCGGAACCCGGCTCCCGACGTGGTCCTGCTGGACCTGCTCATGCCACAGATGGACGGCATGCAAACGCTGGAGCAGCTGCGCCAGCTTCGGCCGGGGCTGAAAGTGATCATGCTGACCTGCGCCAACGATCCACGCAAAGCCGTCCAGGCAATTCGCCTGGGCGCTCACGATTACTTGACTAAGCCCTTTCATAAGGCAGAGCTGGACGCAGCGCTCAAGAGCTGCTTGGGCGCCCAGCCCACTGCGGCTGGGGCAACAGCATGGGACGGAAAGGTTGAGGAACTGGGCGACGATGCGCTTTTTGTGGCCGCCAGCCCCGCAATGCAGAAGATACGCGCCCAAGCACTCCAGGTGGCCAACATTAATGTTCCCGTCCTGTTGCTGGGAGAAAGCGGGACCGGCAAGGAGGTGGTAGCACGCCTCATCTGGAAGTTTTCCTCTCGCGCCCATCGCACGTTCATGAAAGTAAACTGCGCGGCTCTTCCCTCTGAGCTGCTGGAGAGTGAGCTGTTCGGCTACGAGGCCGGAGCGTTCACCGGAGCCACGCGAGCGAAGCCCGGTAAATTCGAGCTGTGCGACAAGGGGACATTCCTGCTGGACGAAATCGCGGAAATGCCGCCGGGCTTGCAAGCAAAGCTGCTGCAGGTACTCCAGGACCAGCAATTCTCCCGGCTGGGGAGCCGTTCCACGGTTTCGGTCGACGTTCGAATTATGGCAGCGACCAATGTGAATATCGAGCAGGCCCTTGCCGCCAAGAAGTTGCGCGAGGACCTTTACTACCGGCTGAATGCTTTCACCCTGCAATTGCCACCCCTGCGCGAGCGCAAAGAGGAAATCCCTCTGCTGCTAAAGCAATTCATGGCTGTGTGGGCCGACCGCTATGCTCGACCGCCTCTGCCCATATCCCAATCGTTTCTCGACTCATGCCACCGATACTCCTGGCCCGGCAACGTTCGGGAACTGGAGAACCTGATAAAGCGCTACTTGATTCTGGGTGAAGAGGGGCTGGTGCTAGGTGACCTGGAGGCAAGCGAGAAGCCGCCGGTCCGCAGCCACAGTGCACCCGCTGCCCCGACCGGAACCCAACAAGGCGACCTGAAATCGCTGGTCCGCGGGTTGAAGGGTGAGGCCGAGGCGGAGGCTATTACCCGGGCACTTGAGCAAACGAACTGGAGTCGCAAGGAAGCTGCACGACTCCTCAACATCAGCTACAAGGCCTTGCTCTACAAGATCCGTCAGTACGGGCTTGACAAACGGTAGTCAGAAACCCGAAGCACCCTGTATAGGCGAAGGGCGAGAATTCACCTCGCCAGGAGTCCCATGGGGGAACCGTACCTGAAGGTAGTGGCCCACCTGAACGATGGAAGCCTAATCAAAGGCTACACAGACACTTTGCCGATCACCGATTTGGAAGTCCTACTCAAGCGCGACGCGATCCTGATGCCCGCAGAGATGACTGTGCGCCCTGCGGGATCAGGGCAGATAGTCACGATCCCGTTACAGTCCTTGAAAGCTCTGTTCTTTGTGAAGACCTTTGAAGGACACGTGGACTACAAGGAAACCAAGTTCTTTGAAGGCCATCCTTCTATCGAAGGTCTCTGGGCTCGTGTGAGGTTCCACGACGGTGAGATCATCGAAGGGGTGGTTCGCAATTCCCTCCACTACATAATCGACCCCGGCTTCTTACTGAAGCCACCCGATCCGCACGGCAACAACCAGATGGTTTACGTGGTGAAGAAATCCCTCCAGGGATTCCAGGTGCTGGGAGTTAAGCACACTTACTGATTGGCTCGACCGCACTGGACCAGAGGAACTTGGCTCCCCCGGCATCGGTTGGAAGCTTTGGGCTGTGTTTGGCCCGGATGGCTCTGGCGCGGGCTTCCACCTTTTGAGCTTCTGCCGGGCGCCGGGTTCGTCGAAGAAGAGTAGCAAGAAATTCGAGGTTCGGGACTACACCCGGGTGTTCCGATCCATAGGCCTTCTCGCAGATCCCTAAAGCGCGGCTCAGGAGCGCCTCAGCCTGGGCGCAGTTGCCCTGCGCGTCGTAAAGCAGGGCCAAGTCGTTCATGTCAGCCGCTACAGCTGGATGGTCAGCCCCCAGCACCTTCTCATCAATGGCCAGCGCGCGCCTGTACAGTAGTTCTGCCTCAGAGTAGGAACCCTGGTTACTGTAGAGTTCTCCCAAGTTCCTGAGGATAGTAGCTACGTCCGAGTGCTCGACAGGAGAGGTTTTCTCCCGGATAGCCAACGCACGTTGGTAGAGGGGCTCCGCCTGACGGTAGCGGCCCCTGGCGTCGTATAGCAGAGCTAGCTGATAGAGATCGGTTCCGACGTCGGGATGCTGATCCCCCAAAGCTTTCTCATCGATAGCAAGAACCTGCCGGTAGCGTCTCTCCGCTTCATCCAACTCACCCTGATCCCGATACAGTTCCGCGATGTTATTCAGGATCGTGGCTACCTCCCAGTGCTGCGGCCCGAGGGCGTTTTCTTTGGTTGCCAGCGCTTGGTGGAAAAGCTGCTCCGCTTCCGTTACTCTGCCGCGAACATAGTAAAGAGTACCCAAGTTGTTAAGGGCAGTAGCCACATACGGATCACCCGGGCCGAGAGCCTGCTGCCAGATCTGCAAAGCCCGTCGGAAAGCGACTTCCGCCTCCCAATAACGGCGCAGCGCCTTGCAGAGAAGTCCCAAGTTGTTGAGGGTCGCAGCCACTGAGGGGTGCGCCGACCCCAAGGCCTTCTCCTCGATCGCGAGGGCCTGCCGGTAGAGCGGCTCTGCTTCGGTATAGTGGCCTTGGGCGGTACACAGCGCCGCTAGGTTATTGAGGCTCTCTGCGACGAAGTGATGCTCCGGACCCAGCACCTGGCGGCGGATGCCCAGGGCCGCGCGGAGAAGTGTCTCGCTTTCGGTGAGCTTTCCCTGAGTGCGGTAGACCTCGCCGAGGTCATTGAGGCTGGTGGCCAGGCGTGGGTCCATGGGGCCGAAGGACTCGGCTTGTCGGAGGGCGGCTCTGTAGTGCTTCTCAGCCTCAGCGTAGCGGGCTTGGTGCTGAGCACGCCTCCCCTCTTGGAGAGAGTTCTGCCAGAGTGCCCCTCCGGCGCCCGGTTCTGAATCGAGAGGGTAGCCAGCCCCAGGTGTAGACGCGTACGCCATGATGAAGACTCGCCTTCTCCAAGACCCTACGCCAACACCGGCGAGGACGTCCGTCGCCTCTAATCACGCGCTCCCTGATGGGGCAGTCACGCTCCGAATCAGGTGTTCGCGTGGAGTGGCTTGTTTCCTTCGGCAAGGCCTCCGCAAGAACGGCGGATCCTCCCGTACTGATAACAAGACACTGATCCGGGTACAACGCCTCATCAAGAATCAGATTCGTCCGCGCGGCTCAAGCTTAGACGAGGAAGGGCCACGAATGCAAGCGCTGAACGAGGCGGATTTCCAGTTCCTTCTTGGACTGAAACCGGAGGCACCCAGACGTGTGCGGCGCGCTTCGGCCGCGGCGACGAAAAGCAACTCTCCGCCACCTTCTGAGCCTGATGTTTAGGCAACCTGTCGAGCACAGTCACATCAAATTAACTGCAAGAGATTTCACATGCCCTGGCCGGGCGAGCAGTGCCTGCTCTTTCCGCGGGGTCATTCCGCGTGGAATTGCCGGCGAGATTATTTTTGCACATCCATTTGCCAATCAAGGGGATAGCCTTCGGCAGGTATAATGGGAAGATGGGGCCGACGTACAGGCAATGCAATGGGCAAACAACCTGCAGGCCGCAGAGGCGGTCCCGTGTGCTTGTTGATGTTGTCTCGCCGCCCCGCGGAGAGCCATGACTCGGCTGCTGGGATGTCTGGGCCGGATAGAGTGGCATGCCATCTAATGCGATGCGGCAGGAAGAGAGAAAATGAAGATTAGGCTTTGGGGCGTGCGGGGATCGACGCCGACGCCTGAGCGCCGCAACTCGCGGCACGGTGGCAACACGCCCTGCGTCGAAGTGCGCTTGGCCAACGGCACGCTGATCGTGCTGGACTGCGGGAGCGGTCTGCGCGCCTTGGGCAAAAGTCTGCTGCGCGAGTTCGACGAGCACCCCATCCACGGCTACGTCTTCATGACCCACTTCCACTGGGACCATATTCAGGGCATTCCCTTCTTCCTTCCTCTCTACCGCAAGGGCAACATCTTCCTTTTCCACTCGGTGTCGCGCAAGGGGCTGGAGTTACGAGGGGCAGTGGAAGGGCAGATGGTCAATCCCTATTTCCCCGTGGACATGACGGCCATGGGGGCGGCGCGCCACTTCTTTGACTTGGGCGAGCACCCCATCAACCTCAACGGAGCGATCATCAATTCGGCGCCCTTGAATCACCCGCAAGAATGCGTGGCCTATCGGATCGAGGCGGACGGAGGCGTTTTCGTATTTGCCACCGATACCGAGCCTGGGTCACCTTTCCATGATCGCTCGCTTCGCGACCTGGCGCAGGGCGCGGACGTGTTGGTGTACGACACCCAATACACGCCGGAGCAGTTGCTGGGCGATCGGAAGGGTTGGGGGCACAGCAGTTGGCTGGAAGGGACGCGCATTGCGCACGAGTGCGGGGTGAAACAGCTGGTGCTGTTCCACCACGACCCCGATAATGATGACGCTTTTGTGGACGGCTTGGTAGAAAAGGCGCGGCAGGAGTTCCCCCACGTCACGGGCGCGGCGGAGGGAATGGAATTCGGACTCCCCAGGGGCGCGATGGCGCAGGCGAAGCTCGCGACGGGTCATGAACGTCGCCGCGAGCACCGCTATCGGCTTGAGCTTCCGGTGCGTGTGGCTTGGCGCGGACCAGACGGCAGAAGGTTGGAAGCCCAGGGGCTCACGCAGGACGTCTCGAGGTCAGGCATTTACTTTATCGTGCCGCCCGAGGTCCGCACAGACGTGCCCGTTGAAGTGGACATGATCCTCCCGGATGAGATCACGCACCGCGGTGATACGATGTTCCCGTTCCTCGCTCAGAGAGTCCGCCAGGAGCGAATTGATAGCGTCAATGGCACAACTGCGCCAAGTGTAGGCGTCGCGGCGCGCCTGATGGCGCGCGCAGAGGAATTCCGGCCTCAGGCAGGAAACTGGCTATCGTAAAGCGCCAATCGACGCCTTCCTTGAATTCCCTCGGCAGCCCGCCTCAATTCTGTGGCCATCCGACTCGGGCGAGAGGAGCCTTCTAGGCGCTAAGTCATGCTCAAGTGGCGCTGACCTGTGGTACCCTAACTCCTCGAGTTTGGGCCGAGCATGATTCTCCACCTTTTGAGAGGGGTTGCCATGCGACTCGCGCGCTTTCCTTCATCACCCAGGTTTGCCTGCACGCTGGCATTCCTGGCCATTTGCCTCGCCCCTGGCTTTGGGGTGGAGGCGGCTGGCAGCGGTGCTGCGAAGCTTCCCATGACGCATGGCACGGCACGCGTCCAATCGCCCCGTGCGGAGGTGCCGACCGATGCCACGCGACCTCACGATGTGCATCTGTCTCTGCCATCGCCGAAGAGTCTAATGGCGCCGAGTGACTCGGGACCTAGAACTCCGGCGCGCATCATCGAGGCCTCCGATAGCCAACCTCTTATCTTTGAGCCCAACCAGGGTCAGACCGATGAGCTGGTGAAGTTCCTCTCCCGCGGCCGCGGCTACATGCTGTTCTTGACGGGAGACGAAGCAGTGCTGACTTTGCGAAGCCGTCAGTCGTCACTCCCGGCTTCCTTGGTTTTCCGCATGAAGCTTGTCGGCGCGGATCCGAAGGCGCTCGTCAGCGGTCTTGACGCACTGCCTAGCACGAGCAACTACTTCATTGGCAATGATCCGAAGAGGTGGCGGACCCATATCCCGAACTACGCTCAGGTGCAGTACAAGAACGTCTATCCCGGTGTGGATCTGGTCTATTACGGGAACGAGCGGCAGCTGGAATACGACTTTGTGGTTGCCCCCGGTGGGGATCCACGTTCGATCGCCCTGGCTATCGTTGGTGGTGAAGCAGGGGGCCAGCCGCTATCCCAGCCGTTCGTCCAGATCGACCGCGACGGCAACCTCGTGGTGCAGACCGAGGGCGGCAAGGTCCATCTCCGGAAGCCTGTTGTGTACCAACCGAGTCAACAGGAAGGGCGAGCGACCTTTGTTGATGGCCGCTACGTGCTCCGCGCTTCGAGGATTCAAGATCCCAAGTCTGAATTCGCCGCACGAGAGTACGAAGTCCGCTTTGAAGTAGCTGCGTACGACCACACAAAACCGCTAATCATCGATCCGGTGTTGAGCTACTCCACTTACCTCGGGGGCAGCCAGGACGACGGAGGCAACGGCATAGCGGTGGATTCGTCCGGTAACACCTATGTGGCGGGGTCGACCCTCTCGGCTGACTTCCCCACGGAGACCCCCCTGCAAGGTACATGTGGCGGCTGCGATATAGGGGCCACCGACGCCTTCGTCGCCAAGTTGGACGCTGCGGGGTCCTCCCTCGTCTATACGACCTACCTTGGAGGCAGTTCGTCCGACCAGGCCTTCGCCATCACCTCCGGCTCGTGGGGCACCGTCTATGTGACTGGGCGAACGTATTCCAATAACTTCCCCACAGTCAATCCTGTGCAACCTGCTATTGGCGGTAGCGCCGACGTTTTCGTGGCGAGATTGGGTACCACAGGGTCCACGCTTGTCTATTCCACTTATCTGGGGGGCAGCAGCGGAGAGCAAGGGTTGGGAATTGCTTTCGGTCCAGCTGGCAACGTGTACGTGGTCGGTTCGACCCTGTCAAAGAACTTCCCCCTGGCCAGCCCCCTCCAGGCTGCGTGCGTGAGTTGCACCGGGGGCGACCCGGACGCGTTTGTGACGAAATTGAATGCCGCAGGGTCGTCGCTCGTCTATTCCACCTATCTTGGGGGCAGCGGGTCAGACGAGGCGCGCGGCATCGCGGTGGATGGCACCGGCAATGCGTATGTGACTGGGCTAACGTACTCGAATAATTTCCCCTTAGTGAGCCCCCTCCAGCCTGCCTACGGGGGCGTGGAAGACGCTTTCGTGTCGAAGATGAGCAGTTCAGGTTCAGCACTCGTCTACTCCAGCTACCTCGGGGGCACCAGCAGAGACGAAGGCCGCGGCATTGCTCTTGACTCCTCTGGTAACGCCTACGTGACAGGCTGGACGACCTCCAATGATTTCCCGACCGCCAATGCCGCACAGAGCGCTTACCGAGGGGGGCAGGATGCCTTTGTAGCTAAGCTAGACGGCGCAGGAGCCGCGCTGGCTTATTCCACTTACCTGGGGGGCACCGGTGCAGACCAAGGCTCGAGCATTGCTGTCGACCCTTCCGGCCAAGCCTATGTGACCGGTTATACGACCTCAACGAATCTCCCCCTTGCCAATCCCATCCAGCCCACGTACGGTGGCAATCAGGACGCATTCGTCAGCAAGTTGAGCGCAACTGGCGTGGCGCTCGTCTTCTCCACCTACCTGGGCGGTCACGACGTTGATACGGGCACAGGCATTGCCGTCGACTCCGCCGCCAACCCTTACGTTACGGGCGCGACCTTCTCCAATGACTTTCCCACCGCATCCCCCCTGCAGACTGCCACCGGCGGAGGCTACGACGCCTTCGTGGCCAAGCTGGCGGAGCTCGCTGCCCCTGCTGTAACCCTGTCCGCAACCAGCCTTGTGTTTCCAGATCAGGCTGTAGCGACTCCGAGCACACCGCAAACCGTGACGCTCACGAATGCTGGTGACGCGGCGTTAGCCATTACCAGCATCGAGATCACAGGAGACTTCGCGCAAACGAACACCTGCGGCAGTGCAGTGGCCGCAGGGGCGAACTGCACCATCGATGTCACCTTCACGCCTACCGTCATCGGCGCCCGGATCGGGACCATCACTGTCACGGACGATGCCGCGGGCAGCCCGCGAGATCTTCCTCTCGGGGGCATCGGCGTTGCGCCGAGCGTGTTCCTCTCCCGCGCAGGCTTGAGCTTCAGCAACCAAGGCATCGGCATCACGAGCGCCCCGCAGACGGTGACCCTTACGAATACCGGAAATGCGCTGTTGACCATCAACAGCGTGGCGGTCAGCGGTGACTTTGCTGAGACCAACACCTGCGGCGCGTCGGTTGCCGCTGGCGCCAACTGCGAGATCAGCGTGACCTTTACGCCCACTGCCACGGGGACTCGAACCGGAACACTTACCATCACTGACGACGCCGCGGGCAGCCCGCATGTGGTACAGCTTCTGGGGGGCGGCGTGGCGGCTTTCTCGCTCTCGTCGCCTACCAGCACGGCCAATGTGGCCCGGGGTACCGACTCCACCACCTTCACTATCTCGGCCACGACCGAGTTCGGCTTCACCGGCAGCATCAGCCTGAGTTGCGCGGGCAGCGCTCCAGCCATCTGCGCGTTCAGCCCTGCCTCGATCGCGCCCGGCGAGAGCAGCACGCTCACGGTCAGCAACCTCAACGCGGTGAGTGCTAGCGGCCTGAATGTCTACGCGGTGGGGACTAGCGACTCCCAGACTGCTTACCTGTCGCTGACGGTCCTATTCCCCGATTTCTCGATGCTCGCCACCCCAGGGGTGGCGACGATTTCGGCAGGGCAATCTGCGACCTATATACTAAGCTTGTCGCCAGTCAATGGCTTCAGCGCAGCAGTCACCCTCAGCTGCAGCCGGGCGCCCACGGCGGCTGCGTGCACCATCTCGCCCAGTTCAGTGACGCTGAACGGCACGAGCACCTCGACGGCCACGGTGACGATCACCACGGCAGCCCCCTCGATAGT
>Ga0315291_10008193_pt1 | contig 12851 bp, 26 predicted proteins | sample YL17G12_20_MG_FD_203070 | JGI IMG/M metagenome (GOLD analysis project Ga0315291, IMG submission 203070) | Sediment microbial communities from Yellowstone Lake, YNP, Wyoming, USA - YL17G12_20 | ecosystem: Environmental > Aquatic > Freshwater > Lake > Sediment | place: USA: Wyoming | collected... | reverse complement strand
TACGAAATGAACGCCGCGGCGTCGTCTGCAGGGATGCAGCAATACTCCTGCAACCATTGTTCCTCGTCCATGCACTCGGCCCGCTGACGGGCAAGCCAACCCTCGCGCGTCTCGCTGCCGCCCGTGGCCGTATTGATTTTCTCGACGATCCCGTCCTCGACCGCTCGCTGGATGTTGATCGAGTGCAGGCTCCAACCCATTGGATTGCCCTTCTCAAGGATGTCGCGGATGAATTCGTTGAACACGGTGCCCATGCCGCGATGGGTGGAGATGATCGCGAGTGTGCCACCCCACTGGATGACCGGTTTGGCCACGCGATAGAGCTCGCGCTGGTCCTTGTGCAACGCGAACTCGTCCAACTTCACGTGCCCGGATTTACCCACGATCGCGTCCGGGTTCGAGGACAGGGCATAGATGCGGGCGCCGCTGGCGAACTCGATCACCTGTACCTTGACACATTGGCCGCGCGAATCGTCCATCGTGATTTCGCCCAAGTCCTGCGCGGCGTACTTGAGCACCGCGGCCCAGCGCTTGCAGTACCTCGAGTACTCCTTGGCCTGGATTTCGTCGCGGCTCATTACCCACACGTCGCGGCCGTTCTTGATCGCGGCCTTACAGACCGAGTCGAACGAGTCCACGTATGACATGCCGATCTGGCGGGACTTCTCGCAGATCCTGAGCCGCGCCGGGTCGTTGGCCCAGCGCGCCTGGTAGGGGAGGAAATATTTCTCGCCGGCTTTCACAGGAGGTTGAGCTCGTTCTTGATCTTGGCGAGGGTGTCCGGCGTGATGCCGCCTTTGCTGGTCGCCGTGGTGAGTTCAGCTTCGATGCGGGCCTTGCCCTTCTTGACCTCCTCGCGATACCGCTCGTATTTAAGCCCGCCCTCGGAGACTTTCGCCAACGCGTTGAGGAATTTCGGGTAGAGCCCGGGCTTGTCTGCCAGGGTGTCTTTGAGCGGCCCAACATCGTAATCGCTGAGCACCTCATAAACCTGACTCGCGGCGAGCTGCAGGGCGGCTTCGTGGATCTTCGACCCCTCGTTGTCCTTCACCAATTCGAGCGCGAACTCGCGTTTCATTTTGTCCGTCTCCAGCCGTTCCTGATGCTTCTGCCAATCCTCGAACCCTCCCTCTTTCCAGTTCGACAGGTTGGACTCGCTGACCTCCGTGTAGCCGATGTCATCGAGCCAGGCCGCGATCGTCAGGTAGGTCTGCCCGTCGCGGAGACGCCCATTCACGCCGTCCCGGACGTCCTTCGGGAGCCGCGCGATCTTTCCTGTGCGTCGGTTGTTCACTGTGCTATTTGCCCTTGGCTATCCGCCATTGCGCAGCTAGTGAGTCGCCTCATACTCGAGCACGCCTTTACTGGTGATCCGGAACCGCACCTCGCCCGTCGCCGCGAACTGACAACGCTCGGCAAAACCCTGTCCGACCAGGAACAGACAGGCCTCGAGGACCTCGTCGTCGGAAAAATCTTCACCCTCCGCGCGGGCGCGTTTCGCCATGTGCTGCGGGGTCAGGCCGATCCGCTGCCCGGCACCCTTCAAACGGGTCAGCACCTCGTCGCGGATCGATTGGTTGCGGGTCACGTTTTTGTTCTTTCGTCTACGCGGTTCACCAAATTTTCGACGTCATTGATGCGCATGTGGAGGGCCGACGCCCGCCGTTCCCCAGCCGCCATCAGATCGGATTTCATCACGTCGAGTTTCTCGCCGATTACGTCGCTCATCGAGGCTATCCGGGCGCTGATCACGCTCAGTTCATTGCGGACCTCGCGCTTGAATTCTCCCAGTTCTGTCCGGTTCACGAATTCGCGCTCGATGCGGTCCAACTTCGGATGGCAGGCGCGCTTGTGCTGTTCGAAATCTGCGCGCGGCGTGAACTCCGCCTCGAGTGGCGGTTGGCGCAGGAACAGTTTTTTGCCCTGATTCACCATGACCATCACGGCTGCGGCGCAAACCAGCCACGTGCCGATCTCCGTGGAGGTAGCCGCAGGGATCTGGCCGAGGGCAATCGTCAGGCCGGGCATCAGTTGATTTTCCAGTGGGCCAGGTCCGGAAGCGCGGCCACGCGCGCGTCCAGCTCAGCTTCCTGTTCCGGAGTCAGTTCCCGGGATTGTTTGAGCGCGCCGATCAATCCCGGCAGATGTTCGATCAGGGAGAGTCCGGCATTGATGAGCGCGAGGATTGCGGCTGTTTCCATACGAAAAGTTGCAGATTGCAGATCGGTTGTTGAAAGTCAGGTCACTTCTTCTTGAGAGCGGCTGGCAGGTAGGCATTGGCCTGCCTGGTTGCGCGCTGCAGGATGGCAATCACGGTGCCGAGGTTCGCCTTGTTTTGCTCGGTCCGATTCTGTTTGTAACTCTTGGTGAGATCGCGGGCGGTCTCGAACCAGGCTGGCGCGTTGCGTCGCAGATAATTGGCGCTCTCCCTGATCTCGGGCACCGATGCGAAAGCCTCGCGATTCTGGAACTCCCATGCGAGGAATGTGTCCACCGTGTCGAGCGCAAGCACCGTGGCTCGTTCGGCGTTCACCACCACGGGGTCGTGGCCGGGAGCGATGCCGGCGCAGCCGGAGGCGAAACAGATGAAGACCAGGGTGGAGAGGACGGACAGATGACGTTTCATTTCGGGACCTCCGGTTTGCTATTTGCCCGCGGCGATTGGCTATCGCGCTGCCGCAGCGAAAGCGGCAGTTTCACGCTCGCAACCAGGTCGAGGAAGAACGCCAAAGAGCGATACCAGTGCGACGCGAGCACGCGGTCGAGCACCTGGTCATCCTCGGTGTCCGCGGTTTCTGTCACGCGCAGGATCGCGCGTTCAAAGAAACCCGAAAGCTGCACGCTGAACGGTTTCAGCGACACGCGGAACGCGGCGATCCAGATTCCGACCGCGGAGATCCATCCGTGTTGACCTGACAGGGTATCGAGGAGGAGTTGGAGTTCACTGGTCCCGTTCATGCCGAGACCAGTTTGCGCGCGTGGGCGCGCGCAACTCAACTCATAGTATGACCGACGATCTCGGCGCGGAGTTTGCCTCCGGCGCCGGCGACAATTTTTCCATCCCCGCGCTCTTTGCCCCGGCGGCGTCGCAGGGCCACCGAGACTCAGCATCGCACCTCTGCTGACTCTCGGTCTCGCAGGCATCGCGGCCCTGTGTGTGCGGCTCGAGATGCACGAGATGCACCGGCCATTTGCCATGCAGTGCATCCACGGCCATCCCCCGTCGGATTTGAGCCCCCGCCGGCGCCTTCGTCAGCCAGTCACCCGCGATATCCACGAGTATCGCGTGGTAAAACTCCGCCGACCCCAGTCTGTGCGGATCGAGATGCAGCGGCCATTTGCCATGCAGTGCATCCACCGCCATCCCCCGTCGGATTTGAGCGCCCGCCGGCGAGCTGGTCAGCCAGTCTTTCGCGATATCCACGAGTATCGCGTGGTAAAACTCCGCCGACTGCAGTGCTGCAGCCAATGACTGACCGGCTGCGGGTTGGGGGTTGGGTAGGTCATTCATATTCAGTCGTTGTTTTCGCTTGCTTTGTGCCGGCGGCGCGAGCCTGTCTAGACAACTCTGCCCGACGGGCGTTTAGGCCCGCGAGGATTCTCGTCCGCCGCTCTATTTCGGCGGCGCTGTAACGTTTCGGGTGACCGCGAGCCAACCGGCCCAGGGTTTGAGCGGCGCGATTCATTCGAGGGTGGAGGATTTCTTTGAAATTTCCCAGGCCCAACCGCCGAGGCCCCATCGCCGGAGATTTCGGCAGGAACCGAACCGGTGCCGCAAATACCGACGCGCCTTCACCTTATCCCGCGGTACGCGAGGAACCTCACACAGGCCGGCCTGTTGTTTCCACACCCGGCCAATAAAGACAAATTCTCCCTCTCTCCAGGACGATGTCCGCATTGTCATTGTCTTCATCTTCTCAAAGGTTTTCACGTTATCTTTCTGGCCCTCGCGGGCCGGGTTTTTTCTGCGGCGCAATTTCGCACGATAACCGCTTATCATCAAGTGGGGAGTGATTACATAGCACCCGCGGTTTGTAACGGTGCAGCGAACGGCAGATAGCGATACGCCGAGTGCCGCTGACCAGTGTACGGGTCCACGCTGCACGACGTCTCGATCCGCATACCGTACCGGATGCGTAGATCCGAGACGCGGCTGTGGACCGCGTAGGCGCCGATCTCCCGGGCCAAGGTGGGCATGGCCAGCCATACGCCTGGACAGGCCAGGAAGATCGACCGCAGTCGGTCGTTCTGGCTCGCACCGCCGCGTCTCGAACGGAACTCGATTTCAGTCTGGGTTGCTGGCATGTGCGTCGAGCGGAGCGGAGAATGCCGAACTCGACCCGGAGCGGGCGGCCCGGCTCTCCATGGTCCGCGTGAGCGCGACCCCGTAGGCGAGCAGATCCCGCGGGCTGGGGCGCACCTGGTTTTTCATCACCCGCGCGCGGATGGCGTCCAGGTAACTGACGTCCACCCCGAGGCCGATCAACGTCTGCTCCAGGTCGTTCACCTGGCTAGATTTCCGCGCCATCACCCAGCGGGCGCGCCGACTCTCGCCTGTGCGGCAACGGCCACTCCAGTAACCGCGCGACTGGAAAATTTCGCATGGCTCGGCCTGACTGAGATCGCGCAGGGTCCAATAGCACGCCTCAAAATAACCCATCAACTGCTCGAACTGTTCGTGCGTCATCCTGGGATCTGTGCTGGAGTGGACAGCCGCATGGAGTTGCAGACAGTCCCGGTATTCCGCGTCCCCCACTTGCGCCGCTTTCTGGCCCTGCTTGAGCTTGATTTGTTCGGCGCGGCTGATCATAGACTCGCGGCTGCGTAGGTGGCGGCCTGATGGTTGTGCCGGCCCGGGACTCCTGGCCGGACCACGCGCAACTCGCCGGCGTGGGAAAGGAAAACGAGATTCGCCGCCGCCTGGCTGCGCCTGAGCGGCGGGCACAAATCGTCCGCCGTGAAGGTCGCTCGCCGATGAGCGACCTCACGGATGTAGGCCCAGATCAGCCCGGCCTGACGTCCGGTTTTGCGGGCGTGGCTCACGATGAGGTCGGTGAGCACCCGGTGAGGCTGCCAGCCTCGAGCCCATTCTCCCGTTCGACCCGCGGCACGCAATCCAGACACAGTCCGTGCGTGGTGGGAACGCGTCGTTTGTCCGCGTCCAACGCGCTGTGGCACCACGAACAAACTATGACAGGTGTGCCGCTTGGGCAACCTGAGTCCCGTTCCGGATCGCCGTTAACGTCCGGCGAACCGCGGCCAATCCAGCAGAGGAGCGCGAATACCAGCGTGGAGAGGAGAGCGAGCGCGCCTACACCGGCCAGCAGATAGAGGAGAGCGATCATGCCGGTCTGCACTCCCCAGGTGTGTACCATCCCGATGCCTCTCTCGGCTCGTGGATGCCGCTGGCTTGGACCTGGACGAGTCGCTCGCTCCACAGGCGACGGATCACGATTCCGGCACAGTCGCTCCGGTGGCCTTTAATCATGCTCGTCGGGCTGGGAATCCGGACGCGCGTTCCGATTTTGAGTTGGTTGATTTTCATGGGCGGGCGCGTGGGGTGGGTGAGGCGCCCTGAATGGTAACGCTGCGCATTTCCTTCAGGTTGAAACTCAGGCCGAGGCGTTTCGCCAACGCGTCGCGCAATGCGAGCTGCGTCGGCGATGTTTGGAACTGGTCGAGATGACAATTGGAGTCGTAGGCTCTGAGCAACTGCGACCGTTCGACAATTTCTTCTTTCGTTTTCTCTGGCGTAACTGGTCCTTTCTGTTTGGTTGTTTACTGGTCGATCAAATCTGCGCATACGCGCGCCGTACCGCCCTTGCCGTAGCGGAGGTGATGCTTGTCGCCGCCCCGCAGCATCCCAGCCAGCCCGCTCAAATTCGGATCCGCAAAGAGCGCGATTACCTGGGTCAGGAACTGTGCGTCCGCGACCGACAGGTTCGTGATGTGAATGGTAATGGCCTTGCGGTCGGTGGGGTTAGCTTCCCGCATAAGTGATTTCTCCGTCCCTTGTTCCCAGCGTGCGACGGGCTGCATCTCGGGAGGCGAAAATGAGTGCCTTCTGGCTGTCCGTGGTCCATCCACCGTTCAGCGTGAGCCAGTGGTTTTGCGGCCTGATTTGGCCGCGCACGGGCCGCCGGACGAGAAGGAAGTGCGGGTCAGGGTTTGGCATACGTGATCTCTCCCATCATCTGCCGCCTCACGGAGATGGCCTTGAAAAAGTGTTCATCGCTGATGCGCGGCCTGTCCGTCTTCTGCTCCTTGGCCGCCATCCGACTCGAGATCCTGAGCGTCTCGATCAGGATCCCGAACCGCCCGGCCGCGTTCGCGATCTCGCTCGCCGCGGCCATCACCTTCGCGCTCGGGCGAGCGAGGTATTGCCGTACGATCGGCTCAAAGTCCGCATCCTTGACCTTCCGCGGCAGCCGGATGGGCATGCCGATCCTGCCTAGGAGCTGCTCGAACATGTACTCGCCCTTCCGCAGCTCGGTGTCGAACCGCTGCGTGGCCAGCAGCGCCACCGCGCACCCCGTGCGGTCGTGGATGTCACGGATGATCTCCAGGTTCACCGGGTTTGACCGACGGTCAGAAGGCAGGAGCCGGTGCGCCTCGTCAACGATGAGCAGTCGGTTGCGGTTGAACGCGCGCAAAATGGCATCGTGAATGTCCACGATCGACCGGTTCCGTGAGACGCCGACGCAGGCCGCAATGTCGCGGATCAGCCGGCCGGTGCCCCCGAAGGCCGGGGCCATGACGAGCACACTGCGGCCGTGGTTGTTCCGGTTGCGCCAGGCCTGGGAGGCACTGGTCTTACCCATCTGGCTCTCGCCGATGATCAGGGTGATCGAGTTGTTGGCGACGGCGTAATCGAGCCCGCCCCAGATCAGTCGGCTGATCGAGTTCTCCGCGAACTCCTGGCGCTGGATCGTGCCCCGCTCAGCGTCGATCCGCCGGTAGGACTGGATGGCCCGCATGATGTTCGGCCACGATCCCTCGTACGTCCCTTTCAGCACCCGGAACACGGTGGACCCATCGTACCCGAGCGCCTCGGCGCAGGCATCGTAGTTCCACGCCCGGTCGAGCGCCAGTTGGTGGAACCAGGTGAGTTCGGCCCGCTGGTCCTCGGTCAACGACTTCCAGTTGTCGAGGTTCAGCGGGATGTTGATCCGGCTGTGCGCGCTGCTCGCCTCCGCCTGAGCGGATCGGTCGGAGATGCGGTTGAGTGGTCGGGATTCGGTCGTTGTCATTGGTCCCGCGCGATTCGTGGTGTTTAGGACAGAGTTCCACCGAGTTTCCACCAGGCGTACGAGATCCAGCAGACGCAGATGCCTAGAGCGAACACTGGGTGCGAACGCATCAAGCAGGCGATTAACATGCCGGCGCCGACAAAGCAGAGCGTGACGCCGGCATATTTCGCCGCCTGGCGTAGCTGTTTTCGTGTGTGTGGATTCATTTCTGGTAACCTCCGGTCGGTTCGGAATTAAAAAGCTCGCTGATCTCGTCGCTGCTGAACTCCTGCTGGTCTGCGATGGGCGCCCGGGGATTGGCTATTGCCGCGGCCATGTCATCAGCCTCCAATTCCACGCGGCCGATCTCGCGCCGCACGCCCGCGCGCACACGCTCGGTCTCCCGCGCGCGAACGGCAGCCGCCGAGATCTGAGCTCCGATCCCGGCAGTCTGCCGCCCCGTGCCGATCTCGGGGTACTGGCTGGGTAGGGTCCTCTGTATGGGTATACTCCTCTGTAGGTACGGCGCCAGGCTGCGGCTTTCGACCGCCGCATACCGCATCGCCGCCGCTTTGCGGTGCGCTTCCTCTGTCATCTGTTCTCGCGTGCCGCCGAATCTAGGGACGGTCTTGACGCGCTGCGCGAGGCCCAGGAACTTATGGGGCCTGCCGCCACGGATCGAGAGCAGCACCGCGTCCGCGTCCGGGTTGTGATCGTTCCAGTAAGCGGCCACGCGGCGACGCTGCAGCGCCACCAGCACAGCCGGGTTGTCGTACAGGTACGATTCACTGTACTTGCCGCTACGCGCCGTGATCCGGATACCAGCGTTGGTGACGGTCACCACGCGGTAGGCCGAACGGTAGAGCCATTTGGAACTGTTCGGGAATTGGTCGAACATCGGATTGTCCTGCGCCCACTTGTCGGCCGGGCACAGGCCGCGGAGGATTTTACCATCCTGCCGCTCGTAATTGAGGTCGTGCATCACCCGGGTGAGGTGCTCCACGTAATCACGCGCGTGCAGCAGATGCTGGCTCGGATGGCTCTTGCCCCGCTCGATCGCTAGGAGCTGCTGTTTCAGTATCTCCGGCCGATCTCGCATCTCGGCGCGGCCGCAGTATCCCGGACAATTGTCCGATGCATACTGGAGTTGGTTGAACGCCCCTTCGATTACCTTCGAGCGAGGGCTGCGCGAATGATAGAGTCGTATCCCCAGACTGCGCAGCCCGGCGAACCGTGTCTCGTCATCGAGGCCTGTTTTGTGCCCGAGCACGTCATTGCTGCGCCAAGTGCCACCCTCGAACAAGAAGGCCTTCGGCCGGCCGGGATTGTCCAGAAAATCGCCCACCAGACCCCACACGTCGTCCCGACAGTACTGTCCCCGGGCCCGGAACACCGCGCGCAGGTTCGTCCACGCGAGACTGCCGACGTCGAGCATCGCGAGAATCTGCGGCCGCATGACCATGAATCCCCTGTCGTTCGGCCACTCCAGCCACACATAACAATTCGCGGTCATGTCGTCCGCGGTCACCACGTCGCCCGCCCGCACGTCCTCGTAACTGCACGGTGTCCAGCGGCCGTTAAGACGGGCGTACTTCGGTCCCACGCGAAGCAGCCCGATCGTGAGGGGTGATACTCGTAGAGTTTCTCTCACAGAAGGAGGGACGTAGGATTTGGACGCATGGGCACCGTGCAGATGGTTGCGCGCTTCGTGGCTGAGGGTGGGATCGGCGATGAGGCGCCGGGTCGCGCGGGCGATGTTGAGTGCGCCTCCGGTGCCCAGCTCCACCGCCTCAGCGCGGGCGGACAGAATCTGGTCCGATGACAGATGCCGAGCCACTGGCGGCCGGCCGGATCGGCCGGTCTTTTGCTCCACCAGGCCGTCCAGGCCCCAGAGTTGGTGACGCGATCGCCAGAGGTAGAGGGAGGCGCGTGAGATTCTGAAGGCCGGCTCGGCGGCGCGCAGATCGGCCACCACCTGGTCAACTCCCACCGTGCGGCTGGCCAGGACCGCGCGCTCGCGTAGGAGTACCACAGTGCGTGCGAGGGGGGATCGCACGTCCGCGAACATGACGAGTGGTGCGTCCGCATCCCGCGCCTTGGCAGTTGAGTCCGCCGGTTCCGCGGCGGCCGGGAGGACATGGCCCTCCTGGTTGCCGAAAACCGCCGCGGCTGGCGCGGCGGACTCAACATTGAGTGTCTCGGTTGTGGGTGTCATGGTGGTGCGAGGTTCGGTCCCGCGCTCCTGCTGACTGGTCCCGCGCTGAAATTGACTGGATGATCCGCTCCCTGAGATGGGGAGGGACCTGGTGGAGATTGCCCCGCCGTTGGGCGTGCCGCTCGATCTCCCGGTCGCGACGGCGAATGCGGAGTGCCTCCCCGGCGGGTAAAAACTCAAGGAAATCGCTAAGGCTGGCAGCGGTCATGACCTGAAAATTCTGCGTGCCCCTCTGTTCAGGCCCAGCGCGAGCTCTGTGTCTAGCGTGTTATTCATCCCCCACAACCTCCAATGGGCCCCACAGCCCTCGTTGACTAGTCGCAGAAGTGCGCTGAATTGCTCGTCGACCATCCGAACGGTAATCCGGCCCCGGCCGTTTCGCGTGACTGTGATCCTGGGTCGGCGCGGAGTTGTCATACAGGGATGGTCCTGAGTTTTGCGTCGACGGCCTCCCGATAGTATTGCGCCGCCCGTTCAGCGGCTCTGCAATCCTGTTGCAGGCGGTCAATCGGGATGTCGTCCAACCGGGCGAGCAGGGGGTTCTCCTCGAACCGCGACAGTTCCCTGAGCCCCACCTCGACCAAATCGAAGTGGAATACGAGCTGCTCCAACGCATGGCGCCGATCCAGCTCGACCTGACCTAGACGCCGGCCGCCGCCGGAAAGCTCGGGTAGGAGACCAATGCCGCGGTAAACGTCACAAATCATCAGGCCGCGGCGAAGTTGATGTCGGGCGGGATCCCAGTCCTGAGCGAGTCGCATGTAGCGCCAGGCGGTAGTGCGGGTAACCTGACAGGCCACGAGGAACTGGCCCCAGTCTCCGTAGCCCTGCTGTTTTTGGGCCGATATGAGAAGCGATCCGACCTCGACTAGAGCCTCGATCGAACGCTTGCACAGAACCTGAACCTGCTTGTGCTTCGCCCTAATTTCCGCGGCGAGATCGTCGGTAGGTTGTTTCACGTTGAAACAAGTGGAGTCTATTTATCAACGGGTTAGGTGGACGGCTTGCCAGAATCCGCCATGCGTGTTTCCTCAACTCGGATGCCGTCCCTCGCGAGTTTTTCCCGGGTGGCGGCGCGGACGAACATGGATTGATCCCGTTCCGGGTCTAGGCTGATCCAGCGCTGGATAGCGTCGAGGAGAGGGAATGGGACGTAAGCGCCGAGAATCCGCCCGTTCCTAGTAATACTCTGTTTCAACGTCCGCGCTTTCTTTAACATTCTCAATTGCTCTTTAACACCCACCAACACCTGGGTCAATGTTTTTCTTGATAAAAAATTAAAGGTGTTTAAGCTCCTGTTTGTGCCGAATCAACGAGCCAAGAACAAGAAACTCATCGGGGGGCAAGTCACGACCGAACTCAGGGAGGCGGTCGATGCCTGGTTGATGGAGCATCCAGGGAGAAGCACAACCTACTTTTTGGTCATGGCCTTTGCTGAGAAGCTCCAGAGAGAAGGTATCCCGGTCGATATCGCCGCAGCCCTCCGTGATAATCGCATTCGAATCCCAGAGAGACCCTCTTTCCAAAGCAAGCCGGCTGGGGGTTTCGAGTTCAACGAGAAGCCCAATTCAAGGTGGAGGGGTAAGAAATGAGAGGAGAGATCATGATGGTTCTCCTGGCCCAGGGGGAGGCATCCACGGATCCTCTCGCCCATTTTTTCACGCCGGAGATGCTGACCGTTGCGGCGCTGTTCGCCGCCGCGTTTCTCCTCGGTACCATGGCTTGCTATCTGGCCCGCGAGAAAGGCTACCCTCCTGGTCTCTGGTTTCTCGGCGCGTTTTGCACGGCAGGCATTGGTGCATTCAGGTACTGGTGTTCTCTCCTGTTCCTTGCGCCCAGCATCCCGTCCCTCTCCGTCCTGATCGTCATTGCAGGACTCCCTACGGCGTGCCAGGTGATCCCGGGCCCTTAGACATCGGCTGTCCAACCAAGGAAGAATATGAACCCCATTCTCGCCCGCAGCAGCCTCTTCAGTCCAAACGATCCCCGGTCGGTCTGGTTCCCAGACGAAACGCTTTGGCTCCTCGTCCTCTTAGCCGTGGGGGTGGTGGTCGGTTTGTTCACCGCCAAGATCGCCGGGGAGAAAGGTTACTCCAAGCCGTACTGGTTCCTCGCGGGCTTCTTCCTATCCCCGTTGGCGTTCCTTGCGGCGATCGGTTTGCCGGACAAATTGGCTAGGCTGATGCCCTCCAGGGGTGATCGGATTGTCTGTGATCATGGTGGGGTAGAGGTGCCTGGGGAATTGGTAACCTTGCGCCGCGAAGATGGATTCGCAATCATCAAGACTGAGGATGGGGTTCTGTCGGTCCCCGTGTCATCCATCCGCCCGCGCGCCTGATTCCCTCGCATAATCCTCGATCCGCCATCACGGCTGATTACAAAACCGGGGTAGCGTTGGAACGCGTTAGGGGTTGAGTTTCTGGCGGCATGTGAGCTGGTGAGTCGTGGCCAGCAGATCTGGTCCCTCGCCCCGGCGAATCCGGGAAGTGACCGAACAACACAGACAAAATGAAGAAAGACATATTCCTCCCGCCCGGAGTCCAGATGCGTCTCGCGGACAGACTCGGTGCCATCCCTCGCCAGTTACCCACCGGCGCGGCCTCCAAAATCGAGGCCCTTTGGGCTGTGCGCAATACCGCGATGAACGATCAGCTCGACGTCATCGACGCGAAACTTGAAACCATCGTCGTCAGTTCGGTGCTCGCCGACCGCGCGCGCCAACCTCACGTGATCTTCGAGCGGCACGATTTGCACGGTACCGGCGCGCGGCGGCACAAAGTATTCGTGATGCCGGCACGTAAAATGTCGCGCCGTTTCCCCGAAGACAACTCGCCCGATTACTGGGCCTGCGTGACCGACGTGCCGTGCCCTTGCTGTCGCAAAGGAAAAATCCGCTGGCACGAAGCCGGCTATGTGAAAGGCTATCGAATTTGCGATGCCTGCGAGCGGACGTTCCTCGCGAAAGGCACAGCGGACATGCCGAAATTGGTGCTCGATATATGAGAGATCCTCGCGATCAACCTCTCCCTGGCCGTCCGCTGAAACCGGTCGAGACGGCCACGGGCCAAATCCATCTTCGGGTGCCGATGGCCCGTAAGAATCTCTACGTCCACGCCGCTCGCCGATCGGGCCGGCCGCTCGCCGCCTGGATGATTGAGGTCTGCGACCGCGCGGTATTAGACGCATAATCCGCCATTGGTCTGAGCGCACAATCCGCCATCGTGCAGCTCTGCTGGTCAGTCCTAAGTAATAGTGAAAACCAGTCCAGTGTTTTTCCGAAAGCCCTCCTCCGCCGCGGCGCACTTTTTCAGAGCGTAACTCGCACCCGCTCAAACCATTTCGCACCAATTCGCACTCCTCTGCCCAGTCCTATGTTTTTGTTCTGTGTATCGCGGGGGCATGTCCGC
>Ga0315291_10008191_pt1 | contig 12852 bp, 18 predicted proteins | sample YL17G12_20_MG_FD_203070 | JGI IMG/M metagenome (GOLD analysis project Ga0315291, IMG submission 203070) | Sediment microbial communities from Yellowstone Lake, YNP, Wyoming, USA - YL17G12_20 | ecosystem: Environmental > Aquatic > Freshwater > Lake > Sediment | place: USA: Wyoming | collected... | reverse complement strand
CTGGCGGCGTCGGGTTCTCGGTAGGCGTCGTGTACCCGAGGATCACCGCTGTCGAGGCGGGGATGGTCGCGCTGCAGCATGCCCAACAGGTTCAGGCGCTTACGTTGGAGCGCGTGACGACAGTGCTAGAACGATTCGACGGGAGCAGGCGATGAGGTTCGTCGGCGCGTTGCTGATCATTCTTGCGGGATGCGCAGGCACCGACAAGCTCATTGAGGACGCTCGCGACGCAGGCGACCGCGTCGGGCTTGCGCTACAGGCGCACCGAGCGACCATCATCGCGCTTTGCAAAGAGCCTCCGGCGCTTCCCAGACCGACCTGCGACCAGATGCAGGTCGATTTCAACACGTTACAATCGGCCTACATCGAACTGATCAAGGTGATTCCGTGAGCCTGCTCGCCGATCTCGTGGAGCTTGGAATCAAGGTGGCCGACAAGCTGCTGCAGCAAGTGCCGAAGAAGCGAAAGCGACCGGCTCCGGTGGTGCAGCCGATCACCGACGCAGACCTCGGGAAGAAGCCAGCCGCCGATTGACATAGCGGTCGCGCTGCCGTGGTGATAGCGTCCGAACTACGCGGCTCGTGAGGTCGCGTGGGAAGGCGAAACAGTGAACGTGATCACGGCAACGCGACGTTTGGAATGGGATGCTGCCCATCGTGTTCTGAGACACGAAAGCAAGTGCAGCACGCTGCACGGGCATCGATACGCGGCGTGCATCACCGTCACCGCTCCCGAACTCGATAGCGTCGGGCGCGTGATCGACTTCGGGCGCGTCAAGGAGGTCGTCGGAGCTTGGATCGACGACAACCTGGACCACACGACGATCCTCAATAGCGAGGACGTGGAGCTTCGGTCGTTCTGCGTTCGGGAATGCGTGCAGCTTGGAAAGCGAACTCCGTTCGTGATGGACTGCGAACCAACGGCAGAGAACCTGTCGCGGCTTCTGTTCGAAGTCGCTCAGTCATTGCTAGGCGACGGCATTCGCGTCGTGCTCGTGCGTGTTTACGAAACGCCCAACTGCTACGCGGAGTGCAGCGCATGTACTCCGTGAAGGAAATGTTTCTGACGCTGCAAGGCGAAGGAAGCCGAGCGGGCACGGCTGCGGTGTTCCTTCGGTTCACCGGATGCAACCTGTGGAACGGGCGCGAGGACGGCAGATCCAGCGGCAAAGGCGCTTGCGCCAGGTGGTGCGACACCGATTTCCTACACGGGGAAAAGCTGTCGGCTGCTGACATCGTGGTTCACGCCAACGCGATGTGGGCCGGAGTTGGCGGCATCGATCAGGAACGATGGGTCGTCATAACCGGCGGCGAGCCGACGCTCCAACTGGACGATGGCCTGCTGGAAACGCTGTTCGCTGGCGGCTGGAAGGTCGCTCTCGAAACGAACGGAACCAACGATCCCGACGGCGGCAAGCTGCTCGATCGCGTGTCGTGGCTCTGCGTGTCGCCAAAGATCGGGTCGGTCCTCGTGCGGCGTGCGGCCCACGAGTTAAAGGTCGTCGTTCCTGGTCACATCGTTTCAAGCGAGGGCTGGACCGTTGGCGGTCTGCTGGAATTGGCTGCGTCTGGAAGTTGGGGCGCGAAATACATTCAGCCGATGGATTCGCCGAGCGCGGTCAATGCAGGCTCGTGGGCGGTGAACTTCGTTCAGCGGTTCCCCGACTGGCGTCTGTCACTACAGACTCACAAGCTGATCGGCCTGCGATGAGCAAGGTCGAGTTCAGTTGGGACGAGATTCGCCTGCTGCTGGCAGACCTCGCTGTCAAGATTCCGAAGGGTGCCAGCGTGTTCGGCGTTCCCAGAGGTGGAGCTATCGTCGCCGGTATGCTGGCGATCGGTCATGGCGTATCGATCGCCGCCGACGAACAAAGCGCCGACGTCATCGTGGACGACATCATCGACAGCGGTGCAACGATGAAGCGGCTTGCGAAGGGGCGACCATTCCTGGCGCTGGTCGACAAGCTCGGCGCGGATACGTTCTCTGGGCGGTGGATCGTGTTCCCGTGGGAACACCGCGACGTGAGTGCCGACATCGAGGACACGGTGATCCGGCAGTTGCAGGCGATCGGAGAAGACCCGACTCGCGAAGGTCTGCGCGACACTCCGCGTCGGTATCTCGGCGCGATGAAGGAGATGACTCGCGGGATGCACATGGACGCTGCGGCGCCGCTGGCGAGGACGTTTTCCGAGGATCACGACGAGGTCGTGTGCGTGTCGGGCATCAACTTCGACAGCCTATGCGAGCACCACCTGCTCGGGTTCGGCGGAACGGTCGACTTCGCCTACATCCCTCGAGGCAAGGTGGTCGGCCTGTCCAAGATACCGAGGATGATCGGCATCCTTGCGGCGCGCCTGCAGGTTCAGGAGCGACTGACGACGCAGATCGCGGGCACGTTTTCCGACGCACTGAACCCGCGTGGCGTGATGGTCGTCATTAGGAGCACGCACTCGTGTATGCGCTGTCGCGGCGTCCGCTCGCAAGGCCAGATGGTCACGTCGGTCGTTCGCGGTCTGTTCAAGACCGACCACATATCTCGCGCCGAGGCGCTTGACCTCATGCGAAGGACTGATCGGTGAAATCGTTCATCGTTGTTCGGCTGCAGGCCGAAGGGTTTCATTGCTGGCCCGACGCGCCTTCGCAGATCGCTTTCCTCCGGGTGAATCACCGGCATGTGTTTCATGTGAAACTGCGCATCGGTGTCGCGCACGACGATCGCGAGCTTGAGTTCATCCTCGTCAAGCGTGCGGCCCAAGGGTGGTTCGAAGCGCGGCTGAGGTCGGTCGACTCGTCGTCGTGCGAGCAACTGGCAAAGTCGTTCGTGAGGTGGGCGTCTGCGACCTACGGTCAGAGACCAGTCGCGTGCGAGGTCAGCGAAGACGGCGAAAACGGAGCCGAGGTTTTCAATGATCTGTGGAGCGCGGGGTGAGGATTCATCTCGCCGGAGAGGACGCGGCGATGGCCGCGATTCGGAAATCACAATCAATGCAAGTACACCTCGCAGGCAAAGGTGCTGTGATGGACTTCGTTGCGAAGGCGCTATCTATGAAGGTTCATCTCGCCGACAACGGAATGGGGCGGTTCATCATCAGCCTGATGGCGGGGCACCCTTATCGACTTGTCTCGTACTGGTACTTGCGCAAGCTCAAAGATCCCAAAGGCGCGCTCGATCTACTGACCAGCGGTGGTGCCAGCATCATCGTCGACTCCGGGCTGTTCAGCCTGATGTTCGGTTCCGAGCAAGGCACGCTGCCGACCACGCTTGAGGCGTATCGGGACTACACTCGCAAGTACCTGGACGATATGGCCGAGTGGAACTCGACCTGCCAACTGGTCGAGTCGGACACTCACCGGCTGCTCGGCATGGACAGCACATACCGACTGCGCGAGGAGTTCGCTTCGCTCGGGTCGCGTTGCATGTACGTTTGGCACGAGCCGGAAGGGCTGGACGGGCTGCACAAGCTCGCGCAGGAACGCGACTACGTCTGCATCTCCGTTCCCGAGATGCGAATGATCGCATCGGCCAACGGATCGTTGACGCAGAGCGGCAAGGTGACTCGCATGGTGAGCGACCTACTTGCGCGCATCCATCGCGCCAGCCCGAAGCCGCCGCGAGTGCATCTGCTCGGCTGCACGGTGCAGCAGATGATGGAGACCCGGCTGGCCTGGTCGTGTGACTCGACATCGTGGCTGTCGGGCGTCCGGTTCGGGAACGCATGCATGTGGACCGCCGAGCGCGGGCTGCAAACGGTCGGCATCCGGTCGCCGCGCTTTATCAAGTTCCGCGACATGGCGCACGCTGCGAACCCCGACATCCTCAAGCTGGCAAGGAGCTTCGACAGCGGCTCCGGCCTCGGCATCGGACCCGACGACTACATCCTGGCGTGCCTTGCGTGCGCGCATGCGTATGCGCTTTATCAGACCTGGCTGGATCAGAACTACACGGCGATCACGCCGAGAGGAATCGAGGCTCAAGCATGACGACGAAGGCTCCAAAGATAGCTGGCGAAATCCTCGAGGTGCCAACGGACTCGATCACTCCGAATCCGTGGAACCCGAATAAACAAAGCGACTTCATGTTTGAGAAAGAGCGCGGCTCGATTCGCGAGTTCGGGTTCCTCGATCCGATCACCGTTCGCACGCTGGACGACGGCTCATTGCAGATCGTGGACGGCGAGCATCGCTGGCGCGCTGCACTGGCCGAGAAGATGCCTGCGGTTCAAGTGCTGAACCTCGGCAATCTCACCGACGCACGCGCTCGAGTTTTGACCGACCTACTCAACTCGATTCGCGGCAAGGTCGACCCCGGTCGATGGGCCGACATGATCACCGAAGCACTCGCGGTCGATGAACACCTCGCCGCGCTGCTCCCGTATTCCGAGGCCGAGCTTTCCTCGCTGCTGGAAATAGCGAACGTCGATTGGGACGCGCTCGGAAAGAAGAACCCGCCTCCGACCGACGGCGCTCTGTTCAAGCGGCTGATCCTGTCGCTGACCGAGCAGGCGCACGAGCGAGCGATGGACGTGTTCCGGCGAATCAAAGCTGCGCGCAAGCTGGACAGCGACGAAGCCGCGTTCGAAGTCCTGCTCGACTCGTTTGAGCGGCACCCGATCCCGCGATCCACGGCGAAGAAGGGCATCGTTGACGCGCCCGACGCGACGTGATTAAGTTGCGTCGAGCGAAGTGGCCGGGAAGCTCTAGCTCAGGAAACCCGCGTGACCCGAATACGGGCTGCGCGGGTTTTCGCTTGTAAAGCTGCCGAGGCCGTGTCGAACATCCCGACCGATGGCATCCCGGCCACATCGGCAAGTCACCGAGCCTGCTGCGTCACCGCTGCAGGATAAGTACGGGCGATTCACACGCTTGCGCAGGAGATACAGGCTCCGCGATTCCCATGCTCGACCCGAGCTTGGGCCACACCGCTGTCGTAGCGGGCGCGATGGATCGTACTTAGGAATCGGCCAGAGGGTGCCGCTGCGTCGGATCTGAACATCCCGGCGGGCTGTACCTAGCATCCGAATTCCGCAAAGATTCCGAGCAGCTACCCCGAGGAACAACTCAGGGGGAAAGGGCGGTGGTTCGCCCGGATGAGCGGTTTTCGGGCCGATTCCCGCCTTGCCAGCGGCAAACCGACCCTGATGCTGTTTTTCCAGGGCTGGCGCTTTTCTGGACCCGTTTTCCTTGAACTCGAAGAAAACCCATCCGATAGTTGTCGGGCCAGCACGTTGCTGGCGGTGAAGGAGATTTGAGATGGCAAGCAAGTCACGAACGTCACGAACGATCCCGTGGTCGGAACCTCGCCCGCAGGATGAGGCGGAAACGACCCGGCTGGTGAGCGAGTATCACGATGCGCTGACCGCTGCGCGCAAGAGCAAGCGCAACATCGAAAAGGTGCGCGGCGAGTTCGCGATTCGCTTCACGGTGAACTCGCTGATGACGGTCGCTCGCGGCGACAAGCGAATCGCGCTGTCGGTCGGTCATACCAACATCGCCGCTCACCTCGCCGACAACGACAAGGAGATGGCGGCGGTCTACCGCGCAGCCGTCAAGCTGATCGGCAAGCTGGTTCCCAAGTCCAAGACGGTGAAGTCGTGAGCGCCGAGAAGTCGGTCACGATGCCGACGGTCCACATGGGCGGAACCGACGTGGAGTCGCTGCTGAACGACTATCTCGCCGCGTTGAACGCTGCGAAGAAGTTGATGGCGGTGCTGCCTAGCCCGAACGGTCGCGACTACCCGGAGGCGGGCACCTACGACGGGGCATACGCTGATCACATGCGTCGCATCGACACGATTCGCGGCGTGTTCGACGAGCTTCAAGCGATCGTGCATCACGTCGCTGAGGAGGACGGAAAACGCCGGAGCCGTCGCCGGTAAGCGTCGCCGCCCAACATATCGCCCCGCCCTGCGCAAGCTCGGCGGGGCTGAGTCGTTGAGGGCGCTGTGCTCTCGGGAGAAACGAAAATGGAAACCATAGTTCAGAATCTTGAAGCGGTGTTCGCGGCTGGCGGTCGCAAGGTGGTCGGGGCGTTCTGCTACTGGTCGTTGAGCAACGTCGAAGTGAATCGCCAGTTGTGGCGCGACACGATGGAGTCCATCGGCCTCGGACGCGCTGTCGGTCGCGAGCCGCGAGCCGAGGCGATGTTGAGCGACGCGGCCCACCTGGCGCGATCCGGTGCCGACGGCATCCTTCTGCGGCGCGTGGACCGCTACTCGTGGGGCATCATCGAGGAGGTTCGCGGCGAATCCGACAACGTCCTCAGTCACTCGCACGTTCTGACCCTCACCGTTCAGCCGAGCGCAGTTCCGGTCGGCCAGCGCGTGCTGGTGTTCGCGGTCGCTGGTGCTCCGGTCGCTGGCGACCAGGCTCAACGAGTCGCGGCGAAGATGGTCGCAGCTTGCGAAAACATCGCTCAGAACGTCCTGACGACCGACCTGAGCACGATGCTGACGACGGCGATGCACGGCTCCACGGTTCGACCGATGCTCGGCGCGATCTCGCTGCGCGACCGAACTGGTGGCCTCTACCTGCTGCCGCCTGGTTCGGTCGTGCAGGCGAAGGCGCTGGCGGCTGCGGTCAACGCGCTCGCGGGCGGCTCGCGAGTCGATGTGCTGACGCTGTATGCCGACGACGAGAACCTGGCGACGGCTGCTCAGTCGGCCAAGGCCAGCTTCACGGCTCAGTTGAACGTGCTTCGCGAGGAGCTTGCAGCGTTCCAAGCGGAGGCCAAGGAGGCGACCAAGGACGTCACCGATCGCAACGTGGACGTGCGGCTCGGTCGCTTGAACAGCTTGGACCAGCGCGTGTCGATGTGGTCCGAAGTGCTCGGCGACGTTCGCGCTGAACTGGTCGCGTCGATCGAGGCGGCGAAGGCCGACGTGGTCGCGGCGCTCGGCCTGTAGTCGCTGCTACGGCTGGTCGCTCGCCTGCTGGCGGGCGATCGGCCAGAGCTTCCGGGGCTGTAGCTCCGGCGGTTCTGGCCGGTCTGAACCGGAGAAAAGCGAAAACGAAATGAAGAAGCAATACAACGAACGAGCGGCGGAACGTCGCGGGGCGATCGGAGCACTGGCTCAAGAACGGAAGCTGGCGCGGTCGGCGCGGTCGGAAAGCAGGGCCGCGAAGCGCGGGATGAAACCGATCGTTCCCGCAACGCTCGCGGCGTTTCAGGCGCTCGGATATCGCGACACGTTTTTCCTTCGGTTCCTTCCGACGGCGTCGTGGCCGGTGATTCTGAAGTTTGCGACCGACAACGACTGTCGCGGCAACGCCGAGATGCTTTGGGCCAAGTGGTATCGGAGGACGAAGTGAAGCTGGACGACATGATTCGCGTGCTGACCGAGTTGCGCGAGGCGAATGGCGGCGACTGCGAGGTTCGTATGATGACGCAGCGGAGTTGGCCTTTCGAGTGCGATGTCCACGGAATCGCCACGTCGGATGCCATCGCAGCTTGCGGCGGCGACCACGGTCGCGACCCAGACCCGGACCACGACGAGGACGCCGACCCGATCGTGTTCATCGTCGAAGGCGATCAGGTTAAGTACGGCAACCGGCTTGCATGGGAAGCGTGCGAGCCGCAATGAGCCGTCGCGTCGCGGCTCGTGCTGTGGCTCCGGCAAAGAAGTCGACCCCGGAAGTCGTGCTCGTGTATCGAACCGAGCGCATCGAGGTGGTCGTCATCGGTCACTTCCGGGCTCGCGTATGGCAGGCGCTTGCGCGGCGTCGTAGCTCAGTCGGCGGGCTGGCGCGTGACCTCGGCATTGCGCGGCGAATCGTCCATCGCTGGCTTCTGAGCGACCAACTCACCGAGGCTGTCCTCGGGCGTATAGAAGCGGCGCTCGGCGTGGATCGGTCGTACTGGTCGACCCCGCTGCAGGCTGGCGCTGGCGAGGCGCACAAGTCGCGGGCGTGGACCGCTGGTCGGGTCCGAGCCAGGGCTGGCGCTCGGGTGCCCCGGTAGGCTGTTTTCGCCTGGAGGCGGGTTTTCCGACCGGAATCCCGCCAAGTTATTTTTCCCGATGCTCGATATTTCGGCCCGGAGTCGCTTGAATCCGACAAATTGGTGTCGGACGGTGGGATGTCGGCGTTGTGCCGACGGTAAGGAGAACTGCAGATGACGAGTCAGATCGAGGTTCGGTCGAAGTTTTTGGCGCTGAAGGGCGGTTTGAACGCTCAGTTTTTGGAGCGCGGCGCGGTGATCAACGGTTTGCTGATGGCGCTGGTCGCTCGTCAGCACGTCCTGCTGCTCGGCGTTCCTGGCACCGCGAAAAGCGCACTCGGGAACGCTCTGTGCGGCGCGTTGAAGGGTGCCGAGTATTTCCAGTGGCTGCTGACACGCTACTCCACCCCGGAGGAAATCTACGGGCCGGTCGCGCTGTCGGCGCTCAAGCTCGACAAGTACAAGCGTGTCACGACGAACAAGCTCCCCGAATGCCACGTCGCGTTCCTCGATGAAATCTTCAAGGCGAACAGCGCGATCCTGAACACGATGTTGACGGCGGTGAACGAGCGAAAATTCCACAATAACGGCGGCGCGGTTTCGATCCCGCTGGAGATGGTGATCGGCGCGAGCAACGAGCTTCCCGAGTCCGAAGAACTCGGCGCGCTCTATGACCGATTCCTTCTGCGCTTCTGGGTCGAATCGTTGCAGAGCGACGACAACTTCACCGAACTGCTGATGGCGACCGAACCGGGCACGTTGTCGGTGTCGATCACGCTGGACGAGCTACACCAGGCGCAGGCCGAGGCAGCGGCGATTCCGGTCAGCCGAGCGGTCGCTGAGGAGCTTGCAACGATGCGTCGCGAGATCGGGGCCGCTGGTCTGCCGCAAGCCTCTGACCGCCGCTGGCGCGCCGCTGTCACGCTGCTGCGTGCCGAAGCGTGGCTCGCGGGCGACGCTCAGGTCGGCAGCGATCATTTCGGCGTGCTGGCCGACGCGCTTTGGTCCGACCCCGACCAGCGCGACGAGGTTCGCAAGATCGTGATGAAGCACTGCGCGAGCGGCGTGGCCGAGGGTCGCGCCATTTACGACGGCATCGCTGACCTGATCGCTCGGCTCCCGCAGTCGGGCGACGCCCGGAAGGCTGCGCTGGCAAGCGTCGCGATGGAGGCTAGGCGGGCCGGGACGGCGCTGACCGCGCTGTTCGATACGGCGGCGACCGCTGGCTCGCGTGACGCCCTGGCGGGGCTGCTGGCCGACATGGAAACGATGCTGGTTCCGGTCAAGGCCGAAGCCCGGAAGGCGCTCGGCCTCGGCTGATTGGGTTTTCCCGGCACACGGGAACGGTTTCTGCGTGATTTGGCCGGGGCGCTTTCCAGCGTCCCGGCCTTGTCACTTTGGGCGATCTGGCGTGTAATGGGCGGGCTGGCGCTTTGCCAGCGGGAAGGCTGTTTGAGGATGAACAAGGACTTGCAGCGGGAGATGGTCGAAGGACCAGACGCGACGCTCGACGTCGGTCGGTGGGTTCGTCGTTTGGCTGGCGAGGAGCTTGCGCAGGGCGGTTCGTTCGCCGCTACGACTGGCGACAAAGATCACGGCGCGCTTCCGGCGTTCACTGGTTTCTCACGCGACGTATTCGCGTCGCTGTATGGCCTCGGCATCAAGCCGTCGGGAACTCCGGCTGCTGGTTCGGAGTGGATCTCCAAGGTGCTCGACACGGCTGCGCAGCTTCCCGAATGGCAGGCGCTACAGGCGCGAGCCGCTGGCGATCCGTGGCGGTGTGGCTTGGCGGCTGGCGAAGCGATCGGCGCGCTCGACAACGTGTTGAACGACCTGGCGAGCAAGATGCCGGATGACGTGTCGAAGGCTGAAGCGGAAGCCGAGCAGGCGGAAGCCGACGCGGCTTTGCCCGACGCGAGCGAACAGGATCAGCAAGCTGCTCAGGTTCTGCGCAGCTTGGCCGACGCGCTCGCCGCCGAGGCCGACAAGGTGGCAGGCGAAGTGCTCGGCGCTGGTCAAGGCGAAGCGAAGATTCGCAAGGCGCTTCGCACGGCGGCGGCGTTGGGCGAGAAAGCCTGCGACGAGGTAGACGCGGCGATGGGAGGACTTGGGCACGGTCGCGGCGCTGGCGCGCTGTCAGCCGTCAAGGCTCCGGTCGAGCAGGTTCGCGCTGCACTACGCAGCGACGCTCGGCTGGCGCGCATTGCGGCGGTCGCTGGTCGCGTTCGGGCAAGCGCCAAGAAGGCGCAACAGGGGAAGCGCGTTGTCGGTGGTCGCGAGGAGATCGCAGACGTGGAAACCGGCTGCGATGTCCAGCGGCTTCTGCCGTCCGAATCGGTGCTGCTGGCCGACCCCGACCTGGAGAACCTGCTGCTGCGCAAGCTGGTCGAAGGTCAAGCGATGCAGTATCGGTTACAAGGTCGCGAGCGGGCCGAGCGCGGCCCGATGATGGTCCTCATCGACGGCTCCGGCTCGATGGATGGCGAGTGCCACGAATGGGCGTGTGGTGTCGCGCTGGCGCTGATGGAGGTCGCCGCGAAGCAGAAGCGCGGTTTCGCGGTCATGCACTTCGACGATGGTGTTCGCGCCACGTTCGACTTCCCGAAGCCGAGGGCGGCGAAGCTGGAGGACGTTGTGCAAGCGGTGTCGTATTTCAGCGGCGGCGGAACCAATATCCAGGTCGCGCTGCTCGCCGCTGGCGAGCGAATCAAGTCAGGGTCGATCGCCATGCGCGATTCGGACGTCGTGCTGATCGGTGACGGCGAGTCGGGTTTCTTTGGCGATGAGGTGGCGACGCTAAAGGCCAAGGGGATCGCGGTCTACGGTGTGGCAATCGGTCGCGACTGGTCGACTCGGAACCGCGAAGTGCTCGCCGGGTACGAGTCGGTCACGCAGGAACAGATCAGCGGAGCCGCCGAGGGCGCGATGACCAAGGTGCTCGCGCTATGAAATACAAGGTCAAGCTCAAGCGGTTCGACCGCGCCCAAGTGACCGGCGTGCTGCGCGAGGTCGTGGCAAAGGAGTCGAAGCGCCACGGCGCGAAGCGGTTCGCGAATTGCAGCGTGTCGGTGCTCGATGTGCATCCGCTTGCCAATCGGGTCGGCGCTTGGGCCTCGTTGCCGGGTACGAACTTCGGTGGTCATGTGAAGATTTACGTCGGTCACACGGTGCGGCTGGCCGACCTGGCGGCTGCGATGAAGCACGCCACCTACATCCTTCGCGGCAACCTGGATGAGTTCAACTCGCGAGGCGCATCCGTTGTCTGGGAGCAGGATCATCCCGGCTGCGGGCTGCTGCGCGAGGTCGTCAAGCCGGTCAAGGTGGCGAAGGAAAAGCCTAAGCGCATCGGAGCGGACCCGACGATGCTGAAGCTGCTGGCGGTGCGCAAGCTCGTCGCCGGGTGGGAGCAGCGCGAGGAGGCTGCGCGCCGAGTTCTGACGCGAGCGAAAACCGCGAAGATGAAACTGAGGCGGCGCGAGACTGGACTTGTCGCTGCGCTCGTTCGCAAGGTACTGTGAAACAGGTTACGAGCCAGCGCGTTGCTGGCGGTAAGGAGAAACAAAAATGATGCGTGGTCAAACGGTGAAGCTCGTAGTGAGCAATTCGGAACTCGGCGACTTTAGGACGTGCAAGCGGCGGTGGGGATATCGCTACATCGACATGCTGCGTCCACGAGTCGAGGCGCGGGTGCTTCGGTGGGGAACGACGTTTCACACCGGGTTGGAGCGTGGTTACTTGGCGGCGGTCGCTGGCGGGATGAAAGATCCGGTGGCCGATGCCAAGCGTGGCGCTGCGGAGGCCGTCGAGGAGGCGTGCATTCAGGAGCGCGTCATGCTGCTGCGCGCTTCAACCGAGGGCGCGCTGCGCGCCGAGGAATGCGACGAGCGCCTGGTGGACGTTGACGAGTTGGAACGATGCGCGTCGTGGGCGGTCGAGAATTTCTTCACTCGCACGGCGACCGACTTCGACCGCCTGGTGCTGCTGGCGGTTGAATGGCCGTTCCGGGTGCCGGTGATGAACAAAGGCAACCGACCGAGCGCCACCTGGCTGACCGGGAAGGTGGATGTCGTCTGGTGGGATCCTCAGTCCAGGCAAGTCCTGGTTGACGACCACAAGACCACCGACGGCGACGCGGCTGGCACCGGCATCGAGCGCCGCATCATGCTCGACCCGCAGATGAGCGGGTACATCCAGGCGGTTCGGTATGCGGCGACCCATCAAGGTCTGCAGCCGTTGGACGGGTCGAAGATTCACCCGGACGACTTGGCGCGTGGCGCTCGCGGCTGGTGCCGATACAATATGGTTCGTCGAACCGCTCCCAAGTCGCCGCAACTGAAGCTGAACGGCGAGGTCAGCGTGGCGGCGTGCGATACGACCGCTGGCGTGTATGAGCTTGCGCTTATGCAACAGGCAGAGCGCGGCATCGCGGTCAACGATAAGCAGCGCGAGATGTTGGAACGGCTGTCGCGGCAGCAGGACAAGTATTTCTCGCGTCACGAGTTTGCGCGCTCGTCTGAGGACGAGTCGGTGTGGCGCGACGAGGTTTTCGCTGACGCGAGGATGATGCGTATGGCGCGTCGCGACGCTCGGCTCCGCACACGCAACGCGAGCGCCTGCACGATGGCGAACTCGATGCCTTGCGCCTACACGAAACTCTGCCTGCAGGACGCGCCCGAAACTCGGTCGATGTTCCGTGTGGCTGAAACGATGCACGAGGAGGTCGGAAATGGTGAACAAGTTGAATCCAAGTAAGAACGGCGGTCGGAAGGCGAAGGCGACGAAGGCGAAGCCGCAGGCGGCAGCGAAGGCGGTTCCGTTGAAGGCCGAGGAACTGCAAGCCCTGGCGGCTGGCGGCGATGCGTCGGCGCTGGAGGCGATGACCAAGATCATCGCGACGTTTGAGAAGTGGAAGCGTG
>Ga0315291_10008190_pt1 | contig 12853 bp, 10 predicted proteins | sample YL17G12_20_MG_FD_203070 | JGI IMG/M metagenome (GOLD analysis project Ga0315291, IMG submission 203070) | Sediment microbial communities from Yellowstone Lake, YNP, Wyoming, USA - YL17G12_20 | ecosystem: Environmental > Aquatic > Freshwater > Lake > Sediment | place: USA: Wyoming | collected... | reverse complement strand
CTCCAAAATCAGCATATCACAGCGTGGGCCACATTTTCACTTGCTCAATTACACTATCCCCTCTATCTCCGTTAGTTGTGACTTCTTACCCTTAAAAAGTGGGGAATGTCCTCGACTTTGTAATGGGTCAGTTATGGTGGGGTATATTATTAAGTGTCACTCCTGCGAAAGCAGGAGTCCAGGTTTTATGCTGGATCCCCGCCTGCCTGCGCGAAGCGCCCCGTCGCTAAAGCTCTGGAGCGCCCGGCCTTCGCAGCCAAGGCAGCTCCGGCGGAGTAGGCTCAGCGACCGCTTCGGCATAGGCAGGCTTTCGCGGGGATGACAAGTGCACTGAACACCCCTCCGTAACTGAGGCATTACTGGACTTTCCCCAGTTTTTCAAATTTGATCGAAGAGCATGGTTTGAACCTGCCTGACGCATGACAGCTCTGCCCGCATCTTTTTCATGCATGAACCAAAGGTTTGCGAAGTATCTTTACTTTGCTCCTTGACGAAGATAGCCATCTCGCAATTATACAAGGACTTTTCTTGATATGTTTGGTCAATTGGTCAATAATTATGAAACGCGACTGCGCTCTTTTTTCAGTATTGTGAAATTGAATAGAGCGCCATTTTGCCCGTACATCTCAACTTCAGGCAGCCTTTGTCTCATCATGTTCGACAAACAGAATGTGATCGTCATTCCTTGAGTGAAAAATGAGCGATCATAGTCAGGATAGATTTGAGCGCGCACGTTCTCTCGTAGGGCTGCTGGTGGGCCCTATTGGCTTTGTTTTGCTCCTGCTCTACCCGGTGAAAGATATCAGCGGGGCCGCGCACAGCCTGCTCGCGGTGCTTTGGCTCGTGGTGATCTTCTGGATTACCGAACCCATCCCAATCCCCGCCACCGCCCTCCTGGGAAGTATTTTGGCCGTGCTGTGCGGTGTTGCTCCGGTTCAGGAGGTTTTCGCCCCTTACGGAGACCCGGTCATTTTCCTTTTCATGGGAAGCTTTATTGTCGCGAAATCAATGACCATTCACGGCCTGGACAGGAGATTCGCCGGGATGATATTGAGAAGGGAAAGTCTGTCCGGTTCTCCAGCCGGGATAATTTTCGCGATAGGGATCATATCAACGCTCATCTCAATGTGGATGAGCAACACCGCGGTGGCGGCGATGATGATGCCAATAGCGATGTGCGTCCTTGAGCCATATGGGGGAAAGGATTCACGGAGCCGGATCATCGGTGACGGCGCGCTCGTGGTGGCGTATGCAGCCTCAATCGGAGGTATCGCAACGCCGGTTGGGTCTCCGCCCAATCTCATCACCCTGGCGCTGATCAGAAAAACGCTGAATGTGGATATCCCTTTCTTCCAGTGGATGCTCATAGGCGTCCCGTTATCGCTCTTAATGTTTTTGGCGCTCTTCCTGATGATGAGGGTGGGCAGAGGAGGCGTGGCGGAACGTCACCACCGCAGCATCGCGGAGTGCGTCGGGATTTCCGCCTCCCGTCTCTCCAGAGGCGAGAGGAATACGCTCGTCGCCTTCGGGACAATGGTGTCCCTCTGGGTGATACCGGGGTTCATCGGCATATTCTGGGGGACGGACTCCCCTCTGTACAGGTTATATAATGAGCGAATGCCGGAATCAGCGGCGGCGATACTCGCCGCGGTGCTCCTCTTCCTTCTCCCTGTTAATTTTCGGGAGAGAAAATTCACCATCTCATGGAGGGAGGCAGTCAAGATAAGCTGGGGGACGATTCTCCTCTTCGGCGGCGGCCTTTCGCTTGGCGCGCTTATGTTCAAGACGGGGCTCGGGGATGCGCTTGCCAGGGTTATCCTGCAGACGACCGGCCAGGTCAGTTTGACGATGCTCACCGCGGTATCGTTAACCACCGCGGTCGTGCTGACCGAGTTCACCAGCAACACCGCTGCCGCAAATATAATCGTCCCTGTTGCGATATCACTCGCAAAAGCCCTCAATCTGCCGCCAATTCCACCGGTGTTGGGGGCGTGCTTCGGTTCAAGCCTTGCCTTTATGCTCCCTATTTCGACACCGCCGAATGCTATCGCCTACGCGACCGGGCATGTGCCAATAACCCGTATGATCCTGGCCGGAGTAAAGCTCGATATAGTTGCGGCAGCTATAGTCATCCTAGTTCTTAAACTGTACGGCGCCCTGGGATGAACAGAAAGGGCAGTCATTTATCGGATCATCGCCCGCCCGCCGCGGCCCGAGTAAGTTATAAACCATGTAGCTCTTGATATCCATAAGATAACCCTCCTGATCTAACTACAACCACGTCTGAACATTACCCTATCCACAACCCCTCAATCCGCACGGATACGCCCTTCGCTCTTTTGTTGATAAAGTTGATCAATCCGCTGTGCCTCCATTGCAGCATGCACCGCCTCGGCAGGAAGAAGTACCGCATGCCTATCTTGAGTTCATCTCGCGCAGTACTCACGAGGCCCTCGTACGCCTCGGCGGAATAATATCCGATATCCTTATGGGCGCCGCGCCGCGGCCCCAGCGGCCCCGTGACGCACCAGACCATCACGCCGTTTTTGTAATCCACATCCATGACGACGCCGCAATGCGTTATGGGGCAGCCGCATGATATCCCCAGGGGCCTGCCGATGAGGATGTCGCCTTTTGCGATTTCCATTTCTTTCGTGATCAGCGGATTGTGAGGGATGATCGTCTCGCGCGGGCCCGGCTCGCCCGGGAACGTGTCCAGGATAAAATCATAGTCCCGGCCAAGCGAATCCTTCCACTCCTGTTGCCCCTTCCCCGGGGCACACGAGCATGTCGCGCAGGTCTGATCGCCCGAAACAACCGCAGGCTTCGTGGCTGCGATTTTGTCCTGGCTCAGATGGATGCACTTCTTTATTTCATCCGGCGTTGTCGCGAGGATCCGAGCGAAGTCGCTGCAGGTTTTTGACCCGCAGAGGCCGCAGTCCAAACCGGGAAGCGACGCGGCACCATCATGCTTCTGATTCATAGCATCATTCTCCTTTAATCTGATCTATTCACCAACCGCTGATAATGTGCCTACCGTCTTCAACGTTTTTATCCACGGATTGCACGGATTACACTGATTAAATCCGGCCCTAAAGGGCCGGCTATTTCCTTCCTGTAAATTCCGTGAAAATCAGTGAAATCCGTGGATGCAGCCTTTGTGTATTAAAATCCGCCCAATCCGCCAAATCCGCGGTTACTTATTGTTTGTTCATGAATAATTCAGGTTAATCGTGCTTCTTTGACGTTATTCACCCTGATAGAAAATCTCCCCCTCCAGCGGCCTCACCACGCCGAAATGCTGTTTCCACCCGATCTCCTTTTTGCCCACGCAAATCGTGCACGTCCCGATGGGGGGATTGCCGCGAAGGAAAAGGGGGAATTGGATAGCCCTGGCGTCTTCGATCTCCTTTACCAGGGGATCGATCCCGATGCCATAGAGCGCATTTGACTCAACCACGCGAATATCGCGGGCCGCGTCGAGGATCCTGGCCCTGAATACCTCTCGTTCCGCCTGCGACACCAGGTCAATTTTGGTCACCACGGCAATGTCCGCGAGAGAGAGCATGGGGCCGATCTTCCTCGGCAGATTCATGCCGCTCGTCGCCTCCAGCACCACGACGCCGAGCAGTCCCTCCACATACGGGGAGCACCTCAGACAGAGCCCGGCCGTCTCCACGAGCAGCACATCCGCGTTTTTCCCCGATGCCCACTCTATGGCATCGCCCAGCACCATCACATTGCAATGATCGGGGCAGAGCTCGCCGGAATACACCTTCTTCGACAGTATGCCGCACTCCTTGGCGAAGATCTCGTCTTCATCGGCGTATTGAACGTCAATCTTCAGGTAGGCGAGGCCCAATCCCTTCGCGGTCAATCTCTTGACTACCTGCTTCAGCACCGTCGTTTTGCCGCTCGTCGGCGGACCCGCGCATATCACCAGCTTCATGGTTCTCTTCCCCTCTCAGGCAATGTATCCCAGTGCCCTGAGCCTCTCCCGGAGCACCCTGTCGCTCAGACGCTCTCCATCCCTGATGCGATTCCTGAAGTCCAGCATCAGGTCATCCAGTTTTCGCAACTCCTCAGCCACGCTCTTCTCCTCGCTCTCCGTCACGATCACGCTCTGCATCGCTCCGTTTTTCATGGTGATCCTGAAGTCGGAGAGCAGGGCGATTCTCGGATCGTGGGTGACGAAGATGAATATTTTTTCATATTGTTTTAAAAGCTCCAGTGCCCGCGTGCGGTGAATGCCGGCATTCTCTATTTCGTCGAGCAGGATGATCGGAGAATTGCCGATGATGACCGCGTCGGCAATCAGCAGGGCGCGCGTCTGGCCCCCGGAGAGCTCGGTCATCGCGCTCTCCCTGATGATCGGCTCCCCGGTGAGCTGGTTGGCAAACTCCAGCGTCTCCTCTACCACCTCCCCGCTCCTGCCGGCCTGCCGTATCCCCGCGTGGATCTCCAGAAATGCCTTCACCGGCAGATCGGAGAGGAAATTCGTGTGCTGGGATATAAGCGCGATCGGGTTCTTTGCCGGATCGAGCATGAGTTCCGCGGGCCGGGCGATGCCATTGATGAGTACTCGTCTTCGCGAGGGGGTATTGTCGTCAGCGAAGAGCTCGATGTCGTTTATCAGCGTGGTCTTGCCGCAGCCCGTAGGGCCCACGATGCTGATGATGTTTCCCATCCGCAGCGTGACTTCCTCGACACTCTCCTTCTGCCCGTTTCTTCCGCAACCGCCGATTATCGTCAATTTCTGTATTTCCATGTCGCAACCTTCCTCTCGCGAGGTGATACGTTCTTAATGTCGCAACGATTACATTACAGATATCCAAGGGCCTTGAGCCTTTTTCTCACCTGCTGTATCTCCTGCTTCGTCAATGAAGCTTCGTCGCTTATCTTCCCGCTGGCAGCGATGTCCCTCATCACGTACACAATAAAATCAGTCACGGATGCGAATCCTGTTCCCTTTATCTGATTCTTCAGGGATAAGTAGAGCGCCTTAGGTATCTTAATAGTTGCCTTATCCATTACTTTATGCCCTCCATTCAATATTACTAATTTGCCTACAATTGTACTCAAATCAGATTATATTGCAACTGCTAATTTCTGGAAAATAGATGTGATGGATTTAATATGCTGGGGTGCACAGTATTAGGAGTTGATATTTTCGCCACTATCTATAGAGGAGGTGCCCGCCTCGCCCTCTTCCACGCCAATGAATGTCTCCGCAGGGATCATCTGTTCATCGGCATGGTGTTTGCCCAGGATCATCAGCTTTTGGAGGAGTGTGAGATCGCCGGGTCCCTGCTTCGGGATAACCTGGTATTGCACGCGAATGCCCTTGCCCTCAGCCCTGATGGTGAAGCAGCTGAGCTCGTAAGACGGGAAATATACGTCGGGCATCAGGCGGAAATGCGTCGGCACGCGTTCGAGCCGCTTCAGCCACGTGCCGGTGTTGAGCACGTAGCAGGCGCCAACCTTTCGGAGGGAGGGCACGTGTGTGTGCCCGTAGATATAGAGCGCGACCGAAGGGTTGTTTTCGAAGATCGATTTCGCCGCGGCGATATACTTCCCCTCCTTGTCGCCCCTGATATCGGCGGAGTGGTCGACGCCGTAGCGCCGGAGCGTCTCGTGGATGTCCCGCGACAGGAAGAAGATCGGGATCGCGAGGACGAGCAGGGTGGAGATGACAACGCCGTTGATCCAGAGGACCCAGTCGACAAGACGCCCCGCGAGGCCAAAGCGTGCGCCCAGTTTAATGTCAAATATCTTTGTGCCAAGAATGCCAAGTCTCTGCAACCGCTGTCCCAGGAAGACAACGAAGCTGACCGTGAACAATAAAAGAAAGGGAAGAAGGAACCAGCGCAAAATAAGCCCCATCTCCTTGTAGAAATAGTTTGACCATATCCAGAACGGAATCTCCTCGGTGGGATATACGGAGGCGAGGTCATTCAACCAGAGGCTGCGCCCCCGTTCGGCGCTCCTGCCGGCGGCCGCAACCGTGGCCACTGTGATGAAGTAGCCGGGCGGCATGCCGTAGGGATTCCCGAAATCGGGGAAACGGTTGAAATCGTCGTGCTGGTTGCCGTGCTCGACCCATATCGCGCGATTGCCGACGGGGCGGGTGAGGTGCGTGACGGGCTCGAGGGTGATATTGTACCCGGCAAGTTTCTCCTTCCACGCGGGAACGCAGGCCAATTCATAATCGTGGTTCCCCGGCATGAGCGTGATTTTCACGCGCCGGCCGGTCTCGCTGAACTGCGCGAAAAGTGCCGGGTGCTTCCGCATGAGCAGGGCAAGTTTTTCACTGCCCTTGACCGTCGTCAACTCCCAGAAGCCGAACGCGTCGCCCGGGATGATGAGCTCCGCCGGCAGCGGGCCGTTCGCGATGCCGCTGAGGAAGGCGATCAGTTCCGGCTCGAAGTTGCACCGGTCGAGGGCCCCGTCGCCGCCGATATGGAGGTCACTGATGAAGTAATAGGTCGTGGGCGTCTCTGCGCCGCGCGAAGCGCTCTCCCCGGTCGGCAGCGCCGGTGCGGGCATGCTGAAAATGAATATGCCAATAGCTATGGCGACAACGCCGCTGACGCGCGCGCGCTCAACATAACCTATACGGTCCATGCAAAACCTTTTGTAAATCCTTCATACTGAAAAGCTGTTGCGTGAAAGAGATGTGGATGCGCCGCCGACAGAGGGATGCTCAGAAGGTGTGAAAAAATTGAAAACCATTCTCAAACTGTCATTGCGAGCGAAGCGAAGTAATCTCGCCTCCAAATAGTTAAAAAGAGATTGCCATGTAGCTTCGCTCCTCGCAATGACAAAATCGCAATTTTTTCACACCTTCTCAGTGTTTAGCAACGTTCTGCTCTGCTTTCTTCAACCTGCCCGGGAATTTCCCTCTATGCAATTGGAAGGTCCATTTCTTGAGGACATTCGAGCCGACAATGCGGAAGAAGTAGTTGCGCCACCTCCGATACCATCTTCTCCATCCCGCCTTGATATTAAAAGCGTAAAGAAGCAGATACGGAAATGTAATAATATTAAGGAGAAACATCAACCAACACCGTGCATTGTAAAACCGGCCCATAATCTTCCGCACCGCACGCTGCATCTCCTCGGCCGTAACGGGAGAGTCTGGTTCAAAAAGGGGGAAACTTGCATCATAATACTCCCAGCCCAGATCGCTGCGGGAGTAGATCCTGTTCTGATGTGCGAGGCGCTCCCGCAATGCAGTGCCGGGAAGGGGAACGGGCAGCACCACCTGAATCGTGTCGATCCGCGCCTTCTTTATAAATCTCCTGTAATGATTCACTCTCTCTGCGGCGGACATCGTGAAGATGGCGCCTTCCTTCATGGGGTAGCCGAAAATAAACATGCCATGTACGAAAAAACCGAAATGATGAAACGTCCTGCTCAATTCCACCATGTCCTCAGGCCGGAGCCTCTTGTTCATCGCCCTGAGTTCCTCGGGTATCGGCGACTCAAAACCGATCGCGACAACATTGATACCCGCGCTTCTCATTGCCCCAAGGAGCTCTGTATCTTTTGCTGCGTCCAGGCGAATTTGAACGGTGAATCTCAGGCGTCTACCGATGTACTCCTGATAATCCTTCAACAGCGTGCACAGGCGCAGCGTTTCATCACGATCCTGGCCGAAAAGGTCATCCACAATGAAAAAGTGCCTCGCGCGCATGGTCTCCACGATCTTGCCGACCTGCGCAACCAACCTTTCGGGAGAGGCATAGCGCGGCCTCCCCTTCACCGTGCAGAACTCGCAGTTCATCCCGCAGCCGCGCACCCTCCCCACGGGAAAAAGCGTGAGCCTGGCATACCGCAGCAGATAAAAATCGGGCAATGGCAGCGCATCGAGATCCTGTATCGGCGGACGGACGGATGTGCGGATTGTCTCTCCATTCTCCTGGCATACCAGACCAGCGACCGAAGAAAGTTCATCACCATTCCTAAAAGCACGCAGGAGCTCTTTCATGGTCTCCTCGCCCTCGCCCAGCACGATGCAGTCGATATCCGACGATAGCGCTTCCTGTATTGTCTCATCCACAAAGTGCTGCCCCCCCGCCACGGTGATGGCCCCTCCCCTCTTGTACAGGCGCGCTAACTCATAGACGCGGGGGATGGTGCTCGTGAGCCCGCCATAAAATCCCACGACATCCGCCGGCCTCTGCTTCTGGATGGATTCATGGTCCGCGCCGCGGGATTTGCTCAACGGGCCACATCTGCGAAGGTTGTTCTCGTCGACAACCTCGACCTCCCACCCCTCGGCCTCGCGGGCCGAACTGGCGACACACACCGCCCCGAGAGAGGTCGTCCTGTCGGCAAGGAAGGAATACACGTTGAATGCCGGATAGACGGGAATCACTATCCGCAGCAAATATCGCTTTTTAGGCGGTAGGCTATATTTCATTTTGCGCAATCAGATATTACCAAATGTGTTGAGATTCCAACGCAGTCGCTGGTGTGGCGTCTTGGCACGGCGTGTTTTATCGTGGGGCAATTATATCATCTACTCATCAACGCCCCAACATATTGCATTCGCGAAGATAGTGCCTCAGAAGGTGTGAAAAAATCAGCATTAAGGTTGTCATTGCGAGAACGCCTCGTCCCGCTAAGCGGGAGGAATCCAGCATTTAGGCTTCTTGAAGCTGGACTCCTGCGCTCGCAGGAGTGACACCCTTTTTCATGGCTGACCCATTACTGGTGCGCCCAAATCCCTATTTATCCGCCGGCGCCCCTCATGTTATACTTCACACTCACTTATCACGTGCGCACAAGGGAGAAACCATGTACACGCTGGGCATGATCGCACCCACGCCATTCTTTTCAGACAGGGGCTGCCACGTGAGGATCTACGGGCAGATACGAGCGCTCCAGAAATTGGGGAACCGGATTGTCCTGTGCACCTATCACCTGGGCAAGGATATTCCCGGGATCGAGGCGAGGCGCATCCCGCGGATTCCCTGGTACACAAAAACATCTGCGGGCCCATCAGTTCACAAGTTCTACCTCGATATCCTCCTTCTCCTCACGTCTGCGCGGGCGTTCCGCGCCGCGGCCCCTGACATCCTCCACGCGTACCTCCACGAGGGGAGCTTCATCGCCGACACGTATCGCCGCTTCAGGAAGATGCCGCTTGTCGTCGATCTCCAGGGCAGCCTCACCGACGAATTGAGGGCGCACGGTTTCTTCAGCGGGAGTAAAACGCTCTACCGATTTTTCAGCTTCCTCGAGCGCGCATCAATAAGGAACGCGGATGCCCTACTTGCCTCATCGGAAATGGTCGCGGGCGTCGTGCGCGGATCAGGGATGGTCAACCCCGACAGGGTGCACCTCATCCCGGACGGCGTTGACACGGCGCAGTTTGCGCCCCGCGAGAACAAGAAAGAACTCCGGGAGATGCTCGGCCTTCCCCCGGACCGCACGATAGTCGTCTATAGCGGGCTGCTCACGCGGTACCAGGGCGCGGACATCCTGCTCCGGGTGGCCGCCCGGTTGAAGCGCTGCTCGAACGATCCCTACTTCGTCATCATCGGCTTCCCCGACGTGGAGATCTACAAGAAACAGGCGCACGACCTCGGGCTCAGCGGCAGGGTCCGCTTCACCGGGAGGCTCGACTACCGGGAAGAGGTCCCCCTCTATCTCGCGGCATCGGATGTCGCGGTCTCGCCGAAGATCTCCAAATCCGAGGCAAACCTGAAGCTGCTCGACTACATGGCCGCGGGCCTGCCGACGGTGGTCTTCGACAACCAGGTAAACAGGGATTGTTTGGGAGAGGACGGTGTGTACGCCGATTTCAATGATGAAAAATCATTCGCCGTGAAACTCGGGGAGGTCATCGCTGACTCGGGGGGATCAGCGGAGCTCGGACGGCGGCTCAGGAAAAGGGCAGAGGAGAAATTTTCATGGGACGCCATCGCAAGAAAGATAATGGGCATCTATAAGCATGTCGTAGCGGCAGTCATAATGGTTATTCAGTGTGATGTCTTCCTCGACCTCATCGCTGAGGCTGAGATCCTCTCAGAGATTGTGTGAGGTGCGGAGGCGCTCCCGGCAAAGAGAACTTCGGGAGGGGAGAAGCGGACCGTAACTCAACCCTGCAACCACGGTAGCGCGATGAAGAAGATGTGCGTCCTCGGCAACTTTTCCGGCCGGAACATGGGCGATGCGGCGATCCTGGGGGGGCTCCTTGAGGATGTCTCCAGCCTTTACCCCGACACCCTCTTTATCGTTCCGACCATCAAACCCTCGTTTGTGAGGCGCGCATACTCACGCTACAGGGTGCGGCCGGTCTCCCTCATGCCGTGGAACCTGAGCCTGAAGATCCTCGGCATCCCCGTCTTTACCTCCACCCTGCGCTCCGACATCATCCTCGTCACCGATGCCATCCTGTTTGATCGCAGGCTCTACGACCCCACGCACAACTACCTCCTCACCCTCTCATACGTCCTGCCGCTCGCCCACAGGCGCGGGATACCGATCATTCTCTACAACATGAGTCTCGGTCCCGTGAAAACGCGGGTGGGGACCTCCCGCCTCCGGCGCGTGCTCGAGTGCTGCGACCTCATCATCACGCGCGATGCGGAATCACAGGACCTCGCCCGCCGGCTCGGCGTGGGAGAGGAGAGGCTCCGCCTCGGGGCCGACTGCGCGCTCAATATTGCTCCCTCCAGTGATGAGCGGCTGAGGGAGATACTCAGGCGCGAACGATTCTGGACGGATGGGAAACCCATTGTGGGCTTCAACATCAACAGCTATCTGGACACCGATGTGAGGGCTGGCGGGAAAGGGGTCGACCGAGACTATGTGCTCCGTGTCATGAGCGCCGTCATCGACAGGACGATTTCCACCTTCGACGTCAATGCCCTTCTCGTCATCACGCAGCCCATGGACATGGCCATCTCGACAGAGCTCATGAGCCGCGTGAGGCATTCTGAAAGGATAAAAGGGATTTCCAACAGAGAGTACTCGCCCGGGGATCTCGCGGCGGTGCTCTCGCGGTGCGCGATCGTCACCGCCATGCGGACGCACTGCCTCATCCTCGCCTCCGCGATGGGCGCTCCGGTCGCCGGCATCGTCTCCTACCCGAAGAACAGGGGGTACCTGCGCTCGATCGACATGGGAGGCCAGCTCCTCGAATTCGACGCGTTCACCGAAGAGAGCCTCTGGCGGCTCGTCGAGCGGACATGGCGGGATCGTGATGGGCTCCGCCGCCGCCTCCGGCCCTCCATCGAAAGAGAAAAGGCCAGGGCGCGGAGAAGCGCCGACCTCCTCAGACCGTATGTCACAGGGGTGTCCTGAGATGGCATCCGCACCTGAACGGCTGAGCGCCGCAGCCGGTTGCCACCCGACCTGCTCCCGCGCGAACGAAAGGACTGCCGGATGAAGGGCAGGCCGTTGTTCCTTTTCTGCGCCGGACTGTTCCTGCTCGCAATCGTTTTCAGTTACCCCCTCGTCCGACACATCACCCATGGGCTCCCCTACTCCTTCATCCCCGTCCCCGGGGCCGAACTCGCGCGCCTCTACCATGGTGACTACCTCCAGCTCTACTACCGCTTCTGGCTCTTCACGCGCGCCCTTGCGGGGGACATACCATTCTTTTCCGACGCGTACGAGTTTTCAACACCGGTGACGCCGCCCGTATTCACGCCGCAGGCATTTCCGCTCTCCCTTCTCTTCTCTCTATTCGCGCCTTTGGGATACCCCTTCGCCTACAACATGCTCGTTGCCCTCTCCTTCATTGCGGCTGGTCTGTCGATGGCCCTCCTCGTCAGCGAAATCACCGGGAGCCCGCCGGCCGGCTGTTTCTGCGGTGCGCTCTTTGCCGTGTTCCCCTACCGCCTCGGCCACCTCTTCGGCGGCCACATGAGCGGGTTTGCTCTCTTCCTCGTCCCCCTCACTCTGTACGTGATGGGACGGGCGCTGCGTACGGGCGCGCAGCTGCCGAAGGCGTTCCTCCGCGGCGCCGCCTGCGGCGTGTGCCTCCTCTGCGCAGCCGTGCTTGATTTCCAGACGACATTTTATCTGGGGCCGGTCCTGGCCGCACTCGCCCTGGCAACATTCATCCAGCTGACTTTATATGAAGGAATTCGTGGCGCGCTGAGAACCGTCCCTCCCCCCCTCCTGGGCGCTCTCCCCTTCATCCTCGCCGCCCTCGCGTATTTCCTGTGGCTCAGACACGGCTTTTTCGGATCCCCTCTCCTGAGGGCGGGCAGAACCCTTCAGGCAGTTCAGGCATACAGCGCCGGGATCGCGGACGTTTTCAAAATCAGTGACAGCGCAGAGAAAAACGTCTACCTCGGGATCATCCCCCTCCTCCTCGCCGTGTGGGGTTTTATCGTGCGGCGCCGGGAGCTTGCACGGGGGAACGCAGAAAGGGGCGGGCTCTTCTGGCTCTATTTCTGGGGCATCCTCTTCTGTCTCTATTATCTGATGGCGCTCGGCACCGCCCCCGGCCGTTATCTTCCGCTGTTCGAGTGGCTCCGCGAGCAGCTCCCCATCCTTAAATATTCACGCACCCCCAACCGCATCCTCCCCGTCGCTTCACTGGGGTTCTTCATACTCTGCGGTTATGGCGTGAGGTATCTTATTTCGCGAGGTCGGGGGGGGAAGGTCCTCGCGTGCGCCCTGTGCCTCCTCGCCCTCGTGGGCTACCACCCGGCGGGACCCGTTGGCGTGAGCATCGTGCCGGAGATTAACTCCGTGTATGCTGAGGTGCGTCAGGCCGGCCGCGGGAGGCCGCTCCTCGACATTCCGATATGGTCCGGGGACAGCGCATGGGCTTCACTCTACGAATACTACGCGACCCTCGCCGACGTACCAATCGTGAACGGCTACA
>Ga0315291_10008187_pt1 | contig 12855 bp, 7 predicted proteins | sample YL17G12_20_MG_FD_203070 | JGI IMG/M metagenome (GOLD analysis project Ga0315291, IMG submission 203070) | Sediment microbial communities from Yellowstone Lake, YNP, Wyoming, USA - YL17G12_20 | ecosystem: Environmental > Aquatic > Freshwater > Lake > Sediment | place: USA: Wyoming | collected... | reverse complement strand
TTCCTGCCCGGGCGGGGACTGATGTAGCGCAGATTACAAATCTGCGCTACCTACCCGCCCGGAAGGGGACAGTCCCCATTCGGGGACAGTCCCTGCGCTGCGGCGGCGCATACGAAGTCGGGGTCACCAGCCGGAGAAGAGCGCCTGGGCCTCGTCGATAAGCGCGAGGCAGTTTTCCAGCGGCACGTCGCTCTGAATGGACTGCGCCGGGGAGAGGATATAGCCGCCGCCGGCGCCGAGCAGCGCGGCCACCTCGCGCACCTCGCGGCGGACGTCATCGGGCGAGCCTGCGGGCAGCGTGCGCTGAGTGCTGATGCCGCCCCAGAACGCGAGCGCGCCGCCGAACCGGCGCTTGACCGCGCGGATGTCCATGCATTCGGGCTGCAAAGGGTTCAGCACCTGCACGCCCATTTCGACGACCTCCGGCAGCACAGCCTCGATGTTGCCGCAGGAATGCAGGAAGGCGTACTTGCCCGCCTCGCGGATGCGCCCGAACATGCGCGCGTGGCGGGGGCCGATATAGCGGCGCCAGTGATCGGGGCCCATGAGCAGCGCCTGTTGGCTCCCCCAATCGCATCCCAAAAGGACGCCATCCACGTCCGCGCTCAGCATCATCTCGAGCATCATCAGGTCGGCGGTCACGATGCGCTCGAACAGCGCCTCGCAGTAGTCCGGGTGCAGCGCCATGTCCACCAGCAAGTTCTCCATGCCGCGCAGGAACCACGCCTTCTCGAACAGCGACGCGTAGAACGGCGCCAGCAGAAAGCAGTCGGTCGTCTCGCGCAGGCGCGCGATCGCGTCGTAGAACTCAGCGTAGCTGCCGATGCCGCGCACGTCGGGCAGGCGCGAAGGCGAGTCCGGGGCCAACTGGTCGTCCGGCGGGTTGACGAATTCCCACCACGGCGCGCCGACGAAGCGGATGCAGTTGCCGACGGCGTCGTCCAGGTCGGCGGCGCCGTAATGCGCGGCCAGCGCCTCCGCCGCCTCGGGGGTGAATTGAAAGGCGTAGGGGATGCGGCCGACGTCTCGGTGGTCAATGGCGGCGCAAACCAGTTCGCGGCGGGTCAGGGGCATAGAGGGTCCCGAGCACCGTGTGGGCTCCGCTATTCCGCGCCGGCGGCGTGGTTCCCTGCCACAGGTGTCGGCGTGCGTCCCCTCCGGCTCACCCCAGGCCCAACAGGCGCTGTGCGTTGCCGCGGGTGATCTTGTCGTAGCAGGTCTGCGATATCTTGCCGGCGGCCAGCGCCCCGTTGAGCCACGGGACGATGGGGACCTCCTGATCGACGTGGCAGATGTCGGTGCCGAACAGCAGCTTGTCCTGGTGTTGCTCGAGGAATCGATAGCCGAATCCGGAGTCACGGCTGATGGCATTGAACCCACTGCCGGCGGACAGATCGCCGTAGAGGTTGGCGTACCGCCCAAGCAACTGCGGCACCCGGCCCGGGCCGGCAACCGGACCCTCGGGATACCCCCCGCGCGTTTCCTCTTCCACGTTGGATGCGATCTCGGCCCAAAACGCCATCGCGTGGCCGATGAAGACGGTGTCCGGGCACTCGCGCAGTGTCCTCTCCAGGCGCGGCAAGGCCATCTCGTCGGCGACGCCGTAGAGCCCGTAGCCCACTCGCACCGCCAGGTGAAACAAGACCGGCAGGCCGGCGCGGCCGCACTGGCGGTAGAGGTTGAGGCACATGGGATCGTCAAACGGCAGGTTGGCGGTCAGCTCTCCCAGGCCCTTGCAGCCGGCGTCGCGCCACTCCTCGAGGATCCAGGAGAAGTCGGCCTCAGGCGAGTGGCCGCTGCGAGGGTCGAGGTTGCAGAAGGGGATGATGCGGTCGGGGTGGCGGCGGTAGGCGCCGAGCGCGTCGTCGGTGTCGAAGGGCAGCATGAAGCACTCGGGGGTCATGCCCAGCGGCAGGATCACCGCCTGCGCGATACCCAGCTCGTCCATGCGCCTCAGCAACTCTTCTTCCGTCATTGCAGGCTCGCGGCGCATGCCCCACCTGCCGAGGTGGGTGTGGATGTCAATCATGGCTATTCCCACTTCCCGCATTCAGTACGGGCAAGGCATGCCTTGCCCCTACTTGTTGCGTCACCGGCATCGCGCCGCCTTCAGCACGCGATCGACCAGGCCGCCGGGCTGGAGCGGCCCGGACAGGTCTTCGCCGGCCATCGCCGCCGGGAGCGACCACAGCATCATGTTCTGGTAGTAGTCGGTGCCATAGACGCGCTCCCCGGTGTCGCCGCGCGCGATGTTCGGCAGGTCCCACGCGTGGCGGTGCTTGCAAACCATGTTGTGCATGATCCCCCGCGCCAGTTCCAGCCCGAATTCGCGCTCGCCCTCGTACATGTAGGTCATGGCCAGGATAAGCACCTCGGGCGGGAACATGGCGTAAGCCCCATATGCCCCCACCCCTTCTTCGTCGGGCAGGGGGCTGCCGTCCGGGCGGGCGAAGTTGGCGGCCCCGCAGTGCGGGGTCAACGCCACATTGCAGCGCCTGATGGTGGCCAGGGTGGTGCTGGCGCGGTCGGCGCGGAACACCCCGGGCAGGCCGAGGAAATCCGCGGCCCACTCCCCGTCCAGTTGGTAGCCCATCACATCGTCGGACTGCTTGCCGGTCTCGAGGTCGTAGTAGTTCAGGTAATATGCGCCGGTCCACATCTGCTCTTCCATCGCCCGGCTGCCCTGGTCGAACCATTCGCGGCAGCGGCGAACGAAGTCCTCATCCCCCATCGCCTGCGCCATGCGCTCAGCGACCCGCAGGTTCGACAGATGCAGGCCGCCCAGGTGGCTGCACATGCCGAGCCACTCGCCGCGCTCGAACCACTCCATGCCCTGGTTGCCCGTGGGCATGCTGATGATCCCCTCGGGGCCGGGGCGCAGGTTCATGGTGAACGTGGTGTTGCGCTTGACCGAGGGATAGAACTCCCGCAGCACCGCGTCGTCCCCGGTGCGCAGCCACAGCCGCGCCACCAGGTCCACATAGCAGGGGCCGTTGAGCGTGATCTGCCAGTCCCAGGAGGGGGTGAGAAAGTCGGGCAGTCCCCACTTGCCCAATTGGAAGGGGGCGGCCCCGTCGGCGCGCATGTGATGGCGGTAGCCCCGCAGGGTTGACCACGCCAGCTCGGGGAAGAAGTAAACGATGGGCAGGTTGCCGTACCACGAGCAGGGGATGCACTCGATCTGCGGGCACCCGCGCGGGCTTTCGTTAAGCCCGAAAAGTCCGTCCGGCGCGCACCACTCGCCCAGCGGCGGTTTCGGCGCCGCCCAGTAACTGCACTCCGCGATCAGCGCGAGGTTGTTGACCAGCGTCTCCCGCAGCCACACCGGCATCTCCCGCGCGGTGTAAACAGCCTGCTGCCAGGCGAGCACCCGCCGCAGCAGGGATCGGTGGTCCTGCGCCAGGCGCTCGGCCACCTCGAGCGCGCCGCCGTAGCGAGCCGCGTACATATGCGTATAGCGGTTCTCGTCCGCCCCCTGCCACTGCGGCGCGAACCACGCCAGGGCGAAGCGCACGATCTTGCTCCGGCCCGGGGCGAGGGAGAAATCCATCGCCAGCGACGCACCGGGGTGATCCTCGGCGGCCGCGGGCAAGGACTCGGCGATCCCAGCCCAGGCGGCCCCGTCGCCGAGCGCTCCGCCCACCCGCACGCGTTGTTTGCCGATTACGCCCAAAGCGTAACTCGCGTTCTCGCCGATCACCGCCATGCCGGTGAAGGGGCCCGCCGCCGCCTGGCGGGCAAACCGGCCCGCCCCCGCCTCTTTTTCGCTGGGTCCCGGGAAGGAAAAGGCGATGGTTCCCTTCTGCCGCGCATCGGTAAGGTTGCGTAGGTGAACCTCGAAGACCGCCCCCGGGAGGTTGGACGCCTCGGCGTCCCCGGGCAGGAAAGGCGCCCACGCTCGCAGCCCCACGCCCACCGGGGCGTTCGTCTCATACTCCAGGTCGGCGACGGGGTAATGGCCCCAGTAGTGGATCTCCCGGGCCGCTCGCACCTCCTCGATCCTGGGCAGCGTGACCGTGTCGCGCCTGATAGTGAATATGGGGTCGGTGCAGACCTCGATTGCGCCGCCGTCGAGGATGCGCTGCGTGGTCAGCACCCACGTCTGCCCGCTTACGCTCAGCCCCAGGAAAGGTTGGTAGCCGGGAAACTCGCGCGGGACCCGCGCCTTCTGCGCCTCGGCGTGGGGGTGAACAAGCCCGGCGGGATTGAAGATGCTGGAATAGCCCAGGACGCCCGCGACCTCGATATCGAGGCAACCGGTGCTGATGCCCCCCAGCGGGACCCCGCAGCAGGGCGGCCTGCCGGTGCGATGGATCAGGCCGCTTACAGGTTTCGAGAATCCGCGGGCGGGGAACTCCAGCCATTCCAGGTCCGGCAAGTCCGTCGGAAACAGTGTGTTCCGCAAGATTCGGCTCCTCCTTTTCGCTAACCGTGGCGGCCACCAGGTTCGCAGTCGCGCGGCCAATGTCCTGTCGCATCCCGGCGGTTTCATCTCATGGTGCTACTTTGCGCCGCCGCCAACGTAGTAGAATACAAGCCGATCTCAAGCAGCGGAGACACCCATGCACATTCTGTGGCTGGTCATCTTTTGGGTCATGCAAGCGGTCGCGCAGGTGCTGTTCAAGTATGGCAGCGGTTCCACCGCGCGCTGGCTGCCGGGCTTCATCGGCGGCAACGTCTTCGGCGCGTCGAGCATCTGGATACTGATGGTGCTCTACAAGACGATGAACCCCAACGTCGTATTGGGCGTGGGCATCGGCGGCGGGTTCCTGTGCGCGCAGGTGGCGGTCGCGGTGATCTTTCGCTCGAGCGTTTCGGTCGCGCAGTGCGGCGGCATTGCGGCCATCGCGCTGGGCATGGTACTGTTGGCAGCGGGGAAGCCGTAGGGCAGGGCGGGGACTGTCCCTATCCCTCTGGGGAAGGCGTTGCCACCCCAATCCCTCTGGGGAAGGCGTTGCCTCCCCAACGGGAAGGCAGAGCCTCGGGAAGGCAGAGCCTCGTGGACTGTACCCGCCCGGAAGGGGACAGTCCCCATTCGGGGACAGTCCCTGCTACTCGCGCCCGCGGTAGGTGATTACCGCAGAGCCCGGAGCTTGCGGCAGGTTGAGCTGCAGGCCCTCTGCAAGCTCCGCGCCGGAGAGCAAGCGCTTCTCGCCGGAGCCGACGAACTCCACTTCATAGCTCTGCGCGGGGTCGAGCCCCTGCAGGTGCAGTGTCGCCGATGTCTCCGCGCTCTCCGCGCGCCGGAAGGCCAGCGCCATCCCCTCGTCCAGGTCCTCCCGATGGAACTGGTACGCAATCCATACGTTGTTGGCCGTGCTGTACGGCGTCAGCGGATAGAAGTCACCGGTGAACAGCGCCCGGAGGCGTCTATGCTCCTCGATGCGCTCGGTCAGCGGCGCCCAGAACGGGCTCTCGCGGGAATAGAAGTCGAAGGCATAGACCATGTTCGCGCCCATGCCGCTGCGGAAATCGTAGGGATCGACGGACACCGCCCCCTGCCCGTGCAGCGGGAGCCACTGCGACAGCGCATATGCCATGCTCTGCGCGCCCACGGGGTCCCACAGGTAGTCGGTGCGCAGCAGGGGTATGCATCGCCGCACCATCTCCAGGTCGAGCCGGCGGCCGCCGCTCGCGGAGTTATCCAGAATCAGGCCCGGGTGCTCCCCGGCCAGGGTGTCCAGGTAATCGTAGAGGCCGGTGACGTAGCGGATCTCGTTCATGCCCTGGCGGTCGGCGGCTTCGTCGGCGCGCCAGTAGTAGAGGGGATGCATGTTGAAGTCGTGGCGATAGATATCGATTCCGGCATCGCCGATCATGGCCGAGAAGTTCCGCGTGGCCCACGCCAGCGCCGCCGGGTTGCCCAGGTCCAGCAGCCGCCAGTCCGCCTGGTAGGCCAGCTCGGGCGGCAGGTTGGCCGGCGCCAGCAGCCATTCCGGATGATTCTCGCGCAGCCAGGTGCCCGGCATGACGCGCTCCGGCTCGAACCACACCAGGAACTTCAGCCCCGCCTGATGGGCCGCGTCCCCCACCGGCTTGAGGCCGGCGGGAAACCGCGCCGGATCGGGATCCCACGTGCCCATCCCCAAGGGGAAACCGCCGAGCGACCAGCCGGCGTCTATCCACCAGCAGTTGACCGGGAGGCCGTTGGCGACGACGTTGCCGATAGCTTGCACCTGGTTCGCCGCGGTCACGTTGTTGAAGCCGATGGTGGCGCCTGAGGCGGCGATAGGCGGCTGCAGGGGCCGGCCCCCGGGCGTGGGCGAGTAGTGGCGCAGGATGATGCTTCTCAGCAGATTCTGCCCGCGCATGTGGTCGCCGTCATAGAACAGCGCCAGGATACGCGGGGTGCGAATCTTCTCGCCGGGGTGCAGGCGCAGGTGAGTGCGCTCCATGCCCGCCCGGATAGTGAGGTCGCCGCTCGCGTCGCAGGAAAACGACGCCGCCCACTGCCCGGTCCATCCCACCGCGAGGGCCACTCCGCCGCCGTCGGGCCGGGCGACGTTGAAATAGGGCATCACCCCGTCCGACGACCGCCCGCCCTCGGGCGCGAAGGCGAGCGCGGCGCCGGGCGACAGTGCGGTCTCGCGCGGGCGGAAATCCGTGATTCGCTCGTGGCTGCCGTCGGCGTGGTAGAGTAGGGGCACAGCCCCTAAGCCCTGCGGGCCGGGGTGGCGGTCGCAGAGCGACTTAGCCACATGCTGCGCCCCTACATGGCCCGCCGAGTTGCGCGCGAGTGTGAAGTCCAGCGCGCGAACGTCCTCCAGAATCGGCGTGTCGCGGGCGCCTTCGTTCTCGAAGTACACCACCCATTCCAGCGCCGGGTAGTCGTGGTACTGGGTGGCCTCGAGGCGCGCCACCAGGCCGGTCGCGGGGTCGCTGTAGGTGAGGGTATGGCGAGTCCGCGCGGCGTCGAGGCGGCGGGAGTCGCGCGCAAGCCTCCACCCGCTCAGTAGGAGTGCACGGCCCCGTTCGGCAGGCTCAGAGCCTGCCCTGAGCGCAGCGAAGGGGCAAGCGTGCGCCCCTACCTTGCCACCGTAGGTGAAGGAAAACGGCGGGGCAAGCCGCGCGCCGTCCGCTGCCAACCACTGGCGCGCCCACCGCGAGGCCTGCGCCAGGTCCTTGTCGGTCGCGACCATTGCGCGCGCTCCTTGTGCGCAGAAAATGAGGATCAGTGCCAGCGCCAGCGGCGGGGTCCTGAGCCGCACTGCAAGTCTCTCCTTCGGGCGCGGTTTTCAACGCGCTGCGCGGCGCATCCTGCAGCGGGTGGGGAGGCAGTTCGTGCTTCGTAGCGAAGAAGCTCCGCTACCCTGCTTCGCGGGCCTTCGTAGCCCAGCTTCGCAGGGCGAAGATAGGCCCCTCTGGGGGTGGCGTTGCCGCCCCAACGGGATGGCAGAGCCACTTCGCAGAGTAGCATCGGTCGTGGGCCGCGAAAGTCCATTAGAATCTCGAACAAGACCTCGTTACTATGTCACCCCGAGCCCTTCGCTCATGTCACCCTGAACCCTTCGGCATCCCTCAGGGTAAACTCCGCGAAGCTTGCCCGCCTCTGGCGGGGGTCTTGGCCCGGCTCAGAGCGGCTAGGCCTACGGCCGCCGTGGCGGTCGCGCGCGACCTAGCCACTCAGAATGACATCGTCGTGGGCTAACGCATAATCCGGGTTAGAGGCTCTTAGGGAAGTCTGACGAGGCAAGGAGGCGCGAGCGCGAGCAGGGATGGGATGGTGTTGGTCCGGCTGCCGGCGCTGACCTGCACTGGCGGCGTGGCGCTTGCTGTCGGTTCCGGGTGCAACAGGACATCCCCGCTCCCCGCGTCGAATGCAATGCCACCGACAACGAGCGGGCGGGGACTGTCCCTACGTGGACTGTACCCGCCCGGAAGGGGACAGTCCCCATACGGGGACAGTCCCTGGCCGGCTTTTTCGAGGGGCGCGCGCTCACGCAGTTCACTGTCAAAGGACGAACCGCAATGAGACTAATCCTGGCACTGGGGGTAGCGCTGATGACAAGTTCGCTTGCGCTTTCGTCGGAGTTCCCGTCACCGGTGGTGCCCGACGGCCTGGGAGTCAACATCCATTTCACGGGCGAGCCCGCGCGCGACCTGGACATGATCCAGGCCGACGGCTTCAAGTTCATCCGCATGGATTTCGCGTGGCAGAGCATCGAGAAGGAGAAGGGCGTCTATGACTTCGCGCCCTACGACGAGCTGACCGCGGCGCTGGCGAAGCGCGGCATTCGCGCGCTCTATATCCTCGACTACGGCAACCCGCTGTACGAGACCGACCAGAGCGTGCGCACCGAGGAGGGGCGCCAGGCGTTCGCCCGCTTCGCCGCAACCGCCGCCGAACGCTACCGCGCCAAAGGCATCATCTGGGAGCTGTGGAACGAGCCCAACATTGGGTTCTGGAAGCCTCAGCCGAGCGTTGACGACTACATGAAGCTGGCCAAGGCCGTATTCCCGGCTATCCGGGAGGCGGATCCCGGGGCATTGCGGGTCGCCCCCGCGACCTCGGGAGTGCCGTTGGACTTCCTGGAGCAGTGCTTCCGCCGGGGGCTGCTCGAATTGGTGGACGGGGTCACCGTCCATCCGTACCGCCAGGATCCGCCGGAAACGGCCGCGGCCGACTACCTGCGCCTGCGCGCGCTCATCGCGCGTTATCGCCCCGATGCTACTCTGCGAAGTAGCGGAGCTTCTTCCAGCCTTCGTAGCCGGAGCTACTACGGCGGAGTAGGCTCGCTACGAAGCACGAGCCGCCCCGATCTGCCGATCCTGTCGGGCGAGTGGGGCTATTCGTCCGTGTGGAAAGGATTCGACCCGGAGCTGCAGGGCCGTTACCTGGCGCGCCACTTCCTCACCAACCTCAGCATGGGCGTGCCGCTGTCGATCTGGTACGACTGGCACGACGACGGCCAGGACCCCAAGGAGCCGGAGCATCACTTCGGCACGGTGGCCTTTGACTATCAGCCCAAACCGGCGTACCTGGAGATGCAGCGGCTGGTGGGGGCGCTGCGGGGGATGAGCTTCGTCAAGCGCCTGCAGTCGGCGGCGCAGGACTACCTGCTGCTGTTCTCGGACGGCAAGCGCTACGCCATCGCCGCCTGGACCACCGGCGATGCGCACGAGGCGGAGCCGATCCCGGGGCGCAAGGTCGTGCTCAGCGGCGACCCGCAATATCTTCCGGTGCCGCCGGAGGCGAAAGCGGTGCTGGCAGAGGGGGCGTGGACGGTCGCACCCCGACTGACGGGCTGGGGCGGCGACGGCACGGCCGGCCAGCCGCTCGCGCTGTCATTCGAGGTGCGGGTGCGCAACCCGTTCGCGCAGGCGGCCAAGGTGCGTCTTAGCGGTCCGGCGGCTGCGGGTTTGAAGGGGCGCTTCGCCGGCCCGTCGAGCTTCGAGCTCGCGCCGGGCGAGCAGAGAACGCTGCTGTGGCGGGGACGGGTAAACCTGCGCTACAGCGGGGAGTTCGCCGTGACATTCGCGGCCGACATCGCCGGGCTGCGCGGCGAGCAGCGAGTGGAGTTCCCCATCATCAGTCCGATTCTCACGCTCGCCGCGCAGGTGCGCGACAAAGCGCTGCACCCGCGGGAGCTGGTTTGCTACCTGCCCATCGAATGGCGCTTCAGCAGGACCGCGGCTGCGGGATGGGAGCAGCCGGGGTTTGACGACTCCGGCTGGATGACGGTGCGCACCGACAGCCAATGGTACACCCAGGCTGGGCTAGGTGATATGACCGGCGACGGCTGGGCGCGGGTGTGGTTCGAGGCGCCCGACCCACTCCCTGACCGGCCGCTTTTCCTGCTCGTCGGCGCGCTGGACGAGGCGGGGGGCCTGTACCTCAACGGCAACCCGCTCTACCGGCGCCGATCCCAAACGCCCGGCGCCTGGCGCGAGCCGTTCGTGGCCGAGGTGACCGGAAAGCTCAAGGGCGGTCGCAACTTGCTGGCAGTCCACGCCACGGCTGAGAGCACTCTGGGCGGGGTGTGGCAGCCATGCGCGGTGGTGGCGCTGCCTGACGCGGGATAGGCGAAGCGGCGACGGGAATCATCGAAGAAAACTCTCGCCGCAGAGAGCGCGGAGATCGCGGAGCGGGCTTCGAGAGTTTGAGTCGCCTCAATCCCGTTTTGTTCGCTTTAATCCCCTCTGTGTGCTCTGCGGCTAAATCCCTGCTCGCCAACGTGAGCGCTAGTACCTCGTGACTGAGGTGCGCGTATGAATGATTGTCATTCTGAACGAGTGGCTAGGCCAAGAGCCGCCACGGCGGTCGCGTAGCGACCTAGCCGCATGGCGAGTGACGAATCCCCTGCCAGGGGTGCTCCCGCGATAGGGGATTCCGCCATAGGTTTACCCCGAGCGCAGTCGAGGGGCTCTGGATGACACGCGCGAAGAGCTTGCCCTGAGCCAGCGAAGGGGCTCTGAATGACATCTTGGCGAAGAGCCTCCCCTTCGACGTTGCTCAGGGCAAGCTCTGAGCACAGCGAAGGGGCCTCAGAATGACATACCCGCCCACTTTCGTCAGTGAGCGCTAGTGCCCCGGCTCGCTGTGAGCGAGGCCGCGGTCAGGTGCTGGTTCACGGGGCGCTGAGCGCAGCCGCACCTGGCTGACGAGCGCGGGCGCGGTCACCCGGTCGCCTATGCTCCCCCAGCAGGTGACGAAGAACTCGCCGCGCGCCAGGATGTTCTCGGGCAGCGGCACGTTCGCGATTCGCAGGCGGCCGGGCGCCGCCTTCTCCACCGCAAGCGTGAGTTCCGACAGACCGCCCACGCTCAGGCGCACGACGCGCGCCGCATCCCCATCGGTGACGTAGATGGTCGTGAGCGCGGGTGCTGCGCCCTCGTCCCAGCTTCTGACATCCAGGCCCACATAGGCGTGGTTGTTGAGCGGCTGCGGGGCCGTTGCCAGCTCGGCCGTCAGCGCCGGTTCGCGTGTGACGTCCAGCCGCAGCTCGCTGACTCGCGCTCCGCCGAGGCCACGCCGCCGTGCATCCGCAAAGGTCCATACGCGCGGCGCGCCGAGCTCCATGTCCACCGCGTCCAGCGCGTCGTAAACCTCGTTGGCGCGCGCGAACCGCAGCAGCAGGCGGTCGAGGCCGGGCTCCTGCGAACGGTAAGCCCTGATGGCGCGAAGCTTGGCGCGAGCGATATCGGGTGACAGCGACAGACGCTGCCAGTGCCCTGCAAAGCCGACCAGACTGGTGGGCGGCAGCAGCGCGAGTTTGACGGAGGCCCGCGCCGGCGCCGGAAAGCGCGGCCAGTGCACCAGGTAGCCGTATACCTTCGTCGCCCGCGCCCACTCGGCCCCTCGCACCGCCACGGTGGCGAGCGCGTAGCGCACGAAGCAGCACGTGGCCCAGTGATCGGGATGAACGTCCTGCGGTGCGGTCACAAATATGCTGGTGGGGCGCACCTGCTGGAGCACGGCCATGAGGTCCGCCAGCACTTGCTGGCCGCAGTAGGGGGCTTCGGGGGTGACGATGTGGTCGTAGGGGGAATAGACCGCCCCGGTATAGGGTGAGCGATAGGGCTGGGAGTAGCGCCAGTGCTCGGGCCGCCACAGGGCAAGCAGGCCGTTGTTCGGGAAACCCAAGAAATGGACATGGCTGGCGTTGAGCCCCAGGCCGGCCAGAGCGCGCAGGCTCTCTTGCTGGCGCTTGCGGCCGAGGTCGATGAAGGACCCGGGCCCGGAGGGCAGCTCGCGCTCGCCGAAGATGAGCGCCAGCTCCGACGCGTCGCCGTTGGTCATGAGCACGACGTGCACTTCGGCGCCCGCGCGCAGCGCCTCCTGGATGAGGCCGCCGCAGCCGAGCGCCTCGTCGTCCGGGTGCGGGGCGACGATCAGCAGCCGCTCGCCGCCGGCGGGGGGAGCCATCTCGCCGATGAAACCTGCTTCGCGCAACGCCTTGCCCCATGCCAAGTAGCTGGTGACACGCCCGTAGCCGAAGACCGCCAGGCCGACCGCGACTGCGGCCAGGTATGCGCGGGTTCGAAATGGCGGGGCCCGCAGGGCCGCCATCTGGCTAGGCTTAAGAGCCGCCACGGCGGTCGCTGCGCGACCTAGCCGCCGGCCCCCGACACGGTCGGGGCCTGCCAGGCGGGGACTGTCCCTATCCCTCTGGGGAAGGCGTTGCCACCCCAACGGGAAGGCAGAGCCTCGTGGACTGTACCCGCCCGGAAGGGGACAGTCCCCATTCGGGGACAGTCCCTGCCGCTCAGCCATGTTCGGTCGCTCGCAGTTGCAGAAGCATGATCTCCCAGCGGCCGCGTACGGGCAAGGCATGTGGCTAGGTCCCGCTGCGACCGCCACCCCGGCCCACAGGGCCTAGGGGCCTTGCCCCTACTCGCCGCCAGACAGGCCGACATGACGTCGCCGGCAGCCTGCGGCGAGAGATCGGCACCAGGCTGGTTACTCCGCCGGTAGGCATTGTACCACGAAGCGCCGTGTCGCTGACCCCAAGGATTCGCGCCGGTCGCGCGCACCGGGCGGGGACTGTCCCTATCCCTCTGGGGAAGGCGTTGCCACCCCAACGGGAAGGCAGAGCCTCGTGGACTGTACCCGCCCGGAAGGGGACAGTCCCCATTCGGGGACAGTCCCTGCCCGCCCACCTGCGCCAGCAAAGCCTCCCGCAGAGCTTGCACGCCGCCGCGGACGCGCGGGGCGTTACTCGATCTGCGAGAACTTGCCGCGGGGCGAGCCGCAAACCGGGCAGCGGTCGGGGGCGACGCCGATGACCGTGTTGCCGCACACCCCGCACACGAAGATCGGCGCCGACGCCAGGTCCTTGCGGACGTCCAGCGCGTTCAGGGCTTCGGTGTACAGTTCGTGGTGAATCTCCTCCACGGCCATGGCGTTCTTAAATG
>Ga0315291_10008186_pt1 | contig 12856 bp, 9 predicted proteins | sample YL17G12_20_MG_FD_203070 | JGI IMG/M metagenome (GOLD analysis project Ga0315291, IMG submission 203070) | Sediment microbial communities from Yellowstone Lake, YNP, Wyoming, USA - YL17G12_20 | ecosystem: Environmental > Aquatic > Freshwater > Lake > Sediment | place: USA: Wyoming | collected... | reverse complement strand
CCCAGCTCCTGGATCACCGCCAGCGACTGGACGGCGAAGGCCTCGTTCAATTCCACCAGGCGGATATCTTTCAGCTCGAGACCGGCGCGCGCCAGGGCTTTGCGCGTCGCGCCGACCGGCCCCAGTCCCATGATGCGCGGCGGGACGCCGGTCGCAGCCGAAGCCAGGAGGCGCGCCATTGGCTTCAGTCCCAATTCTTTGGCTTTCTCCTCGCTCATCAACAGCAACGCCGCTGCGCCATCGTTCAGGCCGGAGGAGTTGCCAGCTGTGACTGTCCCGCCCTCGCGGAAGGCCGGACGCAGTCTGGAGAGCGATTCTATGGTCGTGTCGCGGCGCGGACGTTCGTCAGTGTCCACGATCTTCGGTTCGCCCTTGCGCTGCGGAATCGTGACCGGTACGATCTCCTCGGCGAACTTGCCGCTGTCAATGGCGGCAATCGCCCGCTGGTGCGAACGCAGGGCAAAGGCATCCTGCATCTCACGCGTGATCTCCGGCATCATGGCAGCGATGTTCTCGGCCGTCTCGCCCATCTGCTCGGTTCCGTACATCTCTTTCATCCTGGGATTGGGATAGCGCCAGCCCAGGGCAGTGTCCCAGGCGGTCAGGTTGCCGAAGGGGAAACCGGACTCTGCTTTTGGGAGGGAATAGGGGGCGCGCGACATGTTCTCCACGCCTCCGGCGATGAACACGTCCCCTTCGCCGCAGCGGATGGCCCGCGCAGCCTGGTTGACCGCGTTCAGCCCGGAGGCGCACAGCCGGTTGAAGGTCACGCCCGCCACTTCGACCGGCAGTCCCGCCAGCAGCAACGACATGCGCGCTATGTTGCGGTTATCTTCCCCGGCCTGGTTGGCGCAGCCCAGGTAGACTTCCTCAACCAGCGCCGGGTCGAGCTTGTTACGCTCGATAATGGCCTTGATCACGTGAACGGCAAGATCGTCCGGGCGGACGGCGGCCAGCGCGCCCCCCAGCGCGCCGATGGGCGTGCGGATGGCATCTATGATGACAGGGGTAGGCATGGGAACCTCCAGTAGTCAGTGAACTTCGGCATGTTCATTTTGTCTTATTCGTGCCATGACAATTCTTGAACTTGCGCCTACTGCCGCACGGGCAACGGTCATCGGGCTTGGCTTTGGAAAAATCCGGCGACTCTTTCGGCTGCCGCAAGCGGGGTATGCCGGGATAGATGAGCGGCGGTTCGTCACCTTCCTCGTCCTCCTCGTATTCGTCGTCGTATTCGTCATCGTAATCGAATTCGTCATAATCCTCCACGTCCCGCGCCGTTGACGGGATGGCATTCCAAATGTTCACAGCCAGAATGCCAAAGGCGCACATAGCCGCCAGGCTGATGATAGTTGCCTGGAATGGCTCGAAGTGCGCGACCAGGTTGACCACCCAGCCTAAGCCATGGTCAGCAAGAACAGTAGCCCGCCACCGAGAGCCAGCAGCATAACGATGAGCAGCAAGAAACCCAGCACAGTTACATTCATTTTCATATTCATTTCCAACATCTCCTTTATGGCATTCCCCGAAAGATTTTCATGGTGTCGACAGAAACTGTACATACCCGCTGTAACAGATCAATCACAGATTCCTTGTACTCCGCAAAGCGATAAGTGTTGAAATCTCTCGGCAATCGTCGGTTCTTTGGGTGTCTTTTCGGTGTAGCGTTCGGCGTAATATTGCTGGATGTGTTGGATAGACATCGCCGCAACCCTTGAAGATTCTGCCATGATTGTAGCATAAATACCATTGCCGGGTGCTTTTCGGCGGGGACTACTCCCGCTATGTTTTCTAACGGACGCTGACTCTTTTACCTGCACTTGCCGCAGGTGCAAGTTTCCACGTCTATCTGCGTCCTATTATCATTCGGATAGCACCTAATATTTCATCTTTACAAGGCAGTAAGGTGAAGCCACCCAAATGAGTCGTTGATGTATAATGAAAAGCGTGACAACGAACACTCCCCTGGAACTCGACGAATCTTTCGAGGAACACGTCGCCACCCTCCATGGCGAGCTTGAGCAGGCGATCAAATGGGAGCGGCCTTCGATCCTCCTTGCGCTCTATTCCTCCGAGTTCGTCCGCGCCGACGCGGAAGATGCGTTGACGGCTGAATTGAACAAACTCGGGCAGAGCGTCATCCACCACCATGTCAGCGGCAGGGAGAACGCTGACATCCCCCTCAGCCTGTCTCAACAACCCGATATAAACCATACCGTTTTCTTTGTCTCAGGCCTGCAATGGGGAGGCGGGGAAGATGGGGGAAACGCTTACCGCGCCTTGAATTACCGTCGCGAATATTTTGTGGATTATCACATTCGGGTCATATTTTGGGTTACGGAAGAAGAAGCCGTTGCCTTACCAAACTTCGCGCCAGATTTTTGGGCTTTTCGGCATCGGGTCATCGAATTCTTCGAGCTGCCTGCGCCGAAGCATGCGGCTGAGATCGAAGATGAGTTGTACTGGGCCAGCAATGAGGAAAGGGCACTGCGCCAGGACACAGATTCTAAAATAGCCTTTCGGGAAGAGTTGCTGAAGGATTTCGATGAAACGAGGGAAACCCTGGCGACGCGCGCCGACTTGCTCAGTTCATTAGCCAACTTATACTGGGTCAAGCGTGATTATGAGAAGTCGGCCGATCTATGGAGGCAGACCCGCCGCCTAGCGGAACGCCTGAAAGATACCCATTTGCGGGTTGCTTGTTATATCGGCCTGGGGAATATCTATCGCACCATCGGCTGGTACAAGCGGGGGACAACCGCCTTCCAGCGTGCCATCGAGCTTGATCCCGCCTCTATCCCGGCTTATACCGGTCTCGGCATTGTGTATCGCATCCTGGGACGGTATGATGAGGCGATCAACATCTACCAGCAGGCAATAGCCCGAAACGCTGATGAGGCCTCCCCTTGCAATGGCCTGGGCTGGGCCTTTCTTGTTCTTGGGCGGCATAATGAAGCCCGTAATGCGTTTTTGCACGCCGTCGAACTGGATCCGAAGTATATCTCCGCCTGGAATGGTTTGGGTAAAACCTATGCCAGCATCGGTCGTAATGACGAAGCCATTGCTGCTTTCCGTCAGGCCATCAAACTCGATCCCAGTTTTACATTCTCCTGGAACAGTCTTGGCGGCATTCTAATGGATCTGGGGAACGCCAACGATGCACTCAGGGCATTCAAAGAAGCTATTCGGATCGCTCCCCAAACCGCCTCTTCCTGGAACGGATTAGGAAATGTTTATTCCCGAATTGACCGGCCCGCAGAAGCCATTTCCGCTTTCGAGCGCGCGATTGAATTAGAACCTCGAGCTGCCGAGGCGTACAACGGGCTAGGTTTCGCTTATGCCTGTCAGGGACGCGCCGACGAGGCGATTGCCAGCTATCTAAAAGCAATCGAGATGGATGCGAAATATGCTCTCCCTCACTACAATCTAGGGAAGATTTATAACTACCTTGGGCGAGATGATGAAGCCATCGCTTCGTTCCAAAAAGCGATCCGACTCGACCCTGGCTCCGGGAATGGTCATATATCCCTCGCAGCCTGCTTTCAAAATCAAGGGAAGTCGGCTAAGGCCGAACCACAGCTCGCCATTGCCCGACAGTTGCTAGAGAAAGAAAAGGAATACGATCGGGCCTTGTACGCCTCCGTTTGCAAGAAAACAGACGAGGCGCTGGCATTGTTGGGCATCGCATTGAACAAAAAGCAGATCCCGGCTGCCTGGGCTTGTCTCGACCCGGATCTCGGCTTCATCCGCGACGATCCGCGCTTCTTGGCGTTGGTAGGTGAGTGATGAAAACGTTGCCTTTGCTTTTGCACATGGTGAAAAAAGCTCACCTACCGTACAGAAGAAATAGCCCGTCTGACCGTCTTGGCGGAGGAAATCGCGACTTTCCTACACAGCGACCGTCGGCGCCAATTGGCGACCATCCTGGCTGAATGACAGCGGCTGGTACGCGATTTAAACGACTCGGTTACCCAGAAACTTTATGGTTTATTACTTTGACAGAGGTAGGACAAGCTGGATTAGATACCGGATCGGAGAGTAAACTTGATGTTACATCAACCCAGTTATTTTCGCGCATCGGTGAATATGCTCGTCAAGTACTGAGAGAAACGCACCTTTTTCTCTTCGAGTTACAGCCGGTTAATCTTGAGCGCGATGGTCTTGTTTCAATCTTAACACATCGTTTAGCTGCCGTGGAAGGATGCGCAGATATTAAAGCAAGGCTTCTCGCAGACAAGAATACCTCCTAATCCTTGGCGAAAGAAGTCGCCTTGTATTTCATTGCTCAAGAGGCGCAAAACGATGTACTTAAGCACGCCTCCGCAAAGTCAGTAACTATCAGCTTAAAACAAAAAAATAATGTTATACTAGAAATTGAAGATGATTAGTGTGGAATTACTCCCCCAGGTAGTTGATCAAAGTGGTATGGGATTGCGAAATATGCGAGAACGAGCGTCCCTTATAGGTGGAAAATTAAAAATTCTCTCGATCCCTGGGAAAGGCACAAGAATTATTGTAAAAGTTAGTAAGGACATGATTCCACAAAAGAGATTAAAAAGGCTGTGAATATGGGAAAGATACGTGTCCTCGTGGTTGATGACCATAATGTGGTTCGAGAAGGATTTGTAGCGATCCTTTCGTTTCAATCAGATATCGAAGTGGTAGGGCAAGCCGAAGACGGGATACAAGCTCTCAAGTTAGTTCAAGAGACGCATCCAGATGTAATTCTCCTTGATATGGTTATGCCTCGGCAAGATGGTTTGACGACCATTCCGATGATAAAAGAAATATCCCCAGAAACGCACATCCTAGTACTTACCAGCTTTGCCGAGGGTGACCGCGTCTTTCAAGCAATAAAGGCCGGCGCTACAGGGTACTTGCTCAAGGATGCTACCCGTGAGCAACTAGTTCAAGCTGTCCGCGATGTAGCTCAAGGTTTGGCTTCTCTACAGCCGTCTATAGCTGTCAAGGTAATTCACGAGATCACTCACCCTGAAAAGCTATTGTACACAGCTGATCCACTTACCCCGCGCGAGTTAGATACTTTACGGTTAATTGCTCGCGGACTCACCAACTTAGAGATTGCACGAGAACTTAATGTGCACGAACGTACAATCGCGAAAAAGGTTAGCAGTATATTAAATAAACTTCAACTGGCCAATCGTACCCAAGCCGCCCTCTATGCGCTACGTAAAGGGCTCGATGAACCGACCGAAGAATAGTTGGTGTATACCTGGGTAGAGTCATTCGAACGAATGATAACCAATTTGAAAATTGCTTTAAAAATTTTGAAACATAAAAGGTGGATGTGTGAATTAGCGAATATTATGATATCAATATTTCTGGAAGAAGGTAGAGTCTTTTTCTATATTGATTATCGAAGTGCTTGGGACTATACTTTCACTTTAGAACCTACAATCAACAAGTACGGTACTTCAACTTTGCGACCAAGGTAAACGGCAGATAGCTGTCATTGAAATCAGACATTTATGAATATAGAGACACTCATCTGCTTTGCGATATTACTTCCAACTACTGGGATTGCGTTACTCATCCTCGTTGTTTCTATACAGAGGCGCGCTTCCCCTGGTGCTACTAGCTTGATTGTCTTTGCACTGTCGTTGTTGTTCGGGACAACTACACATGTGCTCTATTTATATAGTGTTTCACCACCTGGTTTGTTCTGGTTGAGATTCACATATTTATTTACAACGGTAGCACAAACAGCTTTATTCACCTTCGCTCTCGAGTTCACAAATCGTAAATACTTACTGACATGGTTGAGTGTAGTCTTACTGGGTATTGAACCCGTGTTTTTTCAAGTATACCTTTGGACCGACAAATCTCTGAATTTACTAAATACCACAAACAAAATGGGGATAACCAAAACAATCTTGGAAAGTAATCCATGGCTATGGATAGATAAAATTTATTCCAACTTCCTGATTTTACTTGTACTGGTTCTACTTATCCAATGTTTTCTTAAAAGAAAGCTGCAACATCAACTAGAATCCCACATCCCTTTGGCTGGCTTGTTGGTACTGATCCTTGCCTCAATTGCCGACCTAACGAGATTCAATTTCTTCCTAAACTTTTATCTTTTACCAGTCGCTTACTCGATCACAGGTTTTACTTTCTCATACATATTCTCCCATTCCTCCCAATTATTTCTTGATTACGTCTCTCGAGATATTGCAGTAGAAAAGATGAGCGAAGGATGGATTGTATTGAACTCGAGAAATAATGTTGTCGATTGCAACCCGGCAGCCGAGAAAGCACTTGGTCTCTTGCGGGATCAGCTCTGCGGCCAATCTATTGAAAAGATGCCAGGCGATTGGCAAAACATTATCAAGCACGATAGAAAAAATAAATGGATGGTGATAAAAAAGAGTATAAAAATGCGAGATGGCTTGCATTTATTTAATATTGGTAGCTCTCTCTTGACCGGTCAGTCTGGAGATCATATTGGGCAAGTTCTTATCTTGCGCGATATCACCGGTCACAGAAAGGCTGATGAATCCAGGCGACAGTCATATGAAACATTATTAAGTCAACTTCGCGCGATTTCTAATGCGGCCAGCCTGACACTGAACTTGAGTGATTTCTTGGCAGCATCTATTCATCAATTAGTAAATTCATTTCATAGCCAATCTGGGGTAATTTTTCTCCTAGATGATAATGCAATTGAATCTGGTATGCGCAGGCTTTCAACAACCGCTCATCATGGTCTTACAGACCAAGCAATTGACAGCTTAGCTTCTCTTGAATCATCAAACAACCTCGTAGCATGGATTCTTGAACAAAATGAACCACATTCGATATCCGATGTTGGTTCTGTTCAGCGTGTTCCTGAGTTAATCAAGCAACTAGGCTGTGCAACTCTTTTGTCGGTACCGATAATGACAGAAGATCAGGTCATGGGCGTGATATGTTTGTTGCGGAAAGAAGAACGATTCAATTATTATGAAATCACAAATATGGCTACGATATCTGAGGAAATTGCCACATTTATCCGGGGCGAGCGCCAGCGCCAATCGGTGATAGCCTTGGCAGAACGTCAGCGATTAGTGCGCGATCTTCATGATTCAATTTCACATAATCTCTATGGGGTGGTCGCATTGACCGAGGCAGCAAAAGCCGGATTGGAGGCTAGACCCTTAGAGAGTCAAGCCGAGGTTTTATCACGAATCGGTGAAACTGCGCGGCTCGCCGTCAAGGAGATGCGCCTCTTCCTCCATGAGTTGCAACCAGCCGATCTTGTACAAGAAGGCCTTGTTCCAGCCCTACATCAGCGCTTGGAAGCTGTTGAAGGCCGCTCAAATGTCAAAGCAGTGTTAATAACAGACTATGATGGCTCCCTACCCCTAAGAAAAGAAGTGATGGTGTATTATATAGTTCAAGAGGCCCTGAATAATGTTCTAAGACACTCCCAAGCTAAATCCGTGACTGTGAAATTGAAACAGAAAAAGGGAAATGTCATACTTGAGATTGAGGACTTCGGATGCGGTTTTGATCCTGCACAAATAGGCAACGAAGGTATGGGATTACGGAACATGCGAGAAAGAGCAACTCTTGCTGGCGGCAAATTTGAGGTAATATCAAGCCCAGGGAAAGGAACAAGGGTCATTGTAGCTATTCAGAGGGGAGAGAATTAAGCAAAGAAAATCTCGCTTCGCTGGATTGATGATCGATTGCGGTTTATGAAGAATTTATGCACAGATGAACTTCAATTGGCAAATCGCACTCAATCCGCCCTCTCCGCTTTTTTGAACGACCTTGTTGCAGAGTACTATTCCCATGAATATCCACAGATTGTACAAATGTATTTCTTTTTCGGTTTCCAAATGGATGTTCCGGTGCGGAAAAGATAGATCGTCCAAAGCCCAAATGTAATCATAAGCAACAAGGAATTAAGAATGGCTAATTTCCAATTGATTGGATATCTCTCCACCGCTTGATAACGCATGCAGTTGGGACAGCGAAGCTGACGAGCCGATTTACTCAATCCAATGAGGATGGGTTTGGACTTATTTACGGGTGTTTGGGTTGATTGGGCTAAGGTATTACATTGTGAGTGATGAACAATATCGGTAAGGCCAATCTCCGGGCTTGGGGATTCGGAAGGTAGTTTAGTTTCTAAGAGATCTTCTTGATGAATGTGCATCGATGCAGTTTCAGCAGACGATCTTATCTTGGGAGTATCAGTTTTTTCACGGAGATATTTACAATAATCATGGACGCGTTGATTTTGGGGGTTGAAAGCCAAGAATTTATACAAAACCCTGATGCGTTCTTGGGTAGAGGGGAAAGTGTTAGCATACCAAATCCAGGCTAACTCATTTTGTGGGTCTTCTTTCGTGATCGCTTCGAGAAGCTCCCTCGCACTTGTTTTTTCGCCAGACATATATAAATTCAAAGCTAACCCGAGATGGTTCTTAAGGGCCCCGTTTTTCTCTGAATTGTGGAACTTTGTCTCTGATTGTGCTGGCTCGAGAGCCATTTGATCTAGAAACGACAATTGAAACGGAGGAACATCTAAAGATCCAGAAGGAGAGGCCGCGATGGGTCGTGCAGGGGTTGACAAGCTTGGAGGACTGAGAGGGTTTCCTTCAGCACCGCAGAAGGGGCAGATGAGGTAGGTATTGGGGATGATGTTGGCGCAATTTGGGCAATTGTATTTGTTGTCAGGAAAAGTGCTATCTGCGATTGTGTTTCCTCCCTCGACGATGTTTCCGGTGAGCGATTCACACAAGTATCTTATACGTTGATCTTCGGGATTCCGTTTGCAGAACTCCTCTATGGTTTGAATACGTTCCTGGAGAGTGGGAGAGGTATGTGCATACCATATCCAAGCCAGCTCGTCGGATGGATTCTCTTTTACGATAAGCTGAAGCAACTCCCTAACGGCTTTCTTATCGCCAGTCTGGGCCAGTTCAATGGCGATTTCGAGCAGCTCGGTGGATATATATTTTCCTGTGGGATTAGAAGATGACGCGCCACTGGTCATATAATGATTGTATCTTATTATCTATCTTGAAACAACAATTCAGCAGAAAAAAACATCGAACTGAGATCAAGCAGTAATGATAACCTCTCGACTTAGAAACGAGATGTGAATGCAGGCATGAAATGGTAATGTCAATAGCACAATCGTGAGAAAGTGATGGCGCAGAATATTATGGATAGCTATCGCCTCTGGATTGAAGATTGTACCAGATGAGAAATTGCGAGTCTAAATCCCTAATGACACTTTCAAGTTTGTATTGATCCATCGGGTTTATCTCTAAGGGGAATAAATAGCGGTCATTAATACCCCTCCTCCAATATATAAAAAGGAATACATTTGGCGGATACTAATGACCTAAGCTCCATATATAGGGGGCAAAATCTCTTATTAAAAAAGCATCTTTATAGGATTTTATCCGGAGGGCGATCTGTTTATAATGATTGTAGATATGCGGACATAAAATCTGGAATGTCGTGCACCAGGGCCAGCGCAGTAGACAACAAAACCGTCACACTTAGCCCCAACAACACCCTGGTTAGGAAGGATCCAAATGTTTATAGGCCAATACCACCGTGCGATCAATGATGAAAGCCGCTTGACGATCCCGGCAGGCTTTCGTGAACGTCTCTCCGGCGGCGCGTTCGTTACGCAGGGGTTCGACCGCAACCTGTGGGTGCTCACCGCGCAGGCATTCCAAGAGATCTACCGGCGGGTCACCGCGATGAACCTGGCGGACCCCCTGGCGCGTCTCCTGCTGCGTATGATTCTCGGCGCTGCCTCCGAATTGGAGATGGACGAGGCTGGCTGCATTTTCGTCCCGCAAAACCTGCGCGAGTTCGCAAACCTGAACGGCGAGGCGGTCCTGGTCGGGCAGGGCGATTACTTCGAGGTCTGGTCGCCAGCGCATTGGCACGAGCAGGAAACGCAATTGCAGGATGCTGAAACCAATTCTCAACGCTTCGTCATGCTCGACCTCGCCGTGGGTTGAGATGATCCGATCGCGCGCTGACCTGCGGCGCATCCTTATTCAGTGCCCAACAGTCATGTTGTGCGAAATTGTCAGCTTTTTATAAGAGGAAATTATGAGCAAATTCGAGTACTTCCTGGCTACAGATTTCGACCGTGCCTGGCTTAATTTCGAACTTGATTTGCCCCTCAAGCCCGGTGAAAATGGGGAACCCAACCCATTCTATATCAACCGGCCTGGCAACCCGATCGCCGAGTTAGAAGACGCCTTGCTGGCGCCCTTCTATCGCCCGCCGAAGTTCTTCTTCTCCGGGCACCGCGGCTGCGGGAAATCAACCGAACTGCTTCACCTGATGTCCAATCCAGAGATCCAGAAAAAATATTGGCCGATCAACTTCACCATCCGCGAGGAAGCAGACATCATTGATCTGGATTTTCGGGATGTGTTGCTCGCCGTCGGCGGTCGCATGTTCCGCGATTATCGGAAAAGAGGAGGTCAACTGCCCGAACAATTGCTCAAAGAGCTGAATAGCTGGAGGGGAAAAGTCGAAGAAGAAGTAAGGACGATTTCCGGTCGCCCATTGGAGTTCGAATTCGGCGCGGCAGTGGATGCCTTCTTCGCCAATGCGGGGTTGAAGATGAAACTGGAACCCAAGACGCGCGCCGAACTACGTCAGGTGTTCGAAAGGGATATCACCGGCTTGATTGCAGTCATCAATAACATTGCTGCGGCCATTTATAGCAAAGAGAGGCGCATCCCACTCATCCTCATTGACGACCTGGATAAGCCCAATCTGGAAGAAGCCAGGGCGATCTTTCATGATCGCCGCGAGATAATGATGCAGCCCATTTGCGCCATTGTCTATACCGTCTCTAGCGCTTTATTCTACAGCAAGGATTTCGACGCCATCCGCGATCAGGCCTACTTCTTGCCCAATATCATGCTGCACCCTCCCCAAAAACCCGATGAGCAGGACCAAGAAGGATACGATACGCTGCGCAGCTTCGCACATCTGCGGATGAACTCCAATCTCATTGCCCCCCTGGCGCTGGAGGATGCAATTACTTACAGCGGCGGCGTTTTCCGGGAAATGGCGCGCATTATGCGCACGGCCATCGGGCGGGCCAGGCGGCGCAAGGCTGACAAAGTCGAGAGTAGCGATGTGGAAGCGGCAACCACGGAGATCCGCAATGAGTACCGGCGCATTTTGGATAAGGATGACCTGGAAATCTTGAGAACGGTCAACGAAAACAACCGCCTCGAGTACAACGACCGGTTGAGGCCGCTGCTGCAACTATTGGCCTTGCTGGAGTATCGAAATGGCGAAAACTGGTGTGATGTTCATCCCGTTCTGAGGAAAATATTAAATGAATAACACATATCAAGACATCCGTGTCGAATACCAGGATGTTGAGCCTTTCGAGGATCGGGTGGATATCCTCTTTAGGGAACTGGAACTGGCGATCAAGTGGCAGCGGCCATCCATTCTGCTGGCGGTTTATGACTCGGAGTATGTGCACGCAGACGCCAAAACCATGCTAAAGAATAGATTGATAGACATAGCACAGAATATCCATCATTTCCAGATCTCCAATGATGAAAATTCGGATATCCCTTTATACCTTTCGGAGATCGCTGACCTGGACAAGACGGTCTTCTTTATCGAGGGTCTAAGATTGGGAGGCGATAAGGATGGGACCAGGGCATTTCGGGCGCTCAGCATCGGTCGGGAACACTTTATTGATATGCGGATTCGCGCTGTCTTCTGGTTGACAGAGAATGAGGCTAATGACCTGGCTCACTACGCCCCAGACTTTTGGGCTTATCGCCACCGGGTCATCGAGTTCGTCGAGCCGCCAACGCCTGAACAGATCTCGCTTCGCGCCTTGGAAGCGACCTGGCAAGGCATTGGCGAATATGCGGAACCCCTCGACGATATTGACGCAAAAATCGCCCTGCGGGATGCGATGCTGAACGAATTGCCCGAAGGGGACGAATCCATTGCCATACGCGGGAACCTGCTGTTTGCATTGGGTGTATTGCATTGGCGAAGAGGGGATTACGAAAAAGCTTTCCGGTTCTTACAAACCACCCTGGAGATCGCCGCCTACACTCAAGATAAATGGTTCGAAGCGGTCGGTTTTAATGCGGTCGCGCTCGTGAACACGACTCTGGGGAAAGTTGATGAGGCCATCGAGTTATTGAAACAAGCTGCTGCTATCGCTCCTTACCAGGCATTTCCCTGGAATAACCTGGGAAATCTTTACAGCCAGCTCGACCGCGACGAGGAAGCCATCGCTACCCTCGAAAAAGCAATCGAGCTCAATCCTTTGGATGCCATCAGTTGGAATGGGTTAGGAAATGTATATCATAAATTGGGGCGCAGTGAAGACGCAATCGCTACATACCAAAAGGCAATCGAATGTGACCCCAACTGCGCCTACCCCTGGATCGGTTTAGGAGAGGTGTTTGCAAACTCAGAACGCATCGAGGAGGCCATAGGCGCCTTTCGAAAGGCGATCGAGATCAATGCGCGCATCGTCCATCCCTGGATCAACTTGGGGAACATCTTCGAAAAGCAAAAACGCAGCGAAGAGGCCATCCAAGCATACCAAAAAGCTTTTGAAATTGACCCCAATAACGCCCTCCTCTGGAACGAGCAGGGGAATGTCTACCTTAATGCAGGCGCATACGATGAAGCTATAAACGCTTACAATAAAGCCATCGAGCAAGATCACGGATTCGGTTGGCCGTATTGTAATTTGGCTTTCGCTTACTCACATCAAGGAAAATACGAAGAAGCGATCCCGCTCTATCAAAAAAGCATAGAGTTACTCAGCAACAACAAGGATAAAGCTGTCGCGTGGAATCGGCTCGGTCAC
>Ga0315291_10008185_pt1 | contig 12856 bp, 15 predicted proteins | sample YL17G12_20_MG_FD_203070 | JGI IMG/M metagenome (GOLD analysis project Ga0315291, IMG submission 203070) | Sediment microbial communities from Yellowstone Lake, YNP, Wyoming, USA - YL17G12_20 | ecosystem: Environmental > Aquatic > Freshwater > Lake > Sediment | place: USA: Wyoming | collected... | reverse complement strand
TCCACGGAAGGGCAGCGCCCCTCGTCACGATAACTATAATTAATAAAAAATCCTTTAAATATCTACGAATTTAAGATATTATAAATAAAGATATGGGCGAAAAGACCAGAAAAAAACGGGGCTATCAAACAAGGTTCAGTTTCGGGTCAACTTCGGCGATCATCACAAATCTGGGGCTGATGGCCGGGCTTCACTCCGGGGTGAACGCGAAACTGAGCATAATCAGCGGCATTCTTGTCGTCGCCCTTGCTGACAACATATCCGATTCCTTCGGGATCCACATATTCCAGGAATCACAGCATGTGAGCAAAATGGAAATATGGATGTCCACCTTGTCGAATTTCCTTACCAGGATATTCGTGTCGCTTGCTTTCATTCTGCTGATGATATTGCTGCCGCTTAACCCGGCGGTCATATCATCGATCATCCTGGGCCTGGTCCTTCTTGCTTTCATCAGCTATGTCATCGCGAAAGATGAGGAGAAAAATCCATTTCTGCCGGTCCTTACGCACATTTTAATAGCTGTTACGGTCATAATATTAAGCAATCTTGTCGGGGGTTTCGTTCTCGGCAAATTCTGAACCGGCTATAGTTAAAATGAAAAAGTTAATCTTTTCTTTGATCATTATTTCTTCGATATGTTTTGCCGCCGTCAGTCCGGCATTGATTCCCTGTTCATATTAATGTAGAATTGGCGGCTCGCGAGGTGATAAATGCTTTCAATTATCGTCCCAACTTATAACGAGAGCAGGAATATAGAAGAGCTTTTAACGCGGATCTTTACCGCTCTGAAGCCAAATTACACCCCTTATGAAGTGCTCGTTGTTGATGACAATTCCCCGGACGGAACAGCTCAGATAGCGGAGGCGCTGAAATCTAAATTCGACCTCAGGGTCGTGAAAAGGCCCCGCAAGATAGGCCTGGCATCAGCGGTTTTGAACGGCGTGAAACTTGCTACCGGTGACATCATCTGCGTTATGGACGCGGACCTGAGCCACCCACCGGAAGCGATACCGGAAATGTACAAAGCGATATCAACGGGCGACATTGATATCGTGATCGGGAGCAGGTGCGTTGAAGGAGGAGGGGCAACGAACTGGCCGTTGTACAGGCGGCTTGGCTCGGAATTCGCGCAATTACTGGCAAGGCCGGTAACGCGTGTGAACGACAATACTTCCGGTTTTTTCATGATAAAGAGAAGTGTTCTTGAAGGGGCTGACATAAACCCCATAGGCTTCAAGATTTTGCTTGAGATACTCGCAAAGGGCAACTATTCCAGGGTAGCGGAGGTCCCCATAGTGTTCAATGATCGTGAAGGCGGAAAGAGCAAGCTGGGCATGAAGCAGACCTTTGAGTATTTAAAGCAACTGGGGCTCATATATTACGGGATGTTCACGGGCAAAATAAAAAGGAGGGATAAAATTGGTTAATTTTGTATTATTGTTCATTTCGATATCGTTCGCGATCGTCGCCCAGATCCTGATGAAGCACGGCATGATAATGTTCGGCTCATTCCCCGTCTCCCAGCTCCTGGCCAAAATGATCCCGATGGTCTTCCAACCCTATGTATTCCTCGGCATACTTTTGTTCGGCGTTAGTTCTATCTTCTGGCTGGCCGTCATTTCCCGCATAGACCTTAGCATGGCATATCCCCTCGTGAGCGTTGCTTACATCGTGATAGCGCTGTATTCTTATTTCGTGTTTAAAGAGGACGTTTCGCCGATAAGGTGGCTGGGGATAATCACCATTTGCCTGGGTGTGTTCTTGGTCTCAAGAAGCTGACCTGCCTAGCGTCAAGGCTGGTCAGTCTTTCTTGTAATACTTCGTGAAGTCTTCCGGCTTTAGGTTGTCGACGAATTCCTTGAATTTCTTCGTCTCTTCCGCGTCCTTCTCCGCGTTAACAAGCTTTGCCTGCATCATTACCACTTCGGAAACAAATATGGGCGCCGAAGCGCGTATCGCGAGGGCTATCGCGTCACTGGGCCTTGAGTCTATGGACAGCTTTTCCCCTTTTTCCTTTTCGATCTCTATGACCGCATAGAACGTGCCTTCCTTAACGTCATTTATTACGATTTTTACCACCTTGGCATTGAACTTGTCGATCACGGATTTGATCAGGTCATGGGTCATAGGACGCGGAGGATGCAGTCCCTGCATTTCCATCGCGATGGATGCAGCCTCGAAAATGCCTATCCATATGGGAAGGAAATTCATTTCCTCGTGGTCCCTGAGGAGCACCAAAGGGGAGAGGTTCCTCGGGTCGAATCCAAGCCCGCCTACTTCCATCTGGATCATTTACTTTTTTCCCTTTATGGTCTCGGCGAGTTTCTTGAAGGATCCCTTGTCGTTCACGGCCATTTCAGCGAGCATTTTCCTGTCGATCAATATCTTCGCTTTCTTTAAGCCGTTCATTAACCTTCCGTAGGTCAAGCCAAATTCCCTTGCCGCGGCGTTTATCCTGGTTATCCAGAGTGATCTAAAGTCGCCCTTGCGTTTCCTCCTGTGGGCCGTGGCGTAGGACATCGCCCTTATCACGGCCTGATGCGACGGCCTGAATAATTTGGATAACGAGCCTCGGAAACCCTTAGCTCTCTTAAGTAGCTTCTTTCTTCTCCTTCGCGCGACAAAACCTCTTTTTACCCTGACCATTTAACTCCTCCCATCATGTGCCTGATCCTGTCCTTGTCGGAAGCGGAAACCTCCACGCGCTTCCCCAGCTTTCTCTTGACGGACTTCGACTTGTGCTCGAGCAGGTGCTTCTTCCTCGCCCTGTACCTGAATATCCTTCCGGATTTCCGTATTTTGAACCTTTTTGCGGCGGCTTTTCTTGTTTTTATTTTCGGCACATGAGCCTCTTTCTATCCCATTAATAAGGATTATTTCGGAACAAGGAGCATGAAATAAAGCTTGCCTTCCAGTTTCGGCCTCATCTCCGGCGATCCGCAAGCTGACACGTCACTTATAAGGCGCTGCAACACTTTCTCTCCAAGCTCCGGATGCGTCACTTCTCTTCCTTTGAACCGGAGGGAGATCTTGACCTTATGCCCTTTCTTCAAAAAATCAACAGTCTTGTTAAAAACTACTTGATAATCGTGTTCACCGATCTTTGATGAAAGCTTGAGTTCCTTGAGCGTCGTGGCTTTTTGCTTTTTCCGGGCCTCTTTTTCCTGCTTCATCGTCTCATACTTCATTTTCCCGAAATCAGCTATTTTGCAAACTGGATTTTTATCGTCCGCCGCCACCAGTATCAGGTCGTATCCGCCCTCCCTTGCGATCCGAATGGCTTCGTCCCTTGACATTATCCCGAGCTGTTTTCCGTCCACATCAATGACCCTGATCTCTCCCGGACGGATCCTCTCGTTTATTATGTAATTTTTTATCTTCTCACTCCTCCTTAAAGCCAGATAATTATATATACATTTGCTATTTCTTGCCAGCTATTTCTTCTTTGATGGACGAGATGAACTCATCCAGCTTCGCGGCGCCCAGGTCGCCTTTGTGCCTGGCCCTTACCGAGACGGAATTCGATTCCATTTCCTTGTCCCCCAGGATCATCATGTACGGGGTCTTTTGCATTTCCGCTTCCCTTATCTTGTGCCCGATCTTTTCCCTTCGGTCGTCTATTTCCACCCTGATGCCACTCTCAAAAAGCTCGTCTTTTACTTTTTTGGAGTATTCAAGGTGCCGGTCCGCTATCGGCAGGACCGCGACCTGCACGGGAGAAAGCCATACAGGGAATGCACCCGCGTAATGTTCGATCAAAGCCCCAATGAACCGCTCCATGCTTCCCAGCACGACCCGGTGGATCATGGCGGGCCTGTGCTCCTTTCCGTCCTCTCCGGTGTATGTCAGGTCAAACCTCTCCGGCAGGTTAAAATCCACCTGTATCGTCGGTCCCTGCCAGAGCCGCCCGATCGCGTCTCTCAACTTGATGTCGATCTTCGGACCGTAGAAAACTCCGGCGCCCTCATCGATCTTGTATGTTTCACCCTTTGACTTGAGCGCGTTGATCAGGGCGTCGGTCGCGTGCTCCCAGTTCTCTTTTGTTCCGACGAATTTTTCCGGCCTTGTCGATAGATCGATCTCGTATTCAAAACCGAATACCTTCATCATGTCGAAAGCGAAATCGATCACTTTTATTATTTCATCCTTCAATTGCTTGTGAGTGCAGAAAATATGCGCATCGTCCTGCGTGAATCCCCGCACCCTGAGCAGGCCGTGGAGGACCCCCGATTTTTCATGCCGGTAGACCGTGCCGAGCTCAAAATATCTTATCGGCAGGTCGCGGTAGCTTCTCAGCTTTCTCTTGAATATCAAGATATGCCCGGGGCAGTTCATCGGCTTTACGACGTAATCCTGCTCCTCTATTTTCATGGAATACATGAATTCCCTGTAATACTCAAAATGCCCGGATCTATGCCAGAGATCCGCTTTGGCGATGTGGGGGATAATTACAGTTTCATATCCACGCTTTCTGTGCTCGTCCTTCAAGAAGTTCTCGATAGTTTCTTTTAATACCGCGCCTTTCGGGTAATAATAAACGAGGCCCGCTCCCGCCTCTTCCTGGAAAATATTGAAAAGGTCAAGCTGCTTGCCCAGTTTCCTGTGGTCGCGCCTCTCGGCTTCTTCAAGGAATTTAAGGTGGGCATCAAGTTCTTTTTGGGATTCAAAAGCGGTCCCGTATATCCTCTGGAGCATCTTGTTCTTTTCAGATCCTCTCCAGTAAGCCCCGGCTATCGATAAAAGCTTGAAAGCCTTTATTTCCTTGGTCGACTTGATATGGGGGCCGCGGCAAAGGTCAAGGAAGTTCCCGTTCTTGTACAAGGTCACTTTTTCGTCGAGTATCTCATTTAAAATTTCGACCTTATATATTTCTCCCGCCTTCTTCATCTGCTTTGTCGCTTCCGCCCTGCTTATTTCCTGCCGCTCGAACTTTTCGCCGCGTCCGATTATCTCTTTCATCTTCTCCTCGATCTTGGGCAGGTCTTCTTCCGTCAGCTTGTGGGGCATGTCAAGATCATAATAGAACCCGGTCTCGATCGACGGGCCTATTGCGAGCAGGACATCGGGGAAGAGCTCTTTAACGGCTTCTGCCATTACGTGCGATGTTGAATGACGAAGTGTTTCAAGATTAGGCGATTCTGCCAATGTATCTCCTTAGTTCAGGCTCAGCGGAAGTTTTGACATCATAAGCGGGACGTTTATCGGGCCGTTGGAAGATATTTTCAGGGACAGGTCCTTAAAAGTTTCCTTAAGGCTCGCTTTGATATTGCCAGCCACCATTGCGGAAATCTTGTCTATCATGGCATCAAGCGCTTCTTCAACGGTATTGCCTTTGCTTTCGCAGTTCGGAAAGTTGGGGCAAATGACGACGAAATTCCCGTCTTTTTCAGGTTTCACTATAATATCCAGGTTCATGGGTGAATTATACCATTTACGCTCATGCCACGCTAGTTATTATCTCTTTTTTTGCCCACTGATCGGCCGCCAGGATGTCTTCAAGGGTCGGCTCGCTTGTGTTGAAATGCTTGTCCATTGCCTGTTTTACCAGCACGGGAATATCCGTGAACTTTATGCGCCCCTCAAGGAACAACCTTACCGCTTCGCTGTTAGCGGCGTTGAGCACCGCGGGGAGCGTCCCGCCCCGCTTTCCGGCCATGTAGGCGTATTCCAGGCACGGGAACCTTTCCTTGTCCCAGGCCGCAAAAGAAAGGGTCCCGATCTTTGCAAGGTTCATCAGTTCGAACTTGTTCTGCGATCTTTCTTTATCAAGGAGCGCGTACTGTATGGGGATCCTCATGTCGGGGGCGGACATCTGGGCCAGAAAAGAGCCGTCAACGAATTCGATAAAAGAGTGGACAATGCTCTGGGGATGCATAACAACGTCGATCTTTGAATAATCCAGCCCGAAGAGGTGGTGAGCCTCTATTACCTCAAAACCCTTGTTCATTAAAGTGGCGGAATCCACGGAGATCTTCTCGCCCATGCGCCAGTTCGGGTGCGCCAGTGCCTCGCTGACCGTGACCCTGGAAAGCTTTTCTTTTGGCAGCTCCAGAAATGGTCCGCCCGAGGCGGGCAGGATGACCCTTTTTATCTTTGAGAGGTCCTCGCCTTTCAGGCACTGGGCAATGCCGGAGTGTTCGCTGTCTATGGGAACAAGGCTTATTTTCTTTCTTGCTGCTTCCTTCATTATTATGTCGCCGGCGGCAACAAGGACTTCCTTGCTTGCAAGGGCTATGTTCTTCCTGAGCTTGATCGCTTCGAATGTCGGGATTATTCCGGCCGAGCCTGGGACGGCAACTACCACGGTATCCACATCCTTATGGGTTGAAACCTTTACAAGGCCTTCACTGCCGAAATAAATGACGGTCTGCGTTTTGCCGAGTTTTTTCTGCAGGGTTTCCGCAGATGCTTCCGTGTCGACCGAGACTATTTTCGGGGAGAATTTCTTGATCTGTTCGGCAAGGACGTTCAGTTTGTCCTTGGCGGCAAGGCCGATGATGCTGAACTTATTCGGAAAAGAGGAGATAACTTCCAGGGTCTGGAGGCCGATAGAACCGGTCGAGCCTAAAACAGAAATATTCTTTCTCAATTCTTTTTCAGCCAGCTCATCATCTTGCGGAGTTCTGCGCCCACTTTTTCTATCAGGTGTTCCCTGTCGCGTTTCATCAGGGCATTGAAGACCGGCCTTCCCGCTTGGTTCTCGGATATCCATTCCTTCGCGAACGCGCCGTTCTGTATCCTGCTTAGCGCATACTGCATCCTTGCCTTTACCGAATCATCGATAATATACGGCCCAACCGTTATATCCCCGTATTTTGCCGTATTGCTGATAGCATCCCTCATGCCTGCGATGCCTTTTTCATACATAAGGTCCACGATCAATTTCAACTCGTGCATGCATTCGAAGTACGCGATCTCCGGCTGGTAGCCCGCATTAACGAGTATCTCGAAGCCGGCCTTGACCAGCGATGTCGTTCCGCCGCAGAGGACGCACTGTTCGCCGAAAAGGTCCGTTTCAGTCTCTTCCTTGAAAGTTGTCTCAAGAACGCCGGCTCTTGTGGCGCCTATACCTTTTGCATAAGCAAGCGCGGCTTCTTTCGCTTTTCCGGAAGGGTTCTGCTGGACGGCAAATATCGCCGGCACGCCGCTTCCTTCCGTATAAAGTTTTCTGACAAGCGGTCCGGGTCCTTTTGGAGCGACCATGATAACATCAACATCAGTAGGCGGGAGGATCTGGCTGAAATGTATGTTGAAACCGTGAGAGAACATCAGGGTCTTTCCCTTTGTCATGTTCTTTACGATAGATTGCTTGTAGACCCCTGCCTGAAGCTCATCGGGCACCAGCATTTGTATGATATCCGCTTTCTTTGACGCCTCTTCCGCGGACATGGGGCTGAAGCCGTCCTTCTTGGCCCGCCCCCAGTTAGGGCTTCCTTCAACCTCCGCGACGATAACATTAAGGCCGCTGTCCTTTAAATTGAAACCCTGGGCGCCGCCCTGGGACCCATAACCTATCATCGCTATCGTCTTACCTTTCAAAACTCCCAGGTCCGCATCTTTGTCATAATATACCTTTGCCATCTTAACTCCTCCTTCTCCTTTTATTCAGTCCGCACCATAAATTGTCGCAGCTTGAGCAGGCTGTCATGCCGTGAATGAAGAACCAGCCCCAAAAGAGAGCGACAAAAACTGCCGCCAGCAGATAATCCTCATAGTACAGCAGGAACGGCACCGGGAACATTGCCACCAGAAGCCACAGGGAAGCGAGTATCGAATCATCCGGGTCAAGCGGACCCTCACGCCTTCCCTTGAAGAACCTCTTTGATATCGATCCGCCGAAAATATAGCATTCTTTCCCGTAATAGACGCACCTGGTGCAGTAAAGATACGTGTGAGCGAAAATAACGCCTGCCGAAAAAATAAAATAAATGTACGGCAAAAGATTGTTATGCACATACAGCGTAAATGTCCCGAATATCAAGCATATTGCAAGCCCGGGAACATTTACGAGGCGGTTAACGTCGCAGTTATTCATTTGATCCTCTTTGCAGGGCGATCTTCCCGGTCCTGACAAGTTCCTTTATGCCGAATTTTTTCAGAAGCTTTTCTATGCCGGCCACCTTACTTTCTTCCCCGGTCATCTCTATTGTGACCGCGCCCTCGCTTACATCAACGATCCTGCCCCTGAAAATATCGACGATCTCAATTATCTCGGGCCGGGTCTTTTCATTGCAGCTCACTTTTATCAGCATCAATTCTCTTTCCACCGCGACATCTTTCGGGATATCGAAAACCTTAATAACATCGATCAGCTTGTAAAGTTGTTTTGTTATCTGCTCCAGCACAAGGTCATCGCCGGAAGCGACGATAGTCATCCTTGATATCGTTTCGTCCTCGGTCATTCCTACCGCGAGGGATTCTATGTTATAGCCCCTCCGCGAGAAAAGCCCCGCCACCCTGGCCAGCACACCAGGTTTATTTTCAACCAGAACTGAGATCGTATGCTTCATTTTAGTCCACCAGCATTTCGTTTATCGCCTGTCCCGCAGGCACGAACGGGAAAACGTTCTCTTCCCTTGCGACCTTAAAATCGATGAGCGTCGGCCTGTCCTTTATTGCCAGGGATTCCTCGATGGCCGGCCTTACTTCCTCGATCTTTGTGACCCTGATGCCTTTTGCGCCGTATGCTTCTGCTATCTTCACGAGATCGGGATTTGCCTCAAGGTCAACCGATGAATACCTCTTTCCGTGGAGCAGCTCCTGCCACTGGCGCACCATCCCGAGGTATGCGTTGTCAAGCACAGCTATTTTTATCGGAAGCTTGTTGTTGACCGCGGTCGTCAGCTCCTGGATGTTCATCTGGATGCTTCCGTCGCCGGCGATGTCGAACACTATTTTGTCCGGGCATCCTACCTGTGCGCCGATGGCAGCAGGCATGCCGTATCCCATCGTTCCAAGCCCGCCGGACGATATCATTGTCCTCGGCTTCGTGAACCTGTAATACTGTGAAGCCCACATCTGGTTCTGTCCCACTTCGGTTGTTATGATCGCTTCACCTTTTGTGGCCTCATAGATCTGCTCAACTACATATTCCGGCTTGATCTCGTCCGTCTTTTTGTATGAGAGCGGGTATTTATTTTTCCATTCCTCGACTTGCGCAAGCCACGGAGCATGGTCATCCTTTGAAGGAACTTTTTCTATAAGCGCTTTAAGGACCGTCTTGACATCGCCCACGATGGGTATGTCTATCTTTACGTTCTTCCCGATCTCTGCAGGGTCGATATCTATATGTATGTGTTTAGCTTTAGGCGCAAATTTCTCGATATGGCCTGTTACGCGGTCATCGAACCTGGCGCCGATCGCGATAAGAAGGTCGCATTCCTGGATGGAATAATTCGCATACACCGTTCCGTGCATCCCCGGCATGCCAAGCGAAAGCTTGTGGGTTTCCGGGAAGCCTCCCTTTCCGAGAAGCGTAGTTGTTACCGGAATATTGCACTTGATCGCAAGTTCGGTCAGCTCTTTACTGGCGCCGGAAGAAATTACGCCTCCGCCCGAATATATCACAGGCCTTTTTGAGGCCTGGATAGCTTTTGCTGCCGCGGCTATCTGTTTCGGATGGCCTTCGTACTTCGGTTTATAGCTTGGGATATCGATCTTCTCGGGATATTTAAAATTCAGTTTTTTAAACTGGATGTCCTTCGGGATATCGATCAATACAGGGCCGGGTCTTCCTGTCCTCGCAATATAGAAAGCCTCCTTGAAGATGCGGGGAATATCCTTCTCGTCCTTTATCAGGTAGTTATGCTTGGTAATTGGTATTGTTATTCCGGTAATATCGGCTTCCTGGAATGAATCTCTTCCGAGAAGCGGCATTGCCACCTGGCCGGTTATTGCCACGATCGGGATCGAGTCCATGTAAGCCGTTGCTATGCCGGTCACAAGGTTGGTCGCTCCGGGACCTGAAGTTGCCACGCACACGCCGACCTGGCCCGTGGCCCGGGCAAAGCCATCAGCCGCATGCGCCGCACCCTGCTCATGGCGCACGAGGATGTGCTTTATCTCTTTTTCATAGTAAAGGGCGTCATAAAGAGGCAATACCGCACCGCCGGGGTATCCAAAAATCGTATGGACCCCTTCTTTTTTCAAACATTCAAGTATCGCCTGCGCGCCGGTCAATTCCATATTATTTAAGCACTGCTCCCGTGTTCGCCGAGGTCACGAACCTCGCGTATCTGGCAAGCCAGCCGGTCTTTACTTTCGGCTCCGGCATTTTCCACTCGGACCTTCTTTTTGCGAGCTCCGCTTCGGAAAGTCTCACGTTTATTTTTCTTGCGGGAATGTCGATCTCGATCATGTCGCCGTCCTTGAGAAGGGCGATCGGGCCGCCTTCCATCGCTTCGGGCGAAATATGTCCGATGCACGGGCCCTGCGTCCCGCCGGAGAACCTGCCGTCCGTTATCAATGCCACGGAATCGGATAATCCCATGCCGGTCAACGCGGAAGTGGGAGAGAGCATCTCCCTCATCCCCGGCCCGCCTTTCGGCCCTTCATATCTTATGACCACAACATCCCCCGCTTTGACCTTCCTGTCCATTATGGCCTTCATTGCGTCTTCCTCGCAGTTGAATACCTTGGCGCTCCCGCTGATCCTCTGCGCCTTTTCAGAAACCGCCGTCTGCTTCACGACAGAGCCGTCCGGCGCAATATTGCCTTTAAGGACGGCGATCCCGCCTTCCTTGTGGAAAGCATTGTCAAGACTTCGGATAACGTTCGGATCGAAGATCACTCCGTCCTTTGCGATATCTTTTATGTTCCTGCCGTTCACTGTTTCAGCGCCGAGGAGCTTGTCTTTCAGCGAATGGAGGACTCCGGGGACGCCTCCGGCATATTCAAGATCTTCCATGAAAAATTCCCCTGAGGGGCGTAAGCTTGTGATGTGCGGAGTTTCCCTGCTCATCAAGTCAAAATCATCCATACTCAATTCGATGCCCACCTCATGCGAGATCGCCGGCAAGTGAAGCGCGGTATTTGATGATCCACCGATCGCCATGTCCACCCTCATGGCATTGATAAATGCGTTCTTTGTCATGATCTTTCTCGGGCTCATGTCCTCTTTGACCAAGGCCACGATCCTCTCTCCCGAAGCATAGGCGATCCTTTTTTTCTTTGCGGATACGGCAAGAGATGTCCCGCATCCCGTAAGCGACATGCCAAGAGCTTCGGACAAACATGACATCGTGTTGGCAGTGTAAAGCCCGGCGCATGATCCCGGTCCGGGGCAGGCGTTCTCTTCCAGACAGTTCAATTCGGCTTCGGTCATCTTCCCTGCCCTTACCGCTCCCGCCGCCTCGAAAGTATCCTTTACCAGGTCGAGCTTCCTCATTTTGTAGCGGCCGGTGAGCATCGGGCCTGCGGTCACTATGATAGTCGGGATATTCAGCCTTCCGGCTGCCATAAGCATGCCGGGAGTTATCTTGTCACAGGCGGTCAACATCACGAGCCCGTCAAGCTTGTGAGCTTCCGCTATCGATTCGATCTCATCGGCTATCAGTTCCCTTGAAGGCAAAGAATAATTCATCCCGCTGTGTCCCATTGCAATGCCGTCGCATATCGCCGGGAGGCCGAAAATGAACGGTATTCCGCCGCCGGCCGATACGCCGTTCTCGACCGCCCTTTCAAATTCCCTCATCGTCACGTGCCCGGGCACAAGATCGGTGAAGCTTGATGCGATCCCGATGAAAGGCTTGTTCAAACCTTCTTTAGTGACGCCGGTCGCGTAAAGCAAAGCCCTGTTCCCCGCTCGCTCCAACCCCTTTTTTACCTGATTGCTTCTCATTAATAGTACCTCCCGATAAGGCGGTTATTATAGCATAAACTTTGAGATTTTCAGTGGGATTTTTGGATAAATATGCCGATATATATGTACTGGGGGATCAGGAAATCGGGAAATTAGGGAATTGGGATTCGTTTGGTCATTGGGATTTGGTCATTGGTCATTATTGCGGTAGCAATTGCTGGGTTGTTCGTGACTTGTTTAAAGATCGGTAGACTATCTTCTCTGATTAAGTTCGGAGAATCCTTATAAGTACTACTCTACTTTAACTAGACGGCAACCCAGTTTTTTTACTTTCCGATCATATTTTATCACATATCCCCAAAAAAATCAATTAGTAATTTTTAGCCCTCTCGTGATATAATCCAGCCATGCTAAGATATTTAACAGCAGGGGAATCACACGGAAAGGCGATAATCGCCATACTGGAAGGCATGCCTGCCAACATGAAGCTTTCCGCTTCCGACATAGACAGGGAGCTTGAGCGGAGGCAGGCAGGGTATGGCAGGGGCGGCCGCATGGCCGTAGAAAAGGATAAAGTTGAGATACTTTCCGGGGTGCGCCTCGGCAAAACACTTGGCAGCCCGATAGCATTGATGGTTGAGAACAAGGATTACGAGAACTGGAAGAAAATAATGCCCGTGGAGGAAGGCAAGAACATCTTCCTTGAGCCGGTTACCCAGCTTAGGCCGGGCCACGCCGATCTTACCGGCTGCCTTAAATACGACCAGCAGGACATAAGGAACATACTTGAGAGGGCGAGCGCCAGAGGCACCGTGTCCCTGGTGGCCGCAGGCGCGATCGCGAAAAAACTGCTTTCAGGATTTAAAATCTCGATCTTCAGCCATGTTGTGCAGATAGGCAACATAAAAGCTTCCATGGCCAGAGGGAACCATGAAGAACTTCACCGGTCAGCGGAAAGATCCGATCTTCGGTGCGCCGACGAAGGGGCCGCGGCTCAAATGAAAAAAGAGATAGATGCGGCAAAAGAAAAAGGGGACTCGGTCGGGGGGATAT
>Ga0315291_10008184_pt1 | contig 12857 bp, 10 predicted proteins | sample YL17G12_20_MG_FD_203070 | JGI IMG/M metagenome (GOLD analysis project Ga0315291, IMG submission 203070) | Sediment microbial communities from Yellowstone Lake, YNP, Wyoming, USA - YL17G12_20 | ecosystem: Environmental > Aquatic > Freshwater > Lake > Sediment | place: USA: Wyoming | collected... | reverse complement strand
CCAATTGGACAAGTTATGATACCTCAAACAGCGGTTTAGCCAGCGCCAATGTAAGCTCTATAGCCATCGATTCTCTCGGCAGAAAGTGGTTTGGTGGATGCTGTGAAGGACTGAGTATGTTCGATGGGGTTAACTGGGTTGTCTATGATACTTTAAACAGCGGATTGCCCAGCAATAATGTTGGGTCGATAGTTATCGATTCTTCTGGAAATCTCTGGATGTCAGCTGCGACAATAGAGACAGACCCCAAAGTTTTTCTGACCAAATTCGATGGAACTAACTGGTTTGTATATGACATTTCCGTCAATCAGCTTACAGATAACAATGTCACTGACATAGTCATTGATCGCTCTGGCAACAAATGGATTGGCACATACGAAAGAGGGTTATGCAGATTTAACGACAGCTCCTGGATGACTTATAACACTGAGAATAGTGGAATACCGAGGGATGATATAGGTTCTCTTGCCTTTGATACTTTCGGTAATCTATGGATTTTATTTGGAAGAGTGGTGAGCAAATTCGATGGAGTAAACTGGACCAATTACGATTCCACCAATAGTGCACTTCCTAATTGTTATGATTGTATTCAATATATAGCAATCGATAAAAATAATGTCAAATGGTTCGGGACTATGTTTGATGGACTGCTAAGATTTGATGACACAGGCTGGACAATCTATAATACCTCAAATAGCCCTTTACCTGATAACTGGGTTCTGAGCCTGGCTGTAGATTCATCCAATAGTTTATGGATAGGCACTATGGGGGTATTCCATCAGGGCTTATCTGGCTGGGTTTTAAAATTTGACGGAACCAACTGGACTGTTTATAACCCCTCAAATTCCGGACTACCCTGGAATATAGGCATCTGGGATTTAAGTGTTGATGCATTAAACCGAATCTGGATCGGAGCTTATTGGACTGGGCTAGTTGTGTTTGATGGTAGTGACTGGGCTACTTATAACACATATAACAGCGGCATCGGCTCCAATAATATTATAGATATAGGTATTGACCATTCAGTAAACATCTGGTGCGTAACCGAAGACCCCTGGGGCTTGAGCAAATTTGACGGTAGTAACTGGGTAGTCTATAATACAAAAAATAGCGGCTTAGCTTCCAATCTGGTTCAGTGTACAGCTATAGATACTAAAGGCAACAAATGGTTTGGAACTTTTGGCGCTGGAGTCTCTTTCTTAGGCACGCCCACAGCGGTTGAAGAAGAGCCCTATGATAATTTGCCAGAAGAATTTGCTTTAGGTCAAAACTATCCAAATCCCTTTAACCCTTCCACCACCATACCCTTCACCGTTTATGGTTCACAATTGATAGTTCATAGTCCCATCCACACCGCCCTGACTATATATAATATATTAGGACAAAAGGTGAGAGCTTTGGTGGATGAAGAAAAAGAAGCAGGGAACTATAATGTAATCTGGGATGGGAAGGATAACTCCGGTAAAGAAGTTGCAAGCGGAATTTATTTCTATCAGTTGAAAACTAAGGATTATACTGATACCAGAAAGATGGTTTTGTTAAGATAGTTTTTTGTAGGGGCGGGTTTCAAACCCGCCCCTACGTTTTGTAAGTCCTTTGTGGATTGTTTCCTCTTTTTAGAAATCAAATTTAATCAGATTGCTTTAATCCAAATTTCGTTCAGCCAGAAATTTTAAATTGCCTATCTTTTCATTTTACATTATATAGCAGTTATGAAAGACTCAATCTATTTTCTCTCCGACGCCCACTTAGGCTCAAATTCTCCGGAAAGGGAAAAACTGAAAGAAGAGAGACTCCTTCTATTTTTAGAGCAGATTAAAAAGGACTCTCAAGCATTATATATTTTAGGTGACCTGTTCGAGTTCTGGTTCGAATATAAAAATGTCATCCCCAAAGACCATTTTTCGATCTTAATTAAATTAAAAGAGCTGATAGATTCAGGAGTACCCATAACCTATCTGGTAGGGAATCACGACTTCTGGCTGGGCGATTTCCTGACCGAACAGATAGGAATAAAAATAGTTAAGCATCCACTTTCCTTAGAGCATCAAGGTAAAAATATCTATCTCATTCATGGAGATGGATTAGCCAAAAAAGATTTTGGATACCGGATTTTAAAAAATATCCTGAGAAATAAAATCAATATTTGGCTTTATCGACTTATACCATCCGATTTTGGTATCCCCTTCGCAAAAAAAGTTGCCTCTTACAGTCGAAACAAAACTCAATTCAGGGATAAAGAATTTCTTGAGGATTATCGAGAATTTGCTAAAGAGAAAATTAAGGAAGGGTATGATGCAGTGATAATCGGACACACCCACCAGCCCTGTTTTGAAGAACTGGATAAAGGTATTTATATAAATATAGGAGACTGGTTTGAACATTTCACCTACGGGAAATTAAGCGAGGGAAAATTTTATTTGTTAGAATTTAAAGAATAGCGTGTAGGGGCGACCAGTCGGGTCGCACTTGTATTCTCACAGAGCAGGCACGGAGGTTTGCCCTTACCTCACTTCCTCAAATTTTTCTTCAGATGTTCGATCAACCCCCCATCTTCCAAAATCCCCATAACTATTTCCGGCAGAGGTAAGAAAGGAATCTTTCCATTTTCAGTTATAATCTCCCCACTAAGATAATTTATGGTTATAATCTCCCCACCCTCAATCAAATCATAAGCGTCTTTAGATTGAACCAGGGCCAGACCCTGATTGATTGCATTCCTGAAAAATATTCTGGAAAAAGATTTAGCAATGATACAGGAAATCCCGGCATATTTCAGTGAAGTAGCCGCTTGCTCCCTGGAAGAGCCACACCCGAAATTTGACCCCGCTAAGATAATATCCCCTTTTTGAATTTTATTCGGGAAATCCTTATCATACCCCTCTAAGGCATGCTTAGCCATCTCCTGAGGGTCTAAAATGGGAAGACACTTCCCTGGATAAATCAAATCAGTATCTATATTATGCCCCAATTTCCAAACTCTTCCTTTAATCTCTTTTAACATCTTTTGCTGCTTTATCTTCTTAAAAACTCCCTCGGGTCTGAAATTTCACCTTTGATAGCTGAGGCAGCCGCGGTTGCCGGACTGGCTAAATAAACTTCTGACTCAGCAGACCCCATCCTGCCTTTGAAATTACGATTAGTTGTCGCCAGACATTTTTCACCCTTGGCTAATATTCCCTGATGAGCGCCCAAACAGGGCCCACATCCTGGATTCAGCACTACACAGTTAGCCTCTAAAAAAGTTTTGATATACCCTTTTTTCAAAGCTTGTAAATAAATCGATTTTGAGCCAGGTAAAACCAGCATTCTGGTATTTGGATGAACCTTTTTACCTTTTAGTATCCTGGCTGAAATCTCCAGGTCATCTATTCTGCCATTAGTGCAGGAACCTAATAAAACCTGATCTATCTTTATCCCTTTAACCTCATTTATCGACTTTACATTATCAACATTATGAGGACAGGCAACCTGTGGTTCTAATTTGTCAAGCTCAAATTCATATTCATTTTCATAAATAGCGTTCTGGTCCGCATAAATCGGATGATAAGCTTTTTTAGCTCTATTGTTAAGATATTTTTTGGTGATCTTATCAAACGGGATAATTGCAAATTTCCCGCCCATCTCCATCGAAAGATTGGTTAAGGTAAACCTTTCAGAAACAGACATATTCTCAACTGTATCCCCATAGAACTCTACTGACTTATAATTTGCTCCTTCAACTGTCAATTTCCCGATTATATAAAGGATTACATCTTTAGCATATACCCCCAAAGGAAGTCTGCCGAAGAGATTTAATTTAATACTTTCCGGAACCCTTAACCAGATTTTACCAGTTGCCCAGACTGCTGCCATTTCAGTTGCTCCAATGCCGGTTGATAAAGCACCCAGACAGCCATAAGAGGTAGTATGAGAATCCGTTCCCACGGCTAACTCCCCTGGCAGGATATGACCTTTCTCAATTACCACCTGATGGCAAATCCCTTCTTTTATATCGTAAAAATTTTTAATCCCCTGTTCCTTAACGAAAAGCCTTATAGATTTGTGAGCCTCAGCCGTTTTCTCTGACTCAGCCGGAGCTCGATGGTCCAAAGGGATAACGATCTTATCAGGATTCCAGACTCTGGGAACCCCTATCTCTTTAAATTGCCTTATCACCAGACCAGCATTATCATGGCTCATCGCTAAATCCGGCTCTACATAAACGATCTCCCCTACCTGAATCTCCTTTTTCCCTGCCTTCAGACTCAAGCACTTCTGGGCAATAGTCATTCCCTTATCCCTTATAAATCTTTTGCTCATCTCCGGCAACGACAATTCAAGTTGGGCTAATTTCAAAATCCTGGGCTTCTCTAAAAGATTATATTTCCTCCTCCATTTATAGAATGCCGCCTTGGAGATGGAAAGCTCCCTGCCAGCTTTAAGGTCATCTCCATGAATTTCCCAGAGTTCTTTTATCCTTTCAAAGCTATATTTAGGCAGAGCATATTTGAGGATTTTCTTTTTCCTTCTCCAGTAAGCCACCAGAAATGCAGGAACCCCTAAGACCTCTCCGATCTTTTTGTCTGTTTTATACTGAGCCTGAAGCTTTACCAGCTCTTCTTTCTTCGGAATTCTCATCTTAATATCTGATTACTCTAAGAGTAGTTCTTTAAACTCCTTTTGAGCTTTCTGAATACCTCGCCCAGGCTGATGGAAACAACTTTAGTCTCTGCAAGGACCGGCATAAAATTGGTATCTCCGGTCCAGCGAGGAACTATGTGGATATGTAGATGGTTAGCCACACCTGCTCCTGAGACTTTTCCCAGGTTCATGCCTAAATTTAAGGCTTCGGGTTTTAAGGTGGATTTCAGAAGCTTAATGGAAACCTGTGTGGTTTTCATAAGGTCAACCATCTCAGATTCGGTTAAATTTTCCAGTTTACCAGTATGACGGTTCGGGCAGACCATTAAATGACCGGTATTATAGGGGAAACGGTTCATTATAACAAATGATTTCCCCCTCCGAAAAAGGATCAGGTTTTTCTCATCCTTTTTTTCTTTTAATCTTTTGCAGAATATACACCCCTTTTCTTTTTCCCCCAAGATGAATTTCCCTCGCCAGGGTGCCCAGAGTTTTTGCATATCCTAAAAGGAACCTTGATGGTCAAATTTTAAATGAATATACTAAATCGAAAAATATATTTCAATATCTTTTATAGAATATTTAAGTTCGTGTAGCGGAGGTTTTAAACCTCAGCGCCGAGCCCTGAAGGCTCGGCTACGCGATTTTACAGCATCAGCTCAGGCAGGAGTTGTACTCCTGCCCGTAATAAAGGATTATTTGGATTTCACCCGACCGAACATCCCGAAAAAAGCGAAAAGACCAAAAAGTCCAAAAAGTCCTTCCAGACCACGAATCATACCCAAAAAACCCAAAAGCCCCAAAAATCCCAAGTATCCAAGATTTCTTTTGTCCATTTTTGACCTTCCTTGAGTAATTTTCTACTTTTATTTAATCGTAGTGCGACCCTTTCAGGGTCGCTATGATTGTAGGGACAGAACACTGTTCTGTCCCCACATCAGGACTCACCACCTTCCTTAGAGCGAAAACCGATTTTCTCTTTTTCCTTTTTTGGAAAATGGAATTCAAAAAAAGTATATAAGGCTTCCTTTAATATTACCACATCTCCTCTCATTTCTAGAAATACTCTTTCATACGATAATTCTTCAGGATAATCATATGGTTTAAGGTGTTTGATGGATTTGGAGATAATCGCATCATATTTCAGTAGTTGATTTGCTCTTTCTAGAATTTGATTGTAGTTCTCTTTATATGATCCATAGCCCTGTATATTCTTACGATCTTTTAAAACATTTTCTAAAGCGCTAAGTTGTTTTGAAAGAATGTAAGCCTCTTTTGCAATATTGATTAATTCTTTTTCTTCCATATATACATTCCTTTCTTGTATTACTAAAGCAAGGCTGAAGCCTTGCACTACAAACTACATCTCCATCGAGTCGGGGGACCCGACAGTCACATGGGTAGGGGCGTATTGCAATACACCCCTACAAAAAAATATCTAAAACTCCACTCTCCCTTCAATCGCATTTGCTAAGGTAGTTATATCCGCGTATTCCAACTCTCCGCCTGCTGGCACTCCTCTGGCAATGCGGGTCACTTTTATCCCTAAAGGTTTTATCAGCTTAGCTAAATAAATAGCGGTTGCCTCACCCTCTACATTTGGATTGGTGGCAATTATCACCTCTTTCACATTCCCTTTTAATCTGATCATTAGCTCTCTGGTTTTCAAATCATCCGGACCGATCCCATCCAATGGGGATAATACTCCACCTAATACATGATAAAGCCCTTTATATTGATTTGTTTTCTCTAAGGCTAAAACATCATTTGGCTCTTCCACCACGCAGATTATGTTTTTATCTCTTTTGGTATCTTTACAGATATTACAGGGATCGTCTTCAGTGATATTAAAGCAAACTGAACAATATCTGACTCTATCCTTAACATCTAAAATCGCCTGGGAAAGCTTCAAAGCCTCCTCCCTTCTCTGCTTCAGAATATAGAAAGTCAACCTCTGAGCAGTCTTCCTGCCAATCCCTGGAAGTTTAGCAAACTCCTCCACCAATCTTTCAACTGAATCAGTTAATTTTACCATATTTATTTGTAGTTGCTCAATCTATTGAGCTCTTAAATTGCCCAATGAATTGGGCAACTACTGAAAATCTTTTATCTGGTTCCCTCTCCCCTTTGCGGGAGAGGGTTAGGGAGAGGGGGAAAAATAATATCACCCTCCCTTTATCCCTCCCTACAAGGGAGGGATAAATTAAAAAGGCAATCCTGGTAGCTTTAATCCACCAGTTAATTTTGACATCTCCTCAGTCTGAATTTCCTGAGATCTTTCTTTTGCCTGATTAACCGCGGCTAAAATCAAATCTTCAAGCATCTCCACATCCTCTTTATTCACCACCTCCGGATCGATTTTTATCTCCAGGATCTCCTGTTTGCCATTAGCTACCACCTTTACCATTCCCCCACCACTTGATCCTTCCACTCTTTTATTCTCCAGCTCTTTCTGAATCTCCTCCATCTTAGCCTGCATCTTTTGTATCTGCTTCATCATATCCCCGAACCCTTTAGGCATCTTATCCTCCACTCTACGAGGTGCAAAACCTCCGTAGGACCGTATCCCACCCTACAGGTCGTATCCCGCATATTTGCGGGATTATCGATCAAAAGACGGGATTCACGGCTAAATTGGTTTCTTGTCAATTATCTCGCCACCTAAATTTTCCAGTATCTCTTTTAACCCGGGAATGTCTTGAGGTATAGATTCTTTTTTGAAAACCGGGCTTTTCTGAATAGAATTGTTTGAGCTGTCATTCAAACTGAAGCTGATCCTCAAATCGTTTTGAAATATCTGACTGGTTATTTCCTGAATCTGCCTCAGGTTATCTCTTTTCTCCACCTGCTTTTTGTGGAAATCATTCCCGTTAGGAAATCCTAAGAGCAAAACCCCGTTATCTAAGGACAATATCTCCGCCTGACTCAGACAGCTCCAGAGTGAGGCTTTCTTTTCTTTTACTTTACTCAAGACTTCGGTCCAGCCAGTTTTTAAATTTTCCAGACTCAGATTTTGATTTTTTTGATTCGTCTGGTTTGAATCTTTTTCTGGCTCAGGGTTTCCTTCGGAAATCCTATCCTTGAGTTCAGAGATTTCTTTTTTCTCTGAAAATCCATATTCAATCCCCTCTTCTTTATTCCCTATCTGATCTAACTTTTTAAAAAGGGTCTCTAAGGAGACAGATGAATCCATCTTAATAAGCTTTAACAGTGCAACTTCTAAATGGATCCTCGGCTCCGTAGTTCTTTTCAAAGTATAATTCAAATCCGCCACTATTTTTATCATCCTCAAAAGGTCTGTTTCTGAAAAACTCTCTGCTTCCTTTTTATATTTTTCGATATAGTGCTGGGAAAGATCGAAAAGCTTTTCAGACTCCCCGCCGGCCTTAGCCACTAACAGGTTTCTGAGATGATCTAATAATCCCAGAACAAATTCAGGCAGGTCAATACCCGAATCGATCAAGCTTTCTAAAAGCTCTAATCCTTTTTTACTATCTTTCTCTTTGATAATTTTAGTCAGTTCAAAAAAAACCTCTTGATCTACCAGACCCAGGGTCTGATCAACTATCTTCTTGGTTATCTTCTTGCCACCATAAGCTATCATCTGGTCTAAAAGGGAAAGACAGTCTCTGAGACTGCCATCCGCTTTACGGGCTAAAGTGTAAATGGCTTCCTTCTCCATCTCGAGATCTTCCTTTTTAGAGATATCGTTGATGGTCTCCACTACATCGTTAAAAGGGATTCTTTTGAAATCAAACCTTTGACAGCGTGATAAAATAGTTGGCGGCACATCCTGAGGTGAGGTAGTAGCAAATATAAAAACCACATTAGCTGGAGGCTCTTCAATGGTTTTGAGCAGAGCATCGAAAGCAGAATCTGAAAGCATTTGAACTTCGTCGATTATATAGACTTTATATTTACCTCGGACCGGAGCATATTTAACCCCCTCAATTATCAGCTCCCTGATATCCTCCACCCGACTCTTGGAGGCGGCATCCATCTCGAACACGTCTATACTTCTGCCGGCATTTATCTCCTCACAGGCAGAGCAAAGGTTACAGGGTTCTGAGATTGGTCCTTTATCACAATTCAAGGCTTTAGCTAAGATTCGGGCAACTGTGGTCTTGCCAGTTCCCCTGGGTCCGGAGAAAAGATAAGCATGGGCAATTCTTTTTGAGTTTATAGCATTGACCAGAGTAGTAGTAACATGTTTCTGGTCCACTACCTCCTCAAACCCCATAGGCCTGTATTTCCTCGCCATTACTAAGTATGACATCTCTTCTTCCTTCTTCCTTCTTCCTTCTATCTTCTTACGTCTTACATCTCACATCTTACTTTTTCTACTATGATCCATCTACCATTTACTACCCACCAGAATCAATCCGCCTGAGGCGGATTGATTCTCCCGTGCACCCACCTTCGATCCCTCCTCTGAGGAGGTTACCAGGCAGTCAGGCTCCAGCCAGGCATCCCTGCGGCACACTCAAGTATTCACTTACCGCTGCTACCTTCCGGTCCTGACGGGGTTGGGTGAGCTCAAGTTGCGCAGGACCTGACCTTCATCACCTTTTACCTATCCCCTCTCCCGGAGTAGAAAACCTCAGGTGGGGATTCGATCCCGGTATAGCGGATTCCGGGCTACAGGGCACCGCTAACTCCCCATCTAGCACGGGAAAAGGGGTTTAACCCCGCCAAAGGCGGGGTTAAACCCCTGGTTATTGGTTGATAGTTCATGGTTCATGGTAAATAGTAATAAAACTAAACAAGCGACTTAATCAAAGCGCTAATAGATTTTGCAAGCTTAAAACAACTCTCATTCAAATCCTTGAATTGATTCTCAGAAAAGTATCTATTATCAAGAGCTAAGGAAAGTATCGGGACACATTCATAAACTGATCCCCTTGACCTTCTTAAGAAATTCCTGAATTCGGTTTTAGTCAAACTGCTACCTTCTGCGATATTTAAACAAACAGATAATACTGCTCTTTTTAATTGAGAGGTTATACCAAAAAGCTCATCCTTTGGAAAATTCAAAGAATCCTGATAGACCCTAAACTTCTCAAAACCAAATTTCTCCTCGCTATTCATTTTTTTCTTTACTATGAACTATCCACTAACCACCACCTACCAGCGAATCCCGCCAGAGGCGGATTCGCTGGAGCAGAGCGGGATCGAACCGCCGACCTCCTCGTTGCGAACGAGACGCTCTCCCAACTGAGCTACTGCCCCAAGTAAGGCTGGTTTTATAGTTCATAGTTGATAGTTCATAGAGCAAAAAATATACGGGTCAAATATGAATTAATCAACGACAAAAATCAAGAAGATTTTATTTTTATTTTTTTGTGCTTATAGCGTCCCGCCTTTGGTAGGATCAGACCTCCATAAGTAAAAATAGAAGGCTGAAGTCTTCGCCAGGATCCTGTGGACAAGACCTTGATGGCCTTCCACTACATACTTTATCTACATTTAAGGAATTATCTTGATCTTTCCTGGCTGGTTTTCTTTTCCATCAACTACAATCTTCACCGGAAGAAATTGCTGTGTCACCCAGATATTAGTTAAAAGATGCTGGCTTATCCTGGAGACTGAAAAATTTGATTCACTATTTGCTAAAGCTAAAAAGGGAATTAACTGGTCAGCTAAATGCTCCTCAACTGCACCAGAAGTATTCATAAAATCCAGAAAAGCTTTACAGGCTTCATTTGAAACCTGTTCAGCTCTTTTACCTAAAGCACCTAAAGAGCTAAAGCCAGCAAAAGAATTCTCAAAAGAAGCCAGGAGAAAAAAGAAAGTTCCCTTACCAATGGAAGGAGCATCCAGGATTTCTGTCTCCAGCTTGAAACCATTTTCATCCAAATTCCTTTCAGCTTCCTTTTTCTGCCTCTGGACTATGGAAAGTGATAGATTAGAGACTACAGATAAACCTGAAACCTTTAACAGTTTTCCTCTTTCGATTAAATTTAGCGGTTTTATCCTTTCAACTGGATTTATCTGACAAATCACTTCCCCTCCCCCTTTTGGATACCATCCCCATCTTTTTATCTCCATACTCAGATTCAGTCCTAAGCTATTGAGTATTGGAAAAAGAACTTTCTGAAAGTAGGTAACCGGGGGACTAAACGGAACATGAGTTCCGCCTTTCAGTCTGAGTTCAGATGGAGCGTCGGCTAAGCTCAAAGGTATAATAATAGATTGTAGAACCAGACAGACTGAGCCAGCAGTCCCCACGTCGAAAAAAAGATTCCCACCTTTGATCTTTTTGGGGGAAAATTTTAGAATCTGAGATTGAAGTCTATCCCCTTCTATCTCAGCCTCAGAAATTGCCTGGGCGGCTTTGACGCAAGTCAGATGTTGAGCCTGCAGTCCGGGAACTTTCCTCCCTTTGCGGATATTATAGATTTCAATATCTTTTTGCAGGACACAGGACAAAGCTAAAGTAGTTCTCAAAATCTGCCCGCCCCCTTCACCATAATTTCCATCGATTCTTATGCTCATAATTTGTGTGAGTAATAAATCCCTAAAGAAGTTTTTGTCAAGGTTAATCGGACTTGTAGAGGCGACCCGATGGGTCGCCCCTACGTATTTTCCTTTGTTTTTTCCGTGAAATGAATCAGTAGCTGGTAACCGCAGACTTTAGTCTGCGATATAACGAATGTTTAATTCATCTTTTTGAATAAACGCTTTGTGCATTGTAATATCTTCAGAACTCATCCCCTGGCCCCTTCTCTTAAAAAGAGAAGGGAAGCAAAAGTCCCTCTCTTTCTAAGAGAGGGATTCAGGGTGAGTTCCTAATGTAATATAGTTTTTCCTTTTATCAATTTCTCAAACGCTGGATAACCAGCTAAATTTTTATACCACGGGTGCAATTTTATGTATGCTGGGGTTATAATGTTGTTCTTCACTAAGAAGTTCAACATATTCACTGCCTCTTCTTTTTGTCCTCTAAGAGAATAAATAAAGGAGATGTTTTGAACGACTCCTCTATCAGCCCATTCCACACTTAATAAGGATTCCCCTAAACTCCTCTTCACTCTCTCTGCTTGTTCCAGGGCTTTTTTGGATTCTCCTTTGAGAGAATAGGCTAAGCCTATTCTTAACCGACTGTAATATTCATAGGGAAGACCTTCAAATTCTTTGATTAAAGGTTGATTGAACTGGATACAGGAATCCAAATATATTCCCGCCTGCTTTTTATTCCCTCTCATAAGTGCCAGGTAAGCCATTTCCACAAAGTAATCCGATTCCGGGTCTTCACGACGAGCTTCATTTAAGTAAAAAGAGGAGCTGTCATTCACTCCTGACAACATGAAAATTTCCTCCAATATGCCCAGTGCCCAAACCGAGTGCGGATTTGTATCCAGCACTTTATGAGCCATTCTTTTTGCTTGCTCCAACTCACCCCAGCTTATGTACCAACCACTCATAGTAATGTATGTCCTTATTTTGGTAGGCTGAATCTCTAACCCTTTATTAAAATATTCCTCTACTTTTTCTTTTTTCCCCCAGTGTGCATACAAACTTATGATGGCTAAAAATAACTGAGATTCAGTGGGTTTCACTTCTAATGCTTTCATCAACGCACTTTCAGCTTTAGGATATTGACCAGTCCAAGTATACATAAATCCCAAAGTTACCCAGGCTTCTCCATAATTAGGATTGACTTTTACAGCTTCTTCAGCCTCTTGTATGGCTTTTTCGGTTTTCCCCTCTGTCCAGTATAGTCTGGAGAGAGCACGATGAGCTTCAGCTAAATTAGGGTCAAGAGTTAATGCTTTCAAACCCGTTTTTTCAGCTTTTTCAAGCCAGGATTTCCTGGGATCGATATAGAACATCACATAGCTGGAATAACAGTCTGATAACCCGGCATAAGCTAAAGCAAAATTGGAATCTGCTTCTAAGGCCTTCTCAAACATCTTAGTCGATAGTTCCAGGCCTTCTTTAGTTGAACTTCCTCCACCGAAATAATATTCCCGTCCCTGCAGGTAATAGTTGTAAGCCTGCATATTCAGGGTAGGTTTCTTTTCAATCATGGCTACTTCAGGTGGAGCAAGAGCAACTTTTAACGCCTGAGCCACTGACTTAGCTACATCTGCCTGAATGGCAAATAAATCCTCTATCTGCCTGTCGTAGCTGTCTGCCCACACGTGAAAACCATCACTGGCTTTAATCAACTGGCAGGCAATCCTGATTTTGTCTCCGTATTTGCGGACAGATCCTTCCATCACATAATTCAC